>Ga0187780_10000593_pt1 | contig 27021 bp, 39 predicted proteins | sample 1015_Q2_SP10_20__FD_132429 | JGI IMG/M metagenome (GOLD analysis project Ga0187780, IMG submission 132429) | Tropical peat soil microbial communities from peatlands in Department of Meta, Colombia - 1015_Q2_SP10_20_MG | ecosystem: Environmental > Terrestrial > Soil > Wetlands > Peat | place... | reverse complement strand
AGCGCCTTGCCATAAGGTTGAGGCATATCAGGCCTGCCGGGTATGAAGGTGGCTAGAGTTGCGCCGTACGGCTGTGCGTTTCGCCTGTCCATCTATAGATCAGACCGGCTGATGAGATCTCTGAACATATCGACACTGATTTGGACAACACTCTCTTTTCCCGATCGCCGATGTCTGCAGCCAAGCCAAGACAAGCTCGTCGAAAAAAGCGAGCCAAGCGCGCCAGCGCACATGAACTCCTTTATTAAGCAATTGACCGCTAAATAAAAACTCGATGTGGGTAACGTGTAGTAGTCGCGTTACGGTACGGAACTCGTGCGCCTATCAGCCAAAGCTCCGAGCGCCAGGGAGCTTTCTCACAGTTTCGGCGATAATCGAAGTCAGCTGCATTACTCCTTGGCTCAGGTCAACGTACTCCGCGGTGTCGCGCTGAATGCGATCGCCATCCGCTTCTAGCTTCTTGTCCAACGTCTGGAGTTCATCGATGAGATGCTTAATTTCTCGCCTTGAGGCCTCCGTTACCCGACGCAAGAATGGGCCGATACTGTTAGCGGGTATTTCGTCGCCTATAATTTCAGCCTGACGAAGACCGTCGCTAGCAGGCGTCAATTCGTGGATATTTTCCCTTATCTCCATTTCTACTGATCGGTTGATTTCAGCAGATGCATTCGGCTTAGCACTTTTCATGATACGCACCCCCTTACACTAGCAACTACCCGTTCGAGGCCGCTGAAGACCTGGTGGGGTTTGCCATACCCCATTCGACGCCGGGCACGATAGCGCGTTACTTGTTTGTTATTTGTTTGTAAGTGATTCATTTGTTTTTTGTGAATGTTTTATTCGTTTGCGACATTTTTGTGGCCAAATAGGCCGATAGATTGTGTCGGATGGAACCAAAAAATATTAGCCTTTGTTTGTTGATTTTTGTTTGCCGTTTTAATGTGATGCCGGTAGCTCGCGCGGTTAGCACTATGCATTATTTGGTTTTGTGCAGACCGATGAAAAAGTTGTGTGGCTCCTGGACAACGCTCCCAAGAAATCAAACTAGATAGATTGACGGCGTCTGATCCTAAGGGACAATGCTCAAGCTAGACGCAGACTGGCGGATGTACCCATCTGCGTTGAAGCGTTCTCTAGCAAAGTCATGACGCTCGCCGGGAGGCACAAAACAGCCTTCCGGCGATTTTTTGGGGGTTAATCGAGCTGATTTACAGATCAGAAGAAGCCATAGAAACTGGACACAGCATCAATTCTGGCTATCAACCGCCTGCCTAATTAAAACGCGGCACTGCCGAAATTTGGGTTTGCTGTAACCGACCATTCGTGGATTTATTGTGCTTTTGGCACGCGTCTAGGCTCGCATAGAAACAATCGAGATAACCGCTCACCGCAGTTTCTTCTGCAGTACTTACCCTTTCCGGCGACGTAAACGGGAACGCTTTCCGAAGTATTGTCGGCGCGTGCGTTGGCGGTGACACATCGCCAATGGGCGCAGTGAGGACCACCGTTGCCGTGATGAGGCGCAAATCGCAGCGAACGTGCCGCTGCGACGGCACAAACGCTAACGTGCTGCAACGTGCGACACAGGCGTGCTTACGACCATAGTGGTGTCGTTGCCATTGTAAGCAATTATTGCCGCGAGAGCGGTGATAATGACAACAATGACCGCAAATACCCAACCAACAGCGTCGATTTGTTCTTCGCGCTGCTGGTTACTCGTCTCGTCCACTTCTGACATGGAGGACTCCAATGCGACTCCGGCGGTAGTGAATCGCGTCGCTCTCAGCTTCGTCACTGTCACCCGGCGTGGTCCAGTAGTTGTGGGTGCGTACTCAGGCTAAGCCACTGTCGGAACTAAGTGCCGGAGCCGCATTGAGATAGATCAAAAGCGCCGTCAACCAATAGAGATCGGCAAGTGGCAACTGGGCCACTTAGTTACGAAGTCTTGCCGCGATCTCGCCGCACGAATGAGACCGTTCGCGTAGCATGACAAGAGACGGAACCGTCGGTCAGCGGGGCGTGGCACCTATTTCAAAGTCTTCACCGGCGCAATTGGGGCGCTGCCGTCGCGCCCGGTAGTACAATGACGGTAGTGCCGACAGTCACTCGGCTGTAAAGGTCCTGGATATCGTCGTTGGTTACACGAATGCAGCCGGAGGATACGAAGGTGCCGATGGTCGATGGTTGATTAGTACTGTGGATGCGAAATTCCGTGTTGCCGAGATACATTGCGCGCGCGGAGCGGATTGGTTTCACCGCCGATCATGAAACGCGGCAGGTAAGGCTGACGCTTGATCATCTCCTTGGGCGGCAACCAGTCCGGCCATTCTTTCATGCGGCTGATGCGCCCAGTGCCCGACCAGGTGGAGCCCTCGCGGCCGACGCCGATGCCGTAGCGAATTGCCTTGCCATGGCCGATTGTCAGGTAAAGGTAGGTGTTCGGCGCATCGATAATGATGGTTCCGGCCGGCTCAGCTGTCGGGTAATCGACGACGGTACGACGGAATCGCGGCTGTGGCTGTTTGGCCGGCGCTCGCTCCGCCTGATATTCGGACGGCGCGCCGTGACTCTGTGACGGCGGGACCCCAGGGATGGGGTAGCGATACGCGTAGCGCGGCGGACTAGCCGGATACGGATAGGATGGTGGAAAGACTAAGCGCGGCGAAAGAGATTGCGCGGCGGCACTGCCAACCGCGGTTGAGGAATAGCCCTCGGGAATTGCTGAGTTCTTATCGTCTTCAGCGGAAAAGGATACTTGAGATTGGGCGACTGACGAATTTGACGCGACCACTGCAGCAAGCACCACGCGCCGAGCAAACTTTTCCGTTCGAACCCGCTCATCGGTTTGCCTCTAGTGGGTTGGCAGAGCGCAATTTTCCCGGTTGCGCTCATGGGACTGTGGCACGCGCCACAATCCACCGCAATGGAGGGTCGGTCAGCCGGTTGCTCGTGGCGAATGCAAGGGCCGCTGGGAGCTGTACTGCCGAGTAATGGCTACATGCAAAAACAATGACCGCGCAAACCAAGCGCTGGACGCAGGTCAAAAAAGAAACTTCAGCAAATGAACAAGCGTTTTGGATCAAGTTTCATGAGGTGTATCGAAAGCTTAAAACTACCCGATCGAGAGACCGTTCTGGCCGCCTTTGCAACGCACAACAAGTGCCATCAGTTATAGGATTTGATCTACATCAATGCGCCCTGGTGAACTATTCTAAAAATTTTCAAATCCCAAATTCCCAAATCTCATTGCGAGGAGTCCAGTGTTATGGTGGTCAGGGCGACGGGCGAGGCGAAACATCCGAGTGATGTTGCGATAGTGCCGGCTCAACTACTGCAGTTCAGTAAAGGCCGCGCGGATGCCATTCTCAAAGCTCAAAACGAGTTACTTGACGCATACCAAGAGGCAAGCCAAGCCTGGATAAGCCGCGTGAAGTCGGAAGTCGAATTGTGGTCCGAACTCGTCGCGAAACTGGCTTCCAGTAAGTCTGTCCCAGAAGGCTTGGAGGCGTATCGGGATAACATATCGCACCGCATGGAAATGGCTGTTGAGGATGGCCGCCGGATGTTGGAACAGGGCCAGAAATTGATCGCTAGCCTAACCAATTTGATCTCAAACGGACTGTCGGGAGAAGCAAAATGAAAGTGACATGCCAACGTTCGCGAATCGTCAGAAGGAATGTCGCTCGTGGAACCCTCAGATGTACAAATTGCGACGAATTTTGCGCCTCAAGCACCGCGTGATTGGGCGCGATTGATAAGCAAACTCCGCTGGATCGGCCTGGACGAAGAAGCAAAGTGGCTCGAAACGGCAGTGCGTACTCTGCCTGCCGAACAACGATACGGCATATCTAGCGGACCGTTCGACACCGATTAGCTTGTCTCACCCCCAAATGGGGTGCCCGCCGATTTGGCATCGGCAGACGTTGTTGTGCTCGGAGTTCGCGGCCGTGCTGGGTTCCTTGTTCGCGTACTTTTTCTACATGGTTACGGCCTTTACGGCCCTCACCGGGTTAATGCTCATCACGTTCGGCGGCGACTCAACGCTAGGAAAAGTGCTCCGCTATCCGCATCCGATCGTTGAACGGACCATCGCAGCGACAAATTCCCACCATCCGCTGTTCATGCTTGCAACAAAGCAAGAATCTACCGCAAAAGAGTCTACTGCAAGGGACACGCCGGCGGAGAATATAAATGCGTCCAGTGCAAAGGCGGACGCCGAAAAAGTCAAGCATGAAAGGCTTGCTCATCTTCACAAACTCGCATCCCAGCGCAGGACCTACGAAGGGCAAGGCTATTCAGTTGCCCTCCGTAACGCCGCCGGATATCGTCCGGGACTGGACAGCCAGCGGTAAACTTCACGCGCTGCAAAGCAACGAATAAAGCTCGGCGGATTCCGTCAAATTCTTTGAGGAAATTTTTTAGTGATTTTAGATTCAGGTCGCCAGAGAGTGCCGGTGACGCGGGTAAGCAAAAAGGGGCCCAAACAAATGGTAGGGACCCCCCGGTGTCAAGAGCGTCGCGCTGCCGGGAAGCCATCGCGGAGCATTGATTTCGCCGTGCGCTTCATCTGCCGATGCAATAGGTCCGACAGCCTAATAACATCTGAGAATGTAGCGACACTGATCCGGACAACGCTATCCTTTCCGATTGTCGACGCCTTTAGCCAAGCCAAAACAAGCTCGTCGAAGAAAGCGAGCCAAGCGCGCGTCAGCGCCAGCTGTCGGCGTGTAGGCTGAGGAATGTCGAAGTATCGCAGAACGGCGCGCAGCGCGCGCTGCTTCGACTCCTCCCAGATTTCACGGCCCTCCGCCGACAAGGCGCCTCGCGAATATACGGCATAGGCAGTCGGCCAGGACCGGATGAAGTCTATGTGTCGGCGCAAGAAGGCCGCGAGCTTCCCCTCGGGTGAAACGCTGGTTGCATGCTGCTCGAGATGAATCTTTTCAAGCTGCTCTGCTGCGTCCCGCATTATTTCGAGATACAGACCCTGCTTCGAGCCGAAGTAGTGGAACAAAAGGCCGTGCGCGACGCCAGCAGCATCGGTAATCTCGTCAACGGTCACGGAATCGAACGGCCGCTCGGCGATAAACGCGTAGCCGGCCTGAAGAAGGCGCTCGCGCGCTCCTACGCGGTTGGTCGTGCCAAGGTCGAATGGAACACTAGCGACGCAGATTGTTCTTAGCTATGCTCCAATCCTCATCTTGGGCTTCTCAGCTTCTTCGTGGTCGATAGCATCACGCAGGTGCTCAAGTGAGGGCCTCTCACTGCCGGGCTCAGTCTTAACATAGTCCTCGATATTTCTTTCGATTAAACCCGCGCGATTGGGTTGATTTGTTCGTGCCATTACGCGCAGTGCAGCGTCGTTAGGGTGTCGGGATAAATCGCGGCTCAAGGACTGCTTTGTCCCATGCGTTACGAACGCAGGTATAAATGCGCGCCGAAGCCCCCGCTTTGCCCAAGCTGCGCTCAAATCATGCCGCTCGCTCGAATAACGTCGCGATTTGGCGATCTACCCGATCTTTATTCTTTCGAATGCCGAGCTTGTGGCGTGTCGCACATCGAGGCAGCGTGAACGCGACTATCCGCTCGCAAGATGAGCAAAGGGCTGAGGTCATCCCTCGACCCTGCATCTCTTCAGGACGGTTTTGGATCAATCCCTACAAGTCCGTGGGGTCAAATCCTGCGAGAACAAATCTCTCTGCGAGAACGTGCCCTCCCCACGTCGCTTCCCCCCCGCCCTGGTCTGTCGAAGAACTAGAAGCGTGCTTCATCGTGCGGGACCACAACGGCCAGGTGCTAACGCGGCGCATTAGCCTAATTGCATCAAGCCCCAAATTGCGAGCAGGGCAGAAACGACAAGGGCAATCCACGATACATTCATCGACACGTTGTATGGCCCAATACTGGCCATCGATTGATTAGCCTCATGACGTGCATGATTGCCACTAGAGCAAAAATCAGGGCCGAAACTATTGCATAAGAGTTCGACATCTTATTCTCTCCCGAGATCCCACTGGAATTCCCCAGTATAGTGGTATGGCTGACCGCGCGGAGAAGATTTCACCGGGAGGGTTGAGTAGCGACCATGAAGAAGGAAGAGGCAAGACGGAAAGTCCTTCGCGAATACGACAGATGGGCTAAAGATCATCCAGACAATGCCACCAAATTGGGCGGGTTCATCTTCTTTGGATACTTAGACAAGGAAAAGCCGGACCTTCTTGATTTCCGTGCCGTTGGCAGCAAGTGGCAAATCGTTCACGGCTGGCTTCGTCACGGAGGTCGATTGGAAGATTAAACGGCGCTTATTTCGGGCGGGGTCGACCCGCTTAAATCAACGCTTCCAGTTGTTTGGCGAATGACCGAAACCCGCCGTCTCCCGCCGCCTCGGTCCGTTCAAGGAATAAGACGCCCCCCTAAGTGTTTAGCGCAGTTGCAGTCTTGCTACGTTTTCTCGGGTGGCGCGAAACAACTCATCGCAATCGAACGGATCGAAGAGCTCGCCCGGGCTCTCGGGACGAATGCAGTGGACAGCAATGATGCTCCTCTTCGAAGCTGCGTCACGTTCGCATCAAAGGAACTCGAATTAGGCGGCCTTGCCGCAGATTAGGCCATCCGACATCGCGAGGTTGGCCAACGTTTCGACGTCCTCGCCAGAGGGGCAAGTTTTTGATCTGCGAGTAGGCGCACTGAGTGGCGAAATCAGGAGCGTCCGCCTGGTTTCTGCCTTCGCCGGTTCTCGTCAACACGAGGATGAGTTTTGGGCCGACCTAATGAAGGCCATCAAACATGCAATAACTGTGTGGTAGTTACGAAGAAACTGTATTCTATCTGCGTCGTCGCCCGCTCTAATAAAGCCACTCCCTTGGCCTTTTGGCGATTGTGGCAAGCCGGTTGTCTCAATGGAGTCCGCCGCAGATCTTTCTAGTGGTTCGATATTTTGCCTTTCATTCAGATACGAGAACGCGATAATAATCTCTGCAGCCAAATCGATATGGCCAATTTTGATGCATCGCTGGAACCAGCGCTTCATTTGTCGAATGCACTGTATCGGTTCTGGAAGCCCATCGATGATTTGTCGCGCGCCCCAATTCGACATGAAAAAGATGTCATGACAAAATAAATAAACGACAGTATCGCTTGCTTCGTCTTCTACGCCATTCGCCAAAATGGTTCGAGAAATCGGGTCGCTACGATTAAAACTGTAGCTAACTTGAAGTGCATCCAGTATGTTGCGGACACAAATCTCGTGTCCGGCAGGGCGCTCAAAATGAACCACGCTCGGGAACTGCGCCAAGTGCTGCAAGCTCTCTGTCAGCCCAGGAACTGTCAGCTTGCAACGTGTGTAGTTCATCCAGATCGACCCCGCCCAAACGAACGAGTGTGGAAACTCTTTTACAACCTTAACAAGCTTCTCTGGCACCGGAGGGTTCTTTAATAACCATCCTTTCATCGCCTTTTGCAATCGCGGAAAAACGGCCTGCTTCGCTTCCGTGTTGGTTGTCGCCAGCAATGATAGCTCGGTATACATTTGCAAATGCCTCATAATCTCACGGCTATCATCATCCCAAGGCACCATAAACTGATGCAGGTTTGCGCAAAGCCATTGCTCGGACGCAGCTGCCAATCGCGACTGACCAATGTTAAAATTGGGCATTTCGATGCGATTTTTCCTTCCCGGCTGATCTGTTATTTCCGCGTTTCGCTATGACCAGCGATCTACCGCAAGAGCCTGCAAATCAACCGCAGATAACGCAGAACAGTTGGCCGATAGAGAACGCGGGGGCTCTCTATTGAGGACAAGATACCGCATCATTCGCCATTCTCACCTGCGCAGCCTTTCCGCGATAGCCGCGTCGCCCAGCGCAAGGCAATTAATTGCGAGACGTGAGTACCGCCGGGCTTCGCGCTGTGTTCCAGTTCTGAATTGGACCTGATAGCATTGCGGTATTTCGCGACAACGGCCGAGGCATAAAGCTTGATGCTGCGCTCGGAATGCAGCTTCCGCAAACGGCGAATTGCTTCATCGATCTTCGCTTGATCGGGGAAGATTAAGACCACGATCTGATTCATCTGAGTCTTTCCATGGCTTGGTGCAGCTATCGCGCAAATTCGGAGTCACGACTTTCGCGCCAATGCCACCAAAACACGACGACAATTCCCAAAACACCGGCCGCAATCAACACAAGGATCAAGGCCGAATTTTCGATCCAAGCAATTGCCGGGATGCCAAGCGCCATGATCAGGCCAAGAAGGCAGATCTGCCAGGACAGCACATGCACGCCGGCAGTAAACGTGCCGAGCGTCAGCAGCGTAAACACAGCCAGTCCGGTCGCGCTTGATGAAAAAACCCTTTGAACGCTCGGCAACAACAGCAAATTCATCACGACCAGGAACGCGAGCCAGTGCAACGCTTGCGTTCCAATCAATCTCAATCGCCCAGGGTGATCGTTCGCGGTGCGCCATCCGTAGGCGATGCATACCAGCCCAATGATCGGCGCGAGAATTTCCCAATAGGCGACGATCGGTTGCTTCGAAAAACTCGTATAGGCGACGCCGAGTATTGTCAGTATCAATACAAGACTGAATGGCAGCTCCCTGACCCACAGGCTTGCGCGTCGTGAGTCGTTTGGTGGCGAGGCCTGTGGGAGGACGGTGCTCATTGCGGCTGCATCGATAAGTTGACTGACAATTGTGCCGTCATCTCTTAGCTCACAGTTTGGGCAGCTGAGCCGTGCTGATGCCGCTCCAGTCGAGCCCGGAGCCTGAAGGCCAGTACAACGAGACACACGCCAAACACCAGCGCATAGGCGCCTAACCACCAGGTCAAAACCACCGCTCCGATCATCGGCGCCACGATCAGCAATGCGCCGTAGAGCACCGAGACGACGCCGCCGAAAATCAGCCAGCCGCGGCCGTCGATAAGCTCGAGCCGATAAGCTGCCGTCAATTCAAATATGCCGGTGAGGATTGCCCAAAAGGCGATCAGGAACACGAAGGCAACCACGGTTATTCCTGGCCAGAACATGGCAATGGCGGCGGCAGCGATGTTCACGAGACCTTCGAGCACGAGATAGCCCCAGCGTTCATGTTCACGCGCTGCCCGGACCGCGCTGACGATCCCGAACACACCGTCCACGAAGGCGTAGACTGCAAACACCAAGACGAGGGACAACATAGTGGCGCCGGGGAGAAAGAGGGCAATCAGACCAAACAAAATCCCAAGGACGCCCCGGAGGCCAATCGCCCACCAGTTCCGGGCGAGTACAGCAATCATCGGCTCATATTCTGGGAAAGCGACACCGCGGAGATTTAGTTCAGCCATGACATTCTCCTGCTCATTCATGTCGCAACGGTAATCGGACCCGTCACACCCTTTCGCGGCTTTTCGTGGGCCTTTCACATCGCGCGCAGTCCAAGCGCAAGCGCGATCCACGTTGCTCCATAGAAAATCAGATCAATACCGACAAAGAGGCCGATCACCCAAAGTCCTGAAGCCGGCCATTGCGCAAGGACGAGCAAACCCAGCACAAATGTGAGTAGTCCATCCGCCGCTTGCCAACCCCAGCCGGGCAACGCGACTGCGACCGAACCGATCAATTGAAACAGTCCGCCAATTAGAAAAAACATAGCCATAAAGACTGTCGCCACCTCTGCGCTGATCACCGGCCTCATCACAATTAAAAGGCCGACAATTCCGAAGAGAATTGCCGCCAACAAGTGTTGGAAGAAGCCCACCCAATGTCCCACCATGACGGCTTGCGCGATCTCAAACCCTGAGGCCAACACCAACAGCCATCCAAAGAACAACATCGACACGACCGTTGCTGCGACGGAGCGAACAACTGCGGCGATGCCCAAGATCAGCACACCGATCCCGAACGCGAGAAACCATCCCCAGTACTGGACGATCTCGTGCGGAATCTGTACCTGCACTTGGACATCGCCCAAGGTCATATCTACCTCCTGTAGCGTCGATCTTGCGCCTAACGCCCTACTGCAGGGCAAAGGTCGTTCAGGCTGCTTTCGTACCTTGCGCTCTCTCTGCGTCCTTGCGCGCCAACCAAGCTTCCAACGAGGCCTGCTCGGCCTCATCCACTGCGGCCAATGCAACGGCTGCGGCGGCTGCGGCGTAACTCTCGGCAAAATCGGCCCAGCTCTTGAGCCTGGCCTTTTCGCTCTTGGCTTTCCACTCGGCGATCTTTTGATTGGTAGTCGCCTTGCGTTCCTCTACCCATTTCTTGATGTCAGCTTGGGCAGCGGCCACCTTGGGGCGCTCTTGATCGACGCGGTTCTTGACGGCGTCCAAGCGCGTCCGGACCTCCTGCTCGGCCGTTTCCGCCTTGCTGTCGATCTTAGCCTTCAGCGCTTGCATGTTGTTGTCGATGTTCGTGAGTTTGACGCGAAGATTTTCGCAAAACTGATCGATACGTTCGCTCATGACGGTTTGTCTCCTGATAGGGCAGTTTACTTGATAATCCAAAAACAAAAAAAAGCCCGCGCATTGACGTAAATCAAATGACGAGGGCTCGCTGCGCAAACGGTCAATTCGGGAGAACACCGAGCGCGGTGTTGATCTCTGCGACTTTCGCGATCACTGCGTTGAGGGTCTCGTCGCGCCCGGCCACGCGTTCGCTTGGAGCGCGCGGAAAAGGTCTTCACCACCCTACTCACGACAACCAGCGTCTGCACCCTGACTTAGCGTGAAATAACAGATACTTTTATGCGTCATTCGGGGGTCATCTTTGATTTAAATCAACGCCATTACTATTTGACGGAACGAATGTTCTGTTAATAGCGGGTCCAGATATTTGCGAGGCACTGACTATTACGTACCCGTCTGGCACCGTCTCGGGAATTACAAAGAAGGATACGCTCGTCAAGGCGCATGCCCCTGTTTAGGCTGAGGCGGCACCCAAATTGTCGAGTTCTACGCCCGCAATGAAACTAATCATAGCAGCCACTGATGGATCTCAAGTTGCGGAGCGGGCCGTCGCTATCGCAGCTGACCTTGTAAAAACTATTAATGCGAAATTGTTGATTGTGAACGTCAGCGAAGACAAGCTTTCTACTGCACAAATCCGGCTTATTGATCGGCTCCGCATATCGGAGGGCGACGCGTTGGAGGAAATCAGTGGCCGGATATTGTCGCGGGCCAAGCCGATTGCCCAAAAGCATGGCGCAGCGAATATTGAAACCATGATTGGCAGTGGACATTCTGCCAAGGTACTTTTGAAAATCCGCCAACACCAGACACGCGTACGCGATAGTGGTTGGAAGGCGCGGAGCCGGGCCATTCAAAGAGTTACTGCTCGGCAGCGTTTCGCAGAAGCTAGCAAGTCTAGCACCCTGCATTGTCATTGTTGCCCCGTAAGACTTTATAGGATGCATGAAGCGTTTTGATGCTGGTCAAATCGGACGACGTTGAACGTGAATTGACGGTATGCGGAAACGATCAGCAGGACGATCATCTGCCTTTCATTTCGCCCGTATCTAGTCGTTCGTTTATCTGCAGCAAATCATCGAAGAGTGAGCTGAAATCCCGTTCCGCTTCGATTTTGATAACGTCCCGCGGTGTACCATGTGCTTCGGCCAAAGCCAGTTTCTTCTGCATTTGGTCATGCCGCTGTCTGATCTCTGCAATCAAATTTCGATGCGCCTCCGTAAACTGACCCCGCTCCTTCAAATCGCGTACGTGCGCATCAAGTCGCTTGGAAAACTCCTCTAGCTTATCTTTAAGCTCGTCGCGCTCTGCTTGGGTCATTTGATGGCCTACTCGAGTGACAGAATTATTCTTGGGTAAGCAGTCGATAGTCTTCCCCAGAGTTGTGTATTCGCTTGCTAAGATAAAAAAGCTCGAAGGACGGACAGAATAAGGTTCAACTGCGGTAGCGATCAGAGCGATCAGGATATCTCCATCTGCTTACGAATTTCGTCGTGTATTTTGTTGATCGTGTGGTGGCTTGCCTCTAGTTGCACCAATTTGCCATCGTTAGTTTCACACAAGATCACTGCGTGTTTGCGAGCAAAGTCCACGTGCAACCGAACATTGTCCGTAATTTTAAAACGAAAATCTGGATGCGTCATGGCAAGAATTCCGAGGATTGGCTTAGGGCTCAGCTTGTAGAGCAAGGCAATCACTAATCGATAGCTGCGCATTGATCCAAATCAACGTCGCGGGTTATGTAGGGTTTTCTGAGCGTTGGTTTGCACTGACGCTGCTATCATTGTGGCTGGGGCGCCGCCTCGGCACAATAACGCCGAGCGCATGGGGCCGAATTCTGTAGTGAAGCGGCGCATCCATGATACTCACTTCATCGTCAGTGGAGACGTTGACCCGTACAGTTCCGGGCTCTACCCATAGCTCCTCCGTTTCGAAGGCGTTCAGCTCTTGATCGGTTTCACGGCCTACGAAGGTTCTCAGCGCGACGCCTACGATATTTGGGCGGCCATGGCTCGATGCCGTGCAAACCCACAAGCGGCCGGAATCAAGCCGAGGCCGCTTACCTATCACCAAGCCTGACGTATGGTATCGATTGTTGCCAACGAATAGGAAGGGTGTCAGCTGTTCCAACGCTTCTTCGCGATCCATGTGTATCTTCATGCGCAGGCGGAAATAGCGTCGTACAATGGCTCTTAGGGCGAGCATGAACGCCACTCGTTTAATGTGTCCGTGGCGCTCCTGTTCTTCACGCTGGGGCACGAAATGCGGATAGAAGCCTACGCCCGAATTGTTCAAGAAGACGCGGCCGTTGACCTCCCCCACATCCACCTTGATGGCTTGGCCAGTGAAGAGATTACGGACAGCAGCTTCAAGGTTCAGCGGAATGCCGGCGTCCTTGGCAAAATGGTTCAACGTTCCCATAGGAAGAACACCAAGCTTGATGCTGGTGCCCGCGAGTTTGCCGGCAACCGCGCTGACCGTTCCATCGCCTCCCCCGGCCACGACGGGCTGACGGTGTTCGTTTACGGCGCGTGTGGCCAAATATCGTCGCCGCGCTTCGTCACCACGGTCTGAGCCTCCACGCCGAACTCGCGCGAAATGCGCCCAATGTGGGCAAGGGCCGCCTGCAAATGAGCGGATTTGCCGTTAAGGATGCAGGTTGGGCTCAAGCGCGATAGCGGGTGCGATGCCATGACCCATTAATAGCCAAACGAAACCGTGGATCTCTGTTGAGTCGTTAAACCGGACTGGAGGTCTCGATTTGACCTCGACGCTGAAGCCAGGCCACTAGCACCCAGCAGCCTACGGCCCAAGCCGCACCGATGCACCAACCTCCGAGAACACCCGCTGGATAGTGCACGCCCAGGTACACGCGTCTTATGCCTATGAGTATGGTAAGAAGCGCCGCTACCGAGATGTAGTAGCGACCAATTTTAAAGGAGGAGTGGGTGCGCGCCAGAAGCGCTGCTATTGTGAGATAGGTAATAGCTGACAGTGAGGCGTGGCCGCTTGGAAAACTTGAAGTGAAAACTCGTGCTGCCGGAGACACGAAATCAGGACGCGGACGAGCGAACGCTAACTTGGCCAACTCATTCAGCGCGATACCGCTGAATACAGCCGCGAGCATAAGCCAAGCCGCTGCATACTTGCGAACCAAAAACAGATAATTTGAAATTGCAAAGGTTATTATCACCAGTACTACAATGCTACCGAGACTTGTTACATCGCGAGCCGCCGCCTGAACCCATGCTGGCCCGATCGGAGCCTACGCAAGGCGAGAATGATGCTGCGATCGAACGCGGACGGCTCTCCTTCGGCGACAACTTGATCGACGAAAACCAAACGCGAAAAGCAGGCAGGCTATCGTTAAGATGGATATCAGCACTCCTTGACTATTTTTCGCTGCTTGGTCGGGCATACAAAGGCACCGTACTGGGTTCTTTGTAACCTAAGGGGTAAAAACGCTGGAGCAGCACTTTCGCGAAACAACCGTTTTTACCAAATTCAACCCGGGTCCAGAATCTGCGACGCCGTTCAGCGTACCGAAAGATGCACGGGAGCGATCCTTGCGCCCGAGCGCTCCCTAGTCGGGCTCAATGATTTCAAAAAGACGGGATATGGCGGGCCCTATCCGTCGATGGCGGTTGCGGCTACTTTCATCTTTCCGGTTTCTTACGGCCCTCAGCATCTTGCATCCGCAACTCCAATAGCTCCAAATCACCTACGAAAGTGTTCCATTCCCCTTCGAACTCTCTCTTGATGCGATCCCAGTTCCAAGCGTCTTCGGCGTCGGGAAGCCTCGCCGCAAGGCGATCCTGTTCCCGCTGAACTTTATCCAAAACGGCATGATCCGCATCCGAAATCATGCCACGTTGTCGAAAATCCTCCTTCAAAGCCTGCAACCTTCCGGAAAGAAGGTTGAGTTCTTTGCGGTAGTCTTCGGGATTAGAATAGAGCATCGTTTCGCCTCCCTCGCGGGTACGCATCGTGGATGGGACTGGCGTACACCTAGCGCTTAGGAACAATTGGGCTCATTGATTTGGATCAACGTGCGTTTCGAGTCGATGAACCAGGCTTACGTTTCTCGCGCCGAAAACTTGAACAAGTGAATTTGTTTGGCTAGACGAAAATAAAAATAGTCGAGCAGCGTGGGAACGATCTCGCGGCACCAATCGAAAGCAGTTCAATTTACTTTCGTGGCAAGCGTCCGTACCTTGCCAAGGACGCCGGGTTAGAATTTCACATTATTTGCAAGCTGTGTGATGAACTCCGGCAGGCGCAACGCCACGTCTTTTTGCTTAGCGAGAAACGAGCCGTCACTAAGCTCGCGATGTTCTAGCAGCTCATCGAACAACCCCAAATCGCCAAGGGCGAGCAAGTGGCCGAAATTTATCTGCCGATGGACCGCTCGAACATTGGCGAGTACATCGGGATGACGCTTGCGGCTGTGAGCAGAGCGTTTCGAACCTTGACCACGCGGGGCGTCATCAAGCTCCGTGATCGAGGGCACGTAAGGATCATTAACCGCGACGCGTTCGACAAGATTGCAGGTGATCCGACCCCACCGCCTGCTACCGCACTGCCGAGCCGGGATTAAGCAGGGCACGCCAGTACACAGCCGTCCTACCTAGCTAACGACGAGTGGTTGAGCCGTCTCGGCTCGTGTTTTGCAGAAATGGCAATGCGGGCTTGCATAGGGCGGGCCGGTGCTTTGACCTGAAAGCGTGCCCCCCGAATCCCTGGCAACACATTAAACTACTCCGCAGCAACATATCGCGTGGCAATTTCGCGTGGGTCAGATTTTACGGCGGGACCTTGGAGCAACGCGTCAATTCATTTGTTCTGTGGCGGCATTCCCGGGTCAGAGTGCCACCGTTTATCACTGTAAGCTGGAGGCAGACCGCCGCTATAGCCCTTCAGTTCGTATATCCGGTACGGCTCGATTGGATCGCCGTTTCGGCTGCGCCAGACCGTTGAAATGTAGTCGACTGAGGCAAAATGCGCCTGCAGCTCCGCAAGGTTATCAAATGGCGGCACCGCCAGATAGATGCCCGTCGTTCGCATCAGTAGCCCTTGGTCAATTGGTGGCATGAATTCATAGCGGATGGGTTCTGATATCTGAAACACCGTAATACCGCGCAGATAGAATGCCAAAGTGGCGCCGATACTGTGTTCATTGGTTGCGATGTAGCCGGCGTGATGCGCCTCGAGCGCGGCGCGCGTTTTGGCTGATAGTTCAAACCAGGCAAAAAATCGGCTGAGTGGATCATGCGCTGCCGATATAGACACCGGCCGCACGGTCATCTGTGCGAACAGGGTCAATGTGAAGATCAATCCGACCCAAGGCGCTGCCTCGAAGGCGTATCGCGTGAAAGGCCTGCGGCCCAGACCACTCGCCGGCGCCCCGAAGGCCGCGACGGCGGCAACGATTCCCGTCGGATAGGCGGCGCTCGGCCATTGCGCCAGAACTTCAGCGGAGAATGCATGAACAAGAAAATAGAGCAACATTGGCGCAGCACTCACCGTCAGTAACAGCCAGTTCGCTTCTTGCCGACGCAAACCGCGCCAAGCAGCGACCGCAAGACCTGCCACGATGAACGCGAAAATGAGCGGCGAGATGAATGCCGCCTGGATGCCGATGAAAGCACCCATGTTGACGAGGCCACCATCTGCCGAGGTCTCGAACGCTCGACCGAACTGCTTGATGAATGAAGCCCAACTGTGTGTGCGCGGTCACACGGTGCGCGTGGTGGTGCGGCGTGGGTGCTTTTTTCTAGCGCATCGCTGGCTAGAACGGAGCGAAGGGCCGACGCGAGAACCTTCAATGAATTTGAGCCACAATGGATCAACCTGGACTAAATGCCGGAGTCGCATTGAGATAGATCAAAACCGACGGTAATTCTTTTCGGCCTACGGTCGCATGCTCTGGAGGGCGTCGCGTTGCTGCTGGCTCATGATGTTGAACCTGTGCCTCTCAGCTCGTCACTCAACGAAGCGCAGAAGGCGCGAAAGTGTTCGATCACGGCCAACTGGTGCGTCGTCTCGCTGTATAAGGCGCGTGAAACGCGGGGCTGAGGTAGATGGAGCTGCCGATCAGTGGATGATTGCTGATCTACAGTGACGTGCAGCGCTGTAGTTTCCGATGCAAAACATCGAGCCGGCATATTTTAACCCTGGTTTCAACGGTTAGTCGCTGCTGATACGCCGCCATGCAAGCTGAGGAACAGAACTGCATGTGACAGTAGCGATGAACATCGAGGCCGAGGCCCCCTCGGCAGTGATCGCAGGGCAAAGTCGGGGCTGCCGCCAAACGGTTGCTTCGGCCGGGTAATATGAGTGAGGCAAGATAGCTATGGACGCCCATCACAAGCCCCCAGGCGAGCGCTCGAGCATGTTCGCTCACAAGGTCTAAGTGGGGCGCGGCTCGTGCGTCCATCGTTTCCCCCCATTCTCCCTACTCGGCAGAGGATCGGCGTCCGCGCACAAAGGACTGCGCTTTGAGACGGAATTTGATTATAAGTGATTCGGACAGAGCGGGCCGGAATTTCTACAACGCGCGTTTCAACGAGCGTGGTGCGATGATCATGTACGATTCGCCTCAGACTTTCTAGCTTCGTGACGTTGCGTTCAAACAGACATCGCCATAAGTCTGGAGTGGTTCGCCACGATCAAAAAAGAGTTCGTCATTTCACGATTGCGCTTTTCTCGAGCGAAGTCCCTTCACGATCGACAAGGCGGCAGGAATGAGAAGCCTCTGCGCAACGACATCCAAGGGATTCTGAACGAGCCCCGTGATGGTTGCCTTTACGTCTTTCATTTCCTCGCCGAAGGTCTCAAGCGTTAACTTGAGATCGCGGGCATCCGCCTAAACGAACTCAACAGCCATTTTGCGGACTTCAAGTGCCAGATCGACTTCCGGTCCCGGGTGAGACAACCATAGCGGCCGCCCACACTGCCCCCACCAATGCCTGGCAAAGCATAGAAGCCGGCGACGTTGGCCATGAATCGTCAGTTCTGTCATCGACTTTCCTACTGCACCAACGCTCCGCCAAACTGTTCGAGCAAAGCGCGCCGTCGCAAGTTAGATTTTCGGTGAGCCTGTCAGCAAACGTGTGAAAAACGAATTGACCGTCAACGCATCGAGGAATTCAATATATGCGTTCAAGTATGCGCGCTTTGTCGGCGAGGCGGCAGGTGCGCGTCCCGGCTTTGAATTGTTTTCAAGGCCACGGGCTTAACGGTGAACGGTAATGCGGCTCTTTGGAGGCTTATTGCCTTTAAGTCGCAAGTCGGCCGTGCGCGACATTTTCGCGGGCGTGACTGTCGCCGCTATGAATATCCCACAAGTGCTCGGTTATGCTCGCATCGCTGGCATGCCCGTTGTCACCGGACTTTATACAGTGCTGCTGCCGCTCGTTGCGTTCGGAGTCTTCGGTTCCTCCCGCCAGCTCGTCGTAGCTGCCGATTCGGCCACGGCCGTCATCTTTTCCAGTCCGCTATCTCTCATGGCGGTGCCTGCCAGCGAGAAGTACGTGGCGCTGGTTGGCATGGTGGCAATGCTGACCGCCGGGTATCTGTTTCTGGCGTGGATCTTTAAACTAGGGTTCCTTGCCGACTTCCTGTCGCATACGGTGCTCGCCGGGTTTCTCGCGGGTGTTGGTTTTCAAGTGGGCACAGCGATGCTGAGCGACATGCTCGGTGTCACGATCCACTCAACTAGAACGCTCGGGCAGGCATGGGAGATTTTGCAGACCCTGCCGCAGTCGAATATTGCAACAACGGCGCTGTCCATTCTTGTGGCGGGCGGCATCCTGCTCGGCAAGCGTATTGTTCCGCGATTGCCTCTGTCGCTGCTCGCGGTAGTCGGGACAATTGCAGCGAGCGCTGTGTTTCGCTTCGCTGAGCGAGGCATTGCCGTCATCGGTCCGGTGCCCGGAGGGCTGCCGCCGATTGGCCTGCCCGAGGTGACTTGGAACGAAGCGTTGGCGCTGGTGCCAGTAGCTGCTTCATGCTTTGTAATGATAATCGCGCAGAGCGCCGCGACATCGCGCGCATTCGCACTGCGCTATCACGAGCGCGTCGATGAGGACGCGAACATCCTCGGACTATCGGTCGCCAATGCGGCCGCCGCGGTGACTAGCACCTTCGTTGTCAATGGCAGCCCGACCCAGACCGCTATGGCGGATAGCGCTGGCGCGCGCAGTCAGCTCGCACAACTGGTATTTGCAGGTGTCGTACTATTGGTGTTGCTCTTCTTGACCGGTCCGCTCCAGTATATGCCGCGGTGCGTGTTGGCCAGTCTTGTGTTCACGATCGCGTTCGGGATGATTGACGCTAGGGGTCTGCGTGATATTCGCCGCGAAAGCCCAGGCGAATTTTATCTAGCCGTCGTCACCGCAGCGGCAGTTGTCGTGGCCGGCGTCGAACAAGGTATCCTGGTGGCGATCGCTCTCTCGCTGTTTAGGCACGTGCGCCACAGTTATAACCCGCACACGATGATGCTTGCGCCGGACGCGAGCGGCCGATGGGTCCCCATGCCGGCGATACCGGGCAGGCAGACCGAACCAGGGCTTATTGTCTATCGCTTCGGGTCAGATTTGTTTTTCGCGAATGCTAGCCACTTCGCCGACCAGGTGCGCGAACTCGTGGATTGTGCGCCGTCGCCGGTCCGCCGATTCATCGTCGACGCCAGCGCAATCACGGATATCGATTACTCAGCAGCGCAATGCACACGGGATCTACTCGACGAACTGGCGCGCCGGGAGGTCCGCATCGTCTTCGCGCGTGTTAGTCCGTACCTTCGATCCGACATGGACCGACACCACATCACTGCGGCCGTCGGTGAGAAGTGGATTTTCACGACACTCCACGAAGCCATCGCGGCGGTGCGCGGTGATGCATTTGGACCACACGTAAAGTGACGAGACGTGTCTCAATATTCTTCGGCGAGCATGACCGTGTTCACACGCCGCGCAGCGCAAACGACCGGGCAGAAACTTCTTATTCCTGGCGCGTCGAGAGGCCGTCCTTGGTGGCCGCCGCCTGATAAATGCGATTCCGATTCGTCAGCCCTTTGGCAGAAACAAACCGAATGAGTCAAATCGTCGTGTGGAATACCGAAAGCGGATAAAGTTTATGCCCCGCACAACAACGTCAATGTGCGCTGGCGGAGCTATTGTAGAAAAACTCTACATTCCTGAATTCCAAATTTCTTTGCGACAAGGTGGCAGGGCCCGCTCAGGTACTGAAAAGCCGCGCTGACGCCATTCTCAAAGCGCAAAACGACGGTCGGCACTGGTTTTCCAGGTCATGGATGCCTGTCGAGAGGCAACAAAGCTTTCATTGATCTAAGTCAATGCAGCTTTAAGCGTTCGGGGGTTTGACATTTACAAATGAAAGACGACGTCATCATTGCAGCGCGACCGCACGCGGTCGGCGAAGTCGCATCGGTGCCCGCCCATGAACTGAATAAGACCGCGATCAAAGCAGCTGTGAAACCGTGCCGGCGTCAAACTAGCTCGGGTTTCGGAAGTCACCTTCGGAAGTCACCTTCGGAAGTCACCGTGGGCCACCAGATGAAGTGTCAGATCTTGACTGCCGGCGAAGGTCAGAACCGGCTGGGGTGCCGGTCGAGCGGACGCACAGAACTTAGCCCTATAACGCCGCGAGGCCAGCTGATCCGACGATCACTTGCATGCATAGGAGAGGAGACGCGTCATGGCAGTCGCTAGAGTGAGCAAAATTACCGCTTCCTCAACAAAGGGATTCCAGGAGGCTGCGGAAGAAGGTTTGAAGCGCGCTACCAAGACCCTGCGCGGAGTTACAGGGTTCGAGATTAGCTCACTGAAGGGCAAGGTTGAGAAGGGTAAGATCACTGAATATCGCGTGACGTTGGAAGTCACGTTCATTTTGGAATGATGTGCTGTGACATCGGTATCCAATCCTGCCTCGTGATCGCTGACAAATTTCCGATTATGACCGTCTCAAAAACGGGATTATGCTTCCGGTCATTCCGCTCCCAAGTGTTTCCGATCGAGGCCTCATGAGACGTTCCGGTATCTCCATGGAGGAGCCTCGTTGGCTTTCTCCACGCAGCTTTTCTGCGGGTCCGGGGAACATTCGCGTGATTGAGGACAAGCTGTTGATCGATGGCGAGTTCGTTCTTCGCTGCGAAACCGATAACGCCGCCCGATGGTCTGCCCGAAGGCGAAGGCGCGTTTCTGGCATGCAGCTTCTGGCTCATCGACAATTACATCTTGCAGCGGCGCTATACGTTAACCTGGGCACTCCACCTTGCATCTCGGCGCTGCCGCAAGACCGACGGTTCCGGGGAGAAGCTTGGCAGCGATGGCCATACAATTTGATCTACCAGTCTGGGGAGAACTTCTGGCATTTATTTCAAGCACCGCTTATTGAGAATCTGGGAAACTAAATGGGTGTGACAAATGCAAAAGACCTTCGTTCTCGCTCTCACGCTTTTTTTCGCTTATTTTACTGCCAGCTAAGGCACACGACGCGCTTGGGACATTTGCTTCCATTTTTTTAAACGACAAACTGGATGTGACACGCAAAACTACGGAAATGAACTCGTGACCGAAGATCCGACGGGAGACTCGCCCAACGATGTCGGCTTCCGCGCTTGCTCTGTCAGGCACGTTGACGGCGCTAATGCCGTGGCGGCTCATGCTGGCAATATCTGGAACCGTGGTTGCCTTCACATTGATCCTTGATCAAATCAAGCGGCCGATAACAGCACTGTTCAAAGTGGGTTAGGACGCCGTGCAAAACGAATACTTACTTCGAGCCCGCGGGATGCATTTCGCATTGATCGATTTCAGAGATCTGCATCCAGCGGCGTAGATCAATAGCGTTTTAGTGTTCGCGAGATATCCGCATGGTCGAAAGAGAGCCGAACAACGATTCAGGATCGATACGCGTCGGGTCGACAGCCACTCTCGTCGAATCCCTTCGTATTCTCCAATCTTTCTGGCCCATCGCTCTGTTTTCGACACTTGCTGGCGGTGTCAGCGGTCTCGCGACTGCGTCGCTACTTGCTACCGTAAACCAGGCTGTACATACTCAAGGGGAAGCTTGGCTTGGCATTTTGACTGCGTTCATAGGGTTGAGCGCCGTATCACTCGTGGGCGACTTCCTTGGGAACGTCGGAAACAATCTGGTCGGGCAAAGAATAATAGCCAAATTGCGCAAGGAGCTGTCGGCCAAGATCCTTACTGCACCCCTCATCGAAATTGAACGCCTCCAGTCGCACCGGTTGCTTGCTGTCCTCACCCACGATGTCGACACGATTGGGGTCTTCACACTCAATTTCTCGATGGTCGCAATTGCCTTTTCCATCACGCTTGGCTGCTTCATCTATCTGGCACTCCTGTCGCCTATTGTGTTCGTGATCGTAGTGCTGGCGACTGCCATTACATTTGTAGGTCAGATTGTCGCGAGTCGAATTGCAGTAACATCATATTACGATGTCCGTAATGCTCACGACGAATTACAGAAGAGCTATCGCGCCATTATTGAAGGCGCAAAGGAAATACGAATTAACGAACTGAGGCGAGGACGAGTTCTTGATCACCTGACTCGCACCATTGAACAAATTGCAAAAACATTCATGCACGCGGCTCGCATATTTTTCGCCGCGAGAGCGTTTAATTCGCTGTCCTTTTACGTAACTCTGTTCATTGTGCTGTGGCTTGCTTCTAGTGCCCGGGTTCACGAAACGGCAACCAGCGGGTTTATTTTGGTTCTGCTTTATGTAAAGGGCCCGATTGAACAAATCGTTGCCGCGCTGCCGTTGTTTGGCCAGGCGCGGGCATCATTCCGAAAGGTCGCCGAACTATCAAGTGCGATTGGCCGTGGAGACATCTCTCCACCTCGTTCAGAATCCACCACGACTGAGTTCGCTGGAAAGACAATTGAACTGCGCGACGTAGCCTACCAGTTCCCCACCCAGCAGGGCGCCGCCGAACCCTTCTTGCTTGGGCCAGTAAACCTGACGATCAAAGCTGGCGAAATACTCTTCATCGTTGGCAAGAACGGATGTGGCAAGACCACGTTGATCAAGCTTTTGGTCGGCCTCTACACGCCGCAGCAGGGCCAATTATTCTGTGACGGAAAGCCTGTCCAAGCGAGCCAACGGGGGGTTATCGACGGCTTTTTTCTGTGGTCTTCTTTGACTGCTATCTTTTCGATGATCTCATCGCCGCCAATGCATCGGCCATTCACAATCTGAATTACTATCTAAGCAAGCTGGAGATTTCTCAAAAAGTAGCGATCCGAAGTGGGGCATTCTCAACCATCGACCTCTCAACGGGGCAACGCAAGCGCCTTGCCTTGATTCAAGTGTTTCTTGAAGATAGGCCAATCATCGTGCTGGACGAGTGGGCGGCGGACCAAGATCCGACTTTCCGGCGAACCTTCTATGAAGAGCGTCTCCTCGAATTAAAACAGGCAGGCAAAACGCTGATCATCATTTCCCACGACGACCAATACTTTCACGTTGCTGATCGTCTGATCGAGATGGATAATGGCCGGATACTTGAACAGCGATTGTCGGTTGATGCTTTGATCAATTCCGCTGATAGCAATAAGGAATGTCAAGCAAGCACCTCTATATAGGAGCACTCCGGGTGGCTGCCCTAAATGCGGGAATCCCCAGCGTTCCGGTTGCCGAGGACTACAACAACACAATCATCATATGTCCGCTTGTCGCTCCCGATCAGGCGAAACTCGTCCTCGAATTTAAACCGCTTCAGCACGCAGCGCCAATAGCCTCCATTCGAACGAGTCTCCGCCAATATCGGTCTCTGTTTCCGGGAACGGGATTTTGCGGGGCAGAGACAGCGGCGTCGAAAATGCCTGTCACATTCAACACGTCAGCAAAGACTAAGCGCCTGCACGAAACCTCGCCAATTCGGCGCTATTTGCACGACACCGGGAACTGTTTGCATGGGACGGCGTGGTGGAGCTGGGTAGACTCGAACTTCCAACCAAGCGGTTATTGCCAAGAGTGGGCGAAGCAGAGCGTGTCGAGGTTAGTCTTCAGCCGCTCCTTATGCCCACCGTTTTGGTGCAGGAAGCAGTCCGGCTTGTTCTTGTCGATGAAGCACCCAGGCAAGACGTCGTGTGGAAGTCTCGCCCGTAGGAGCTCGATTCCTAGCTACGCAGCCGGATACGATGTCAGTCGCATCCGTGCAACAGTAAAGCAAAGACCAGCCATAACTTCAGGCCCCTCAGCTTGGTGATTCCACGCCTCTGTTAAGCGCTCTGACGCTTCAACAATGAAGTCGGAGTACGTTGGCCGATGCCACCTGCCGTGCAGCGAGCGCCCATCCCGACACGCGCCGAGATCAACGCGCCGGTCCACATGCCATGGGCGACAATGTGAGCATGCGCCGCGCCTGATGCTACGAATCCACCGGTTGATGGTAGAAAGTGCCTCGGTCTATGGCCGAAAGGGCCATCTGCATTTCGCCTTCCACCAACGTGAGGCCAACCCGCTTCTTGTCAAATATTTCGATGTGCTCTCTCCGTCGAAGGGAAGTTTTTGCCATTATGTGGCAAGACGCTCGACATTCATTGGCTGCTTTCAAACGCCTACTGCGTTGCAGGCTCCGAGTTGAGTGAGGTCGCCGTCAAGCAGTGTTCTCGGAACTCGCCATCGAGCCAAAAATAGCGGCCATCGACGATATCCGTCGCCACAGCGCCGACAACATCAACATCTTGGCTGGCGACATCTTTGATCTGTCGCGCAGTGTGTTCGGTCGGGTGGACGCGATCTATGACCGGGCTGCCTTGGTGGCTCTTCCCGAGACCATGCGGGGTCGATACGCGGCCCACCTGATCGAGATCACCGATCGAGCAGCGTGCATCGCGAATGCCCTCAGCATGAAGTAGCCAACAAAGCCGAGCACGCGCCACAAGCGAGCGGGTTGACGGTTGTCCAACAGCTCCCGGTCACCACATAGCGGTTATGTGCGGGGAGTGATCCAAAGCACCAATGTCCTCGACGGACCACGGTGGCGGGAAGTGGCGTCATAAAGGCCACGACAGCCACATGTGCGCCTTCGCGTTACGCCGCCTCAGCACCAAATGAATAGCCGATGACAACGATCCGGTCCGCGGGATGGGCGCATGCATCGGCCGCAAATGCTCGATCTTGCCTGTAACTGCCGTACGCGACGATGTAGCCGCGCGCACGAAGGCGCCAAGCGATAATCGGTGGTAAGGGCTAGCGAAAGCACTGTGCGGTAGCACATCGAACGCAACGTTTGCGACATCGGAGCTTACTCAGAAGCAATCTCTAATCGCCTGCGCGCCGGGGGGGCGGTGTTGGGTTCAAGTTTGCGCGCCTAGACGCTAGGCGATGCAAATCGTCGCGCAGCGCAGCAAGCGTGTCGTGCTCAATCTCGCGGTGTAGCTGCAGTCCTGGCCGCCAGCGGTCGAGGTCCTCGAGCTTTTTGTACGGCGCCACTCCCATGAGCCAAAGGCAGAGCCGGATCTTGAGCAGCATTTCCTCGGGTCGGTTCGTCGGTGTTTCGATGGCCCGATGACCGATCGCTGACGCCTTCTCGAGCGCCCGCTGCTGTCGCTTCTCCTCTGGATCCGGGATCGCATTGTACGCCTTGTTTGCCTTCTCAAAATCGCGGTAGAGCTGTGTGACCGATTTCCTGCCCATGTGAAAGACCCCTGAGATCTGAGATTCACCGTGTCTTGTTCCCCGACCATCGCCGTTAACACAGCAATCCGCAAAAGAAGTGCCTCGTATTTGTGATTCGCAAGCTGAAGTCGGGCCTCGGCGCCATCCTTTTGGGCGCGGAAGCGCCTCAGTTCGCGATCATCGGCGCTTTTTTGAAGAGCCGCCCGAGGAAGCAGGCGATCAGCAGCGATGGACCGAAAAGCCGCGATGCGTTCACAACGGCAGCAAGCTGTGATTTCCAAAAATCAGGCGAAAGTAACCGCGGCATGTCACGGCGTTTCTTGCATTGCTGCATTGGCTGCGTTCTTAAACTTTCTCTTTTCGCACCCCTCCTATTTTTCTCGCCGCAAGGGTGGTGTTGGCCGGCATTGTTGATTAGAACGTCTATTCGTCCATAGGTTCGTTTTAGAAATTCGCGTAAGGCAAATATGCTCTTGGTCAACGCGACAACGGGCGGTCGAAATTGCACAGTCAGATTTTGCGCGGCCAATTTCCTCATCCGCATAGCTGCCTCCGTCGACCGCTGAAACAACAACGCCGACCGCCATTGATCTGGATCAATGCCGCACTGCAATAGGTCTGCATTTAGTAAAAATCTCGTCGGAAACGGAGATAAAGCCGATGGGAACAACAACGACGATAGCGAAATCGCCAGTCGGGAATGTCGCAAAACCGACCCGAGCAGCGAAGGCTGAACAGACAGTACAAACTCCACCGACGCGCGCGAGCGAACTGGGCGCTGTCAGTCCTGCATCGGTCAGCCCTGCATCGGTGCCAATTTCGACGGACCTCCGCTCGCGTGACGATCATCATATGTATTTGAGCATCGATCATGCGTTCAAAGCGAATCTGGCGAGGCTGACATTTGGACTGAGCCCGGCCGTGCTGGCCGAGCAGGCCTTCGATTGGTTGGCGCATCTCGCGATCTCGCCGGGAAAGCAGCTACAGCTGACCGAAAATGCCTTTCGTGAAGCCACACGCTTCGCCATCTATGCCGCACAAAGCGTTGCTAACCCCGGCACTCCACCCTGCGTCTCGGCGCTGCCGCAAGACCGGCGGTTTCGGGGGGAAGCTTGGCAGCGATGGCCATACAATTTGATCTATCAGTCTTTCCTGCTCACACAAGACTGGTGGCACAAGGCGACGACGGAAATCGACGGCGTGTCGCAGCGGCATGAAGAGGGGTTGTCCTTCACGGCTCGACAAATCCTCGACTACATGTCGCCCTCGAACTTCGTTTGGACAAACCCCGAAATCGCGCAAGCGACTGCCACGCAGGGCGGTCTCAACCTCGTTCAAGGTTGCCAGAACCTCATCGAGGATTGGCAAAGGGTGACAAGCGGCCGGCCACCTGTCGGCGCCGAGCAGTTCATCGTCGGACAGAATGTTGCGGTGACGCCCGGCAAGGTCGTCTTTCAGAACCGGCTGATCGAACTGATCCAGTATTCGCCGGTGACCGATCAGGTGTACGCGGAGCCCGTCCTCATCGTTCCTGCCTGGATCATGAAGTACTACATCCTCGATCTCTCACCACAAAATTCTCTCGTCAAGTATCTGATCGAGCACGGCCACACTGTCTTTATGATCTCCTGGAAGAACCCGACCTCCGAGGACCGCGACCTCGGTATGGACGAGTATCGGCGACTCGGCATCATGGCGGCGCTGGACGCGGTTTCGGCGATTGTTCCAGGCCGCAAGATTCATACTGCGGGCTACTGCCTTGGCGGAACTTTGTTGCTCATCGCTGCGGCTGCGATGCGTCGCGACGGCGACGATCGTCTTGGCTCGATTACACTGTTCGCAGCCCAAGCTGATTTCACCGACGCCGGCGAGCTGACGCTGTTCATCAATGACAGCCAAATTTCGT
>Ga0187780_10000591_pt1 | contig 27033 bp, 18 predicted proteins | sample 1015_Q2_SP10_20__FD_132429 | JGI IMG/M metagenome (GOLD analysis project Ga0187780, IMG submission 132429) | Tropical peat soil microbial communities from peatlands in Department of Meta, Colombia - 1015_Q2_SP10_20_MG | ecosystem: Environmental > Terrestrial > Soil > Wetlands > Peat | place... | reverse complement strand
CTGGGCTTTCTCCAAGACCTGTGGGCCAAAATTGGCTTGGGAGAAAAGCACAAAATTGATGGGAAACAGAACGGTGTCGAAATTGTAGCGATCCAGGGCGGCGAGAGCAGTTTCAACGGAATGCGCGGAGAAGCCGATGAAGCGGAGCTTGCCCTCTTTGCGAGCAGCTTCGAAGGTTTCGAGAGCGCCGTTGGGGCCAAGGAGGGTTTCGAGGTCGGACATTTTCGTAAGGGCGTGAAATTGGTATAGGTCCACATGATCGGTGCGCAGATCTTTCAGTGAAGCTTCAAGCTCCTTGCGCGATCCATCGCGGGTGCGTTCCAGGGTTTTGCAGGCGAGGAAGCTGCGCTTGCGGTAGGGCTCAAGCGCGGGGCCGAGACGATCCTGGGCGTCGCCGTAGCTGGGGGCGACATCGAAATAGTTGATGCCGCGATCGAAGGCTTCGGCAACGAGGCTGTTGGCGACAGCTTGCTCGTTTTTCATGACCACCACACCACCGAGGGCGATGATGGAAAGGTCGATACCGGTCTTACCGAGGCGGCGCTTGGCAATGGGTTCCTGCTTTGAGGGCGGGAGTTGGGCGTTGGGAAGAGAGGCGGAACCTATCAGAGCAGCGCCTGTGGTGGTCTTGAGAAAATCGCGGCGGCGCATTGGGCCTCCTTCGAAGAAGTGTAAGGCTGCAAATGCAAAAGAGTGTGAATGGTTAAGCCCAACTGTAGCCGTGCTTGGCCAAGGGCAAAGAGCGAATGCGCTTGCCAGTGGCAGCGAAGATGGCGTTGCAGACAGCCGGAAGAACGGGAGGAAGCGCTGGTTCACCCAGACCCGTCGGCGGATTGTCTGTCTTGAGGAAATGAACCTCGATGACGGGCGGCACTTGATTGATGCGCACGGGCTCGTATTCGTGGAAATTGCTTTGGACGGCGCGGCCCTTGTCGATTGTGATTTCGTAGTTCATCACGGAACTCAGCCCTTCAATCACGGCGCCCTGAGTGAGGTTCTCGGCAGCGCCAGGATTGACGATCTGGCTGCCAATGTCACCGGCGACCCACACCTTTTCGACATTCACTTGTTTCTTGGCGTTGACGTTGAGCTGAATAACTTCCGCGAAATAACCTCGATGACAGAAATGGAACCCGATGCCCATGGCAGAATTTGTGGGAAGGCTTTGCTTTCCCCAACCTGATTTTTCGGCGACGAGTTTAACGACACCGGTCATGCGAGTGGGATTGAAGTCGGGATCATCCGGCTTGTAATCGGAATTGACGACGCGAGGGAAATCAAGAATATCGAGGCGGAATTGCACTGGATCCTTACCGGCGGCATGAGCAAGTTCATCGAGGAACGATTGGAAGACCCAGGCGTAAGCATTGCTGCCCGGAGCGCGGAGCGCGTACATGGGAACGCCGCAGGGCATGAGGGAGGCGCCAAAGAAGAAGTTGGGAACGAGTGTGCCTGGGAACTGATTTCCGCTGATACCGGCTGTGGGAGCGAAGGTCTCGCCTTCACCAAAACTGACAAAATGATTTTGCCAGGCAATGAGTCTGCCAGAGGCGTCAAGACCACCCTTCAGGAAGTGAAACCCGGCGGGGCGGTAGTGGTCGTGGTGGAAATCGTCTTCGCGGGTCCAGAGGAGCTTGACGGGGACACCGGCCTGCTTGGCGATAGCGGCGGCTTCAAGCATGTAATCGTTGGTGAGACGGCGGCCGAAACCGCCACCGACACGCTTCATGTGGACAATGATGTTGTCAGGGGGGATGTCGAGGAGCTTGGCGACCAATTCCCTGCCGCGCTGAGGAGTCTGAGAGGGAGACCAGAATTCGAGCTTGCCGTCGTGGAAGTGCGCGAGACAGTTTTGCGGCTCCATGGGGGCGTGAGCGAGGAAGGGATAGTTGTAGGCGGCCTCGACGGTTTTTGCGGCGGATTTTAGGACTTCCGAAGCGTCACCGTCCTTGCGGAGGACAAGTGTGGGGGATTGCTTGGAGAGTTCCTGGGCGCGCTTAAAGAAGCCTTCGCTGCTTTGTTGCGCGGTTGGGCCTTCGTTCCAGGTGACGCTGAGTTTTTCGCGCGCGGCGTTGGCTTGCCACCAGGTGTCGGCGAGGATGGCGATGCCGCAGTGGAGTCCAAGGAGATCGTTGGTACCGGGGATGGCGAAGCAGTCGCGAACACCAGGCTGCTGCTTGATCTCGTCGAAATTGGCGGTGTTGATTTTGCCAGCGAAGACGGGGCACTTTTCGTAGACGGCCCAGAGCATGTTCGGGACTCGGAAATCGATGCTGTACAAGTTCTTTCCGGTCACGACGGCGAGGTTGTCGACGCCCAAAGTGGTGTGGCCGATGATTTTGTAGTCCTTTGGATCCTTGAGCTTGACGGACTTGAGCTCGGGAGGAGTCAGCGTGGCGGCTTTGGCAGCGAGGGATCCGTAAGTGGCGGTGCGATTGGATGCCGAGTGCAGGACACGGCCGGAAGCTGTGCGGCACTCCGACTCGGGTACGGACCAAGCTTGTGCTGCGGCCGTGATGAACATCTGGCGGCATGCGGCGCCGACTTGGCGGAGAGGATCCCAATTGATGGGCGTGGCGGTGCTGCCGCCGGCGACCTGCCGGCCATAACGCGATTCGTCCAGGTCGGCCTGCTCGATGCGGACGTCTTTCCAATCGACATCGATCTCTTCGGCGATAAGCATGGGCATGGAAGTCTTCACGCCCTGTCCAACTTCGGGATTCTTGGCCGTAATGGTGAAGATGTTCTCCGGTGAGACATGAACAAACGCGGTGGGAACATAGTTCAAGTTCGTGGGGGGAGCTTGGGCGAGGAGAGATTCGAGCGGTTCGGAATAGAGCGTCAGGAGAAGGCCGCCACCAGCGGCTGCAGAGACTTTAAGAAAGCTGCGACGATCGAGTTTGGTTTGCGTGGCAAGCATGGGGACCATCCTTTTGCGTTGAGACGCAATAGGGGGATGCGCGGTTACGATGGGGATTTTAGCGCCTGAGAGACGCCATGAAAAGAGCGGACGAACAGAAAGAATGGATGTGGTGGCCCAAGATCGCAAGAGCCCGCCGCGCACAAGCCAACGGTGGGGCACCTCAGGTTCCTCTGCAGTGCGGCGCAAATGAAAACGGACCGTCCCCTCAGTTGGGCGACGCCAACACGTCGTCAAAATGATTAACCAGGGCGCGCCTCGGTTTGACCTTCAGCCCCTTGAGGGGCACTTTTCCGTCCGTTGACGTACTGCCCTTCAATGTGGCCCGCCCAAGCATCACCATTCTGCCGTCGTCCAGTTCCAAGTAGATGGGAACAATCATGCGGAAATTGGCATCCACATTGGATTGCGCAAGTTTGAAGTTGAACTGCAAAGTGCCGTCAGGGGCCGCATCGAACGTGTAGTCCAGCTTGTAGGTGGGTATCTGCGTCCCATACACGTAGTCATTGAAGAACCAGTCAAGTTTGTGGTTCCCGTCAATGTCCATGCTGGGGGTCATATGCTTTTCGACCACGGCTTTGAACTCCTCTGTCGTGGCGGCCTTGCCGCGGTACGTATTGACGAAATCTTGCATGGTTTCCCGGAAGAGTTTGTCGCCCTCACGGCTGTCCGTCATCATCAACCGGATCATGTGCAGGATGTAGCCGCCCTTGGGATAGATAAGGCGCTGCGTGATGCCGAAACCCGTTCGTGAATTGCTTGCGCGATAGCCCATGGTGACTGGTCCGACATCAATGGCGCGGAATCCCTCTGCGTCTCTTTCAAGGAGCGATTGCCGTTCCTCGTCCCAGAAGTTGATGAACTTTTTGGGATCCTTTTCGATCAACGAGATGTAGAGAGATGCGGACATCTGAGCGAAGCCCTCACTCATCCATTGATCGCGTCCGGAGCTGAAGCCCACCGTCTGGCCCCACCATTGGTGTGCCACTTCGTGCGCCGTGACCACTTTCCAGTAGCCGGGATCGCTCCGGTCCAAGCCCAATTGGTGGCGCACTGTGGTGTCAAAGTAGTAGCAGATTGGTATCCACACAAGCCCGGGCCAGGATTGCCCGTAATTGCAAGCGGTCTGCTGCGTGAGCTGGATATGGCTGAACAGGGGCGGACCGAAGTAGTCGGTGTAAAGCTGAACGGCGAGCTCACCTTCTGCGAGGGCCTTCTTGTTAAGGCCGAGCGTGCTCATGGTGCCCAAGGCCACGTTGGATCCATGTGGGCTCTCGGTTGGCAGGTCGCTATTGGCATAGTGTTGGATCTGTTGAACCCAGTCGGGGGGTTCCTCGTTGGCATAGGACTGGATGAAAACCGGAGGCTTGGTAAGCTTGGCTTCCTCGACCCTGAACCTGCCGAAACTGAAGCCCGCAACGGTTTGCGGAGCTTCGCTCTTCCACACCGTGACGTTCTGATTGCCCTCGTTGGTGTCGCTCACGAGCGCGCCGGTGGCCGCCATCTTCATGCCCTTCGGTATACGGAAGGTCATGTCGTACGGAACGTACTCTCCAAAAATCGAGCCAATACTGTTGGGATACCAGTTGTGGCGGGCAACGGGGTAATAATTGCCTCTTCCCTCGTTGGTGACTGCGTCCTTTCCAGAGTAGGTCGTGGTGAAGACGAACTTTTCCCCTGCGGAAAGCGGCTTGGGAAGGAGGACGGCGAAATTGCCGTCGTCATTCTTGTCTTCCTGAATGAACGAGAGATTCTGCGCATCCGCGGAGACGCTTTGCACGCGCAGGGTGCGGAAGAGATCGAGGGGAATGACACGAAGCCCGTCACGCAGGGAGACTATTGTTGTTGTGGCCTTCCCAATGAGGTTTCCGCTTTTCTCGAAGGTGGTATCGAGCTCCTGGTGCTCAATGCGGATCACATGTCCAACCGTGCCCTTGGAGTGGGGTTGGGTAAAGCTGAAGGAAGCCCAATCACCCATCTTGTTTTCGTCATAGGTCCAGAATTGGACGTGATCGGAGTTCCGGCTGGGGTCAATCTCGAGAATCTCTTTGTCGTTGTAATGCTTGCCGTGGACAAATGCCCAGAAAAGACCCCGCGGCTGGGGACTGAGGACTTCCTCGAGGAGCCGGGCTTCGAGGTTGTGCTTGATCTTGTGGCGCGTGGTGTTCTGGCTGTCTTTGAGCGGGCCATTGTCGCAGCCACCGGTGGCGGGTGTGCCGGCTTTCTTGAGCTCGTCGTAAGTGGAATCGGTGAAGCGAAGGACGAGGCGCTCGAACCTCTCGGCGAATTCGTCTTCCTTGGTGAGGAATTTGAGGCTGGCCCGCTCGGTTTGAGTGGGGGGCTCGAGAGATAGCGTGCCATCGCCGATGAAGACAGCTCCGGTGGCCATGCCATTGACTGGGGGAACGAAGCAGACCGTGCCTGAATGCAGATGGAATTTTGCGGCGTCACGCTTGAGCGTGACGTTGGTGACGCTGACGGCTTCGGTACCGAGAGTCAGAGAACGAAGAGAGATATAGGTGGGATCAGAGTTAGGCCCGGATTGGGCGAAAGAGTCAGGAATGAGGAGGGAGGAGAATGCCGTGGCAAGGACGAGAATGACAATGGAGCGGGTACGAGTCGCGCGAGCAAGAGTCAAAATAAGGGCGGAGACCTGGCGCATGAAAGACTCCTGAAGAGAATGGGAGCGAAGCTGGTAGCTAGTATATTGCGCACGTCAAGTTTGGGGGAATGCCGGGGAGGTAAAGTCGGGCTAGGACTAGTACACCGAACCTCCTAGTACGTTTAAATCTCGCGGGTGATGTACTTTTTGTAAGGCGAGTGGTAGATTCCCATCAACGCTCCCCCGCTCACGGAGAACCCGATGAACCCGGCTCACCGCGGTCTCGCTCCTGCCATCTTTATTTCCCTGACGATTGGACTGTGGTTTACGTGTGAAGTCGGACGCGCGCAGAGTCAGAGCGCTCCCACAGCCACGGCGAGTGGAAGCAGCGCAAATGCAGAAGACAAGGCGGCTCCGAAGAAGCCTTCGCGAAAGCCGGATCAGAAGGAAACGAATGATCCGGTGGCGCTGCTCGCGGTAAAGGGCGGGAAAACAGCGTCCGATGCGAGTGCGGCAGCGTCCGAGTCGACAGAATCGAATGACACGAATCTGCCAGCGGATGAGACGGCGAAGAAAGCGGCGGAGATTGCATCGTTAGAAACGCAGATCAAGGACAAGCAGAAAAAGATTGTGCTGCTCATGAGGCTGTTCGTTGACGACGAGCGTGCGTTCGTAAGCGATCCGGGAAACACGACAGTGGATGCGAGTATGCAGGAGCGCCGGAAGTACGAGCAGGATGAACTATTGTGGGAGACGGCGGAACTGGCGAAGTTGAAGGCGCGATTGAATGGGTTGACGGCGGCGAAGCAAGTCGTTAGCCGGTAATTTGCCATCGGGGCTCGGCGAGTAAGCCTTCCAGTAAGACAACCAAGACAAGAGGAATGAGAGTTGGGGTGGCAAAGTCCACGCTGTGAGGTGATCGTGTGCAGCGGTACCGGATCTTTGTGGGGAACGACGATCGCTGACACAAACTCAGGTGCTGAAACGACGCCAATCAGGGGGAACGGCGGGTGGACTCGATGGCGTAGACGCCGAGTAGCGCCAGGGCACCGCCGAGGAGTTCAAACCAAGAGCCACGTTCGCCGAGGAAGAGAATACCAAGCCCGAAGGCAGAGACGGGCAGGAGATACGAGAAAGAGGCAAGTTGGGAAGCTTCGAGGTAGCGGAGAAGCCAGAAGTAGAAGAGATAGGCGAGGGTGGAGCTGAATAGCGCGGTGTAAACGACACAGGCATACAGTTGCCACGGGACGGCACGCCAACGATGGAGGAGATCAAGGGAGACGAACTGCTGCAACGCGAGGGGGAGCGCAATGAGTGCGCCGAAGACGAAGTTCCAGGTTGTTATCGTGAGGGGATTGTAGCTTGCGGCGACGCGCTTGCCGAAAACGACGTACATGGCAAAGCCAAGCGAGCCGCACATGGTGATGGCGTCGCCGAGAAGCGTGGGGGAGTGGTGACTCATGCCCGCGCTGGAAGCGAGGATGGCGACGCCGGAAAAAGCGACGGCCATGCCGAGGGCTTTGCGAAGCGAGAGCTGCTCGAGCCCGAAGAGAACTGCGAGCGTCAGCGTATAGATGGGCGCCATGCCGACGATAATGGAGGAGTGGGTGACGCTGGTGTAATTGAGCCCGAGGGTGAAGCACAGTTGGTTGACGGCAACGCCGAAGAAACCGAGATAGGCGAAGGTCCAGAAGTCGGAGAGGGCGTGACCTGTTGTCAGTGACCCATTGTCCGGGGGAGAGAAGAGGGGGAGACGGGTGCAAATTGGGGCGACAAGCAGCATGAAGAGGCCAGCGGCAACGACGCGGAAAGAAGCGAAGGCGAGAGCAGGAAGATAGTGTAGACCGATCTTGACGACGAGAAAATTGATCGCCCAAACAGCCATAAGCAGTGTGATGGAGACGCCGATAGTCAGCCGGGAGGGAGCTCCAGGGGTACTGGTGTCTATGCGCATGAACTAGGTCAAGTGGTCCTGGCGGACGGTGATTGAGGCTATGCGGTCGAGGCGCGGGGTAAAGCCGATGCCATGGCCGGAAGGAACCTGGATGGTACCTTGAGGCGTGACGGTGACTTCGGGGGAGATGATGTCTTCGTGCCAGTAGCGTCTACTGGCGGTCACATCGCCGGGAAGAGAAAAATTGGGGAGCGTAGACATGGCGATGTTCTGCGCGCGCCCGATGCCGGATTCGAGCATACCTCCGCACCAAACGGGGATCGAATGGCGCCGGCAAAGATCGTGGATGCGTTTCGCCTGCAACATACCGCCCACGCGGCCGAGCTTGATGTTGATGATTTTGCAGGCGCCAATGGCGATGGCGGCTTCAGCTTGCTCGTAGGTGTGGATGCACTCGTCGAGACAGATTGGGGTTTGCAGGCCCTTTTGAACTTCGACGTGGCCGAAGAGGTCGTCCCAGCCGAGGGGCTGTTCAATCATCATGAGGTGGAAGGAGTCCAGTTGCTTCAGTAGCGGCCAGTCGTCCTTTCGGTAAGCAGAGTTGGCGTCAACCATCAATTTGACGCGGGGAAAGTCCTGGCGAATGCGCTGGACAAGAGCAAGGTCCCTGCCCGGCTTGATTTTGATTTTGATGCGCTGGTAGCCGGCGGCGACTTCTTTTTGCACCGCGCCCGATAGCTCGTCGAGAGAATCCTTGAGGCCAATCGAAACGCCGCACGGGAGTTCCGTGAGTTCGCCACCAATCAGTTTCCAGAGAGGGGTTTGTTTCAGTTTCGCTTCGGCGTCCCAGACGGCGGATTCGACAGTGGCCTTGGCCATGTTGTGGCCGCGCACAGGTTCTATGAGAGGCCAGACGTCTGCTGCGGATTGCAGTTCCTTTCCCTTGAGCATGGGCCAGAGATAATTCTTGAGGATGTGCCAGCAGGTATCGGTGTCTTCAGGGGAATAGAAGGGAGCTTCGCCGGCAGTGCATTCGCCCCATCCGGAGACGCCGTCGACGTTGACTTCAGCAAGAATAATGCGGCGGTCGGCGACACGGTCCATGCTGGTTTCGAACGGGGCAACGAGCTTGAGATGGATTTCACGGAGCGTGAGTGAGTGGAGGCGCATAGAGAGTTATCGGTAATAAGTTATCAGTTTTGGGTTTCGGATGCAGAGAAATACGGAAGAGTTTACGCCAGACGAACCGGAGAAAGCCCGAAGGAAGCGGAAAAAACAGTGGCAAGGCTCCAGAATCAAAAATCACTGTACGGGGCAAGACAATAGTCCGTGCCGAAGCGGGTCGAGCGAACGCCGATGACGGCGTAGCCTTTGGCGAACCAGTCTGTGAACTCCTTGCGGATGCGGGATTGGGTTTCGAGGAGCGAGTTGTCCTCGGGGCTTGGGAAGTCGGTGGGTGCTTTGGCGGCGCCGGTCTGTGAACCGGCCGCTGCAGGGGCAGACGGCTCGAGATTGGGGAGATGGACGTGGGCGGGGCAATCGCGGGGTTCGGGGGTGAGGTCGTTGATGGCGGAGATAACGCGTTTGGTGTCGAGATGCCATTCGACGAGCAGGCGGTCGGTGGGAATGCCGCGGTGAAGCGGGCTAGTGGTGAGGCCGTAGAAATTGGGAATGTACTGGCGACAGATGGCACCGAGACGGTTGATGTTAAAGTGCGCGTTCTTGGTTTCTAGTGGGTCGAAGGTCCACTCTACAAGGCGAATTCCGCGGCGAAGAGCGTCTTGGCGCTGGAAAAGCTTGAGATGACGGCCGACGCGGCGGTCGCGATGCGAAGGAAGAACGCCAGTCATGTGGGAGTGGAGGTAAGGAGTGTTTCCGTGGAGGCCGATGTAGGCTTTGGTAAAGCCGACCATCAGGTCGCCGTCGAACGCGCCGAGGACTTGTCCGCCGAGATGGTCTGCGATGGTGTAGGTGACGTGAGGTTCAGTGTCGAATTCGGTGTCACCCCAGACTTCGCGGGCGATTTTGACACACCTGTCGAATTCATCGAGGGTGTGAAGGGGACGGACGGTGATGTCGAGGGCCATGAGGAAAGTAATAAGTTATCAGTTTTGATTTGTAAGTAAAGAGAAGGAAGGGCGTAGAGGTTTCGGGTTACGGGGATTTTAGAGTGCAAAAGGCGAAGAGTCGAAAGCGAGGAGTGCGTCCCGTTATTCGCGGAGTTTGGCCTGGTCCCAAAGGGATTCCATTTGTGAACGGGGGACTTGGGCGAGCGTGGTGCCTTGTTTACTGGCGAGGCGTTCCATTTCGCGAAAACGGCGAGAGAATTTGGCGCTGGTTTTCCTTAGGGCGATTTCGGGATCGATGTTAAGGAAGCGCGCAAGATTGACGGCGACAAAAAGGATGTCGCCAATCTCCCCCTCGACGGAAGGATGAGGTGAGGATGTCGCAGCTAGGGCGTGGCGGAGTTCGTGGGTTTCTTCATCGAACTTGGAGAAGATGCCATCGATGGTGTCCCAGTCGAACCCGATGCGCGCGGCTTTGCGAGTGAGTTGGAAGGCTTCTAGAAGCGCGGGGAGAGAACGGGGAACACCGTCGAGTAATGAGGTTGAGGAAGTTGCGGTGGTCAAGGGGGTAGAGGAAGCAGAATCTCCCAATTGTTCCTTTTCCTTTACTTCCTTTAGCTCCTTTGCCTCCTCAGCTTCTCTCTCCTTTGCTTCGCGTTCCTGTTTCTTGATGACTTCCCAGTTGCGGAGAACTTCGGCGGCGTCCTTGGCGCGTTTGTCGCCAAAGACGTGCGGATGGCGGCGAATCATCTTCTCGTAGATTTCGCGAATGACGTCGTGAATGGCGAAGCGGCCTTCCTCATGGGCGATTTGCGCGTGAAACAGAACCTGAAGGAGAAGATCACCCAGTTCTTCTGCGAACTTAGCGTCGTCGGCGCCATCCAGGGCGTCCAGGACTTCATAGGCTTCCTCGATAAGATAGGTGCGAAGCGTGGCGTGGGTCTGTTCGCGATCCCAGGGGCAGCCGTTTGGGGCGCGAAGACGGGCCATGACGCCGACAAGTTTTTGAAAGGCAGGGCCGACATTGGGAGGAGAGCTGGAGCGCGTTTTGTGGGATTTGTGGTTGGGAGTCCTACGTTTGTGCCTGGGTTTGCGCGAAGCCATGAATTGTCCTGATTCAATTTAAGAGCAGATGAGGAATTTGACAAGCCGGACGAGCCGTCGGCCGATAACCTTCAGCTCCTAAGAAAAGAAAGCCCACGCCCGACTGCGCAGAGCCAGGGTACAGCGCCCTTCAATGCTCAGGTTCAACACTGAGGCTTGATTGCGGGAAGGTTTTCGACCTATCCCAGAGGCCGTTCTCCATCACAGACGAGGAAGGGAGGAAACAGGGTATATAGTCTGAGGCAGGTAAGTCGAGAGAGCAGTTGAGAGGAACCTATGGAGGCGGCCATGAGTCGGACGCGAGTGGCTGGATGGGTCGTGGCGGTCGCGATGGCGTGCGCGGGAATTCCACGCGCATCGTGCCCCCAACAAGGCACGGCACTACAGGTCAAGAAGCTGCGCTGTGAGTATAAGGTGGATCCGATTGGGATTGACGTGAAGAAACCGCGTCTGAGCTGGGAGCTCGAGAGCGCGGACAAGAACGTGACGCAGACGAGTTACGAGCTACGCCTGGCGGGCTCAGAAGCTGCGCTGGCGAAAGGGAAAACGATTTGGGAGAGCGGAAAGCAAATGTCGGATGCATCGAACGGCGTGGAGTACACGGGGCCGGTCGCAAGCGGCAAGGTTTATTACTGGCAAGTGCGGGTTGGTGACAACCATGGGCACGTCACGGAGTGGAGCAAGCCGGCCAAATGGGAGATGGGATTGCTGAATGCCGAGGATTGGAAGGCAAAATGGATTACGCCGAATGTACCTGAGGATGAGAAGAAATCGAATCCGGGGCCTCTGCTGCGGAGAGAATTTACAGTAAACGCAAAGAAGAAAGTGGAGCGGGCGCGACTATACGCATCGGCGATGGGATTGTACGAGTTGGAGGTGAATGGAAAGCGCGTGGGTGACGAATATCTCACGCCGGGATGGACGGCTTACGACTTTCGATTCCAATACCAGACGTACGACGTGACCGGGATGGTGAAGAACGGGGCGAATTGCGTGGCGGCGATGCTAGGAGATGGCTGGTTCCGCGGAAGAAGCGGCTGGGAAGGCAGGAGAAATCTCTACGGGAAGAAATTGGCGCTTCTGGCGCAACTGGTGATTACGTACACGGACGGGACGCAGGAGGTTGTGGCGAGCGATGAAAAGTGGAAGGCGTCAACGGGGGCGGTGCTGGCGTCCGACATTTACGATGGGGAGACGTACGACGCGCGGCTTGAGCAGACGGGCTGGAGCGCAACGGGATTCGACGACAATGGATGGGTTGGCGTCACGGTGATGGATGCCCCCCAAGCAAAGCTTGTAGCATCAGCAGGCCCGCCGGTGAAGGAGATCGAAGAGATCAAGCCGGTAAAGATCTTCAAGACTCCCGCTGGGAACACCGTTCTGGACATGGGGCAGAACATGGTTGGATGGATTCGGTTTCGGGTGACGGCACCAGCGGGAACAACGATCACTTTGCGGCACGCGGAGGTGCTGGACAAGGCTGGGAATTTGTACACGGAAAATTTGCGCACGGCGAAGCAGACGATCACGTACACGGCGAAAGGCGGGGCACAGGAGGTTTTTCAGCCGCATTTTACGTTTCAGGGATTTCGCTATGTGGCGGTGAGTGGTTGGCCGGGAGAAATGAAAGCCGACGATTTTACGGGCGTGGTAGTGCACTCGGCAATGGAGCGCACAGGGACGTTTGAAAGTTCGAGCGCGCTCCTGAACCAGTTGGAGCACAACATCATCTGGGGACAGAAGGGGAATTTCGTGGACGTGCCGACCGATTGCCCGCAGCGCGACGAGCGGTTGGGTTGGACGGGAGACGCGCAAGTGTTCGCTGGGACGGCGTCGTTCAATCACGATACGGCGGCGTTCTATACAAAATGGCTGAAAGACTTGGCCCTGGACCAGGAAGACGATGGTGCGGTGCCGTTCGTAATCCCGAATGCACTGACGCACGACACCCGGAAGGGCGCGGCGGCTTCGGCGGGGTGGGCGGACGTGGCGGTGGTCGTGCCGTGGACGGTGTATCAGGCGTTCGGAGACAAGCGCGTTCTGGAGGAGCAGTACCCGAGCATGAAGGCTTGGGTGGAGTACATGCGGCGGGAGGCGGGGGAGAAATACATCTGGAGCAGCGGATTTAGCTTTGGGGATTGGCTGGCGTTTGCGACCACAAGTCCGGCTTACCCGGGAGCGACAACGGACGTGGATTTTCTACAGACGGCGTATTTCGCGCGATCAACTGCACTTTTGGCGAAGACGGCCGCGGTGCTGGGGAAAAAGGAAGAGGCGGCGGAGTATGCGGCCTTGGAGGAAAAGGTCAAAGGCGCGATCCTGCGGGAGTTTGTGACTGTGAATAGAAGAATCTCGCCGAATACACAGACGGCTTATGCGCTGGCGCTGGCGTTTGATTTGTTACCGGAAGCGATGCGCAAGGACGCGGCGGCGCGCCTGGCGGCGGATGTGCGGCGGTTTGGACACTTGACGACAGGCTTTCTTGGGACACCGGTGCTGTGCGCGGCGTTGAGCGAGAACGGCTATTTGGACGAGGCGTACCTGCTGTTGAGTCGAAAAGAGTATCCGTCGTGGTTGTATCCTGTGACGCAGGGGGCGACGACGATTTGGGAGCGTTGGGACGGGATCAAACCCGATGGGAGTTTTCAGGATGCGGGGATGAATTCGTTCAATCATTATGCGTACGGCGCTATCGGGGAGTGGATGTACCGCGTGGTGGCGGGGATCCGGCTTGATGAGGCGAAGCCGGGTTACAAGCACGTCTTGATCCAGCCGAGGCCGGGAGGCGGCCTGACGTATGCGCGGGCATCGATCGAGTCGATGTACGGACGAGTAGCGGCTGGGTGGGAGATCGTTGATGGGAAACTGCGGGTGAAGGTGGAAATTCCGCCGAACACCACGGCAACGGTAAGGATGCCAGGAGGGAAAGCAGAGGAAGTCGGGTCTGGAATCTGGGAATTTGAGGAAGTGAAGAAGTGAAAGAGTGTAAGAGTCAGGATGTACGAAAGTGGAAGAGCGAAGCAGGATCTCTCACTTCGTTCAGGATGGGTAGATGAGTCAGCGAAAGGCGATCGGGAGGATTGCAATGAGAGCGAAATGGATGGCAATCGTAAGTGTGGTGATTCTCGCAGTCATGTGCGTCGGAGCGGTGGTATCTCCTGCCCAGAACTTGAATAACAAGCCCGTAGCGCTGCCGAACACACCAAAGGATCTGCCGCTGGCGGTTCGCGGCCCAAGCAGCGAACCGTTGCGTGTCGTGATTGCAGGGATGGTTCACGGACACGTGGATGGTTTTTTGTCGGGTGCAGTGAAGCGGAAGGACGTTGAGATTGTCGGGATCGCAGAGGCAGACCGCGCGCTCTTCGACATGTACGCGAAGAAGTATGGACTGGATGCGAAGCTCTATCACTCGGATTTGGAGGAGACGATTACCGCGGCGAAGCCCCAGGCGGTGCTGGCGTACACAAATACGTTTGATCACCGCAAGGTCGTGGAAATCTGCGCCAAGCACCGATTGGCGGTAATGATGGAGAAGCCATTGGCGGTGAGCGCGGAAGACGCCCACGCCATGGCGAAGGTGGCAACTGAGGCGAAGATTCCGGTCTTGGTCAACTACTTTACGACATGGGAGCCGAGCCGGCATGCGGCGTACGACGTTGTGTACAAGGGCGAAATCGGAGAGGTGCGCAAAGTGGTGTCGCACGACGGGCACAAAGGACCAAAGGAGATTGGCGTGGGGCCGGAGTTTTTGGGCTGGCTGACCGACCCAAAGTTGAACGGAGGCGGGGCGCTATACGATTTCGGATGCTATGGCGCGGACTTCATGACCTGGCTGATGAACGGGGAGCGGCCGTTGACGGTCACGGCGGTAACGCTGCAAATCAAGCCGGACGTTTATCCGAAGGTGGATGATGATGCGACGATTGTCTTGACGTATCCGAAGGCGCAGGCAATTTTGCAGGCATCCTGGAATTGGCCGTTTGGCAGGAACGATGTAGAGGTATACGGGAAGACAGGGACGGTGTTCGTGCGCGGACGCGACAGTATCGAGGTTCGAACGGTTGGAGGGACGGAAGCGAAGACCGCAGATCGTTTTACGGGAGGGGTGTTGCGGGTGCCACCGTTGCCCGAGGGCCAAGATGATCCCATTTCCTATTTGCGCTGGGTGGTGCTGGATGGAGCAAAGCCGGAGGGGCCCGGAACGCTGGAAATCAACGTGGTCGTTGCGGAGATCATGGACGCGGCGAGGGAGTCGGCCAAAACCGGGAGGACGGTGAAGTTGGGAAAGGAATAGATCGGAGTTGTACGCTGGCGGCAGTGAGTCGAGAATCCGAGGCTATAAGCCGCCAGGCGTAAACGCCGGGACTAGAAATATTACAAGAGATTGACAAGTTCGACTTCGCAGTGTCTTGACAGGAATGTAGGATTGAGGTCCACTGCGTGCAGGAATTTCCTCTGGATGTGTATTCCGGACAATGTAGCGTGCCGATAGGGATGTGCAGACGTATTTACGAAGGAAGATCGCGCCACGGAGAAGGACAAAGTACAAGCAACTGACAGCTGCAAAGGAAATGCTCTACGGGAACCGCTGCAAATGCAGGTTCCTTTTACCGTTCCCACGATGGAAATGACCAGGCGAGGCCTTTCTTGGCCGGACAACCATAGTGGCGGAGTGAGATTGTCGATGAGTAGATGGCGAGCGATGTTGGCCTTTGTGGCGATGGGATGCCTAGTCGCCACGATGGCGCGCGGCCAAGGGGAGTCCCAAGCCGCTAGCTCCCCTCCCGAATCCGCGAAGAAAGCAGGGCGTGCGGCGGTGCAGGTGTGCCTGCGGCTTGAAGATGGCATGCCGTTCCTGGGCGAGGCCAGCGTAAGGATGAAGCCGAGCGAAGGGGAAGAACTCGGCGGTGTGGAAACCTCGACGATGGGGGATTATCAGTTTTCGGACACGAAGCCGGGAAAATATCTGCTGGAGGTAAGCGCACCCGGATTCTTGCCGCAACAGTTTAAGACGGAAGTAGAACCTGGGGGCGGGCAGAGAACACTGTTCGTAGTGATGAAGCGGCGCGAGGTATCGGCGGAAGAACCAAAAGCGCCGGAGCCACCGCCTGACGAGGTAAAGTCTGAGCCAAGGCTGGAGGGAGAGAAGGCTGAGCCAAAAGTGGAACCGGTGAAAGCCGAGCCGAAACTGGCACCGGGGGCGCGCGATTATTGGCGCGACCACGAACTGGAGCTGGTTGTTCCGCACGTCGAGGAGGGCGTGGCGTGCCCGCTTGAGAAAGTGTTAACGGGAGCGGGAGTGCGGATGAGCGAGTTTGTGAACACACTGGAAAAGTTCACCGCGACAGAAAGTGTAGAGCACTATTTTTTCAACAAATTCGGTGAGGCAGAGAAGCCAGAGAATCGGCGGTTCGCGTATGTCGTGATGGTGTCGCAGAATCGGCTGGGGACCTTTTTGCTGGAAGAATTCCGCGACGGAAGCACGGACCCGGAGCTGTTCCCAGGGCACATTGCGACGCTGGGACTTCCCGCAATGGCGCTCATTTTTCACCCTCTTTTTGCCCAAGACTTCGATATTCGCTGCGAGGGGATGGGGCAATGGGGTGGCCACGAAATGTGGCAATTGCACTTTTCACAGCGAGACGACCATCCGGTACGGATCCGGGCCTACAACGTCAACCGGAGTGCTTTCGCGGTGTATCTGGAAGGGCGCGCATGGATAGACCCGGGCAGCTTCCAGGTCGTGCACCTCGAGACGGAACTGAAGAAGCAGATCCCAGAAATCCAGCTGACCAAGGAGCACATGGCCATCGATTACGCACCGGTGCGATTTGCTCACTTGGGAGCAGAAATCTGGCTGCCGCAAAGTGCAGAGCAGTATGTGGAAAGACGCCAGAGACGGTTTTACAGGAAGCACAGCTTCAGCGACTTCAAATTGTTCAATGTGGAGACCGCACAGGCCTTGCAGGCACCGAGAGGGTCCTACAGCTTTACCAACACCACGGACCAGGACGTTTCGGGAGAGTTGACGGTGATGTGGACCGCGGGAACCGAGGGTAAGGTGCTGTCACTTCGCTTTACCGTGCCGGCGAGAGGACGAGTGATCAAAATGGTCGGGCCAGGGAAAGACTTAAACGTGCCAGGTGCATCGATCGTCGCGGCAAGGTTCGTGTACACGGGAAAAGAAGGAGCGGTGCGAGTGGATGCGAACCTCGTGAAAGACTCGACGTTGGATGTGATGCCGGAGGAATGATAGTTGGAATTTTGCGGTTAAGTGTTGAAAGTTGGGAAGAATTCTTCAGCCATCAGGTTTCTGGCTTCAAACGCAACCCAACAAGGTGCAGCAAATCCTCGGAAAGGCGCGGCGTGACGGAGTTACCCAAGGCCAGTATCCCGGGATTGGAATCTCGGGAAGAATTTTACCTAAAGGGGATGACAAACAAGGTGGAGACGCTTGACACCGGGAGAGTATTGCGGTTGACTTGCCGCTACGGAAGACCACGCAGGCGGATGCGGAGGGGAAGCCGCAAGAAGCAAGCGCCTGCCTGATCCGTTGACCTGGTAAGCAGAAAAGTCGAACCGAAAGCCAGAACCGGCGTGGAGTCATGCATGCGTCGCGTGCGATTGCTTTTGCTTCTGATGGCGCTTGGCGCACTGGGAATTTGCGCGGCAGGAGAAACCGCGGCCCAAGAGCAGCTCGCCAATCCCCTTCTGGAAACAAGCAAGAAACCCGGCGGAGGTATGCTGCGGGTGTGCCTACGGCTGCAGGACGAATCGCCGTTTCTGGGTGCGGCAGACGTCCGGGTGCTGCCGAACGAAGGGTATGAGATTGCGGGCTCACCGGCCGAGCAGCCGGGAGATTACCTGTTCCCTGGGATGACACCAGGAAAATATTTTGTGGAGATCAGCGCGCCGGGATACCTGGGTGTGCGCTTAAGCACAGAGATAGTGGCGGAGAGCGGGCAGAGAACAATGGTCGTGGTGATGAAACCTCGGCCGGCCATGAAGAGAGAAGTGAAAGGAGTTGAGCTAGCGCCGGCGGCAGAGCCGACCGCCCGAGTGGCATCAGCTTCGCCAGCAGCTGCAGCGGCCGCGAAAACCAGTGGGCGGGATATCTGGCGGGCACACGAACTGGAAGAGGAGGTGCCCGCTGTAGACAATGGAGTGGCGTGTCCCGCAGAGCAGGTCTTGCAAGGGGCAGGACAGCGAATGAGCGATTTCGTGAACACGCTGGAAAGGTTCACGGCCACGGAAAAACTGGAGCACTACTTGTACGACAAGTCCGGAGCGCAGAAGGAGCCGGAAAAGCGCAGCTTTGCATACGTGGTATCGGTGACGCAAAATCAGCAAGGAACATTCTTGCTGGAGGAATTCCGGGATGGAAGCACCGATACAGACCAGTTCCCGGGGCACGTCGCATCACTCGGATTGCCCGCACTGGGAATGATCTTTCATCCTCTGCTGGCGGCTGATTTTGAATTTCGATGCGAGGGACTTGGGTCGTGGGACCGGCGCGAATTGTGGCAGATACACTTCGTGCAACGAGGCGACCGGCCGGTGAGGATCCGTGCGTACCACATGGGTGGAGGTGTTTATGGAGTGATGCTGGAAGGGCGCGCATGGATTGATCCGGGAAGCTACCAGGTGGTTCGGCTGGAAACGGAGTTGGCGAAGCCGATCCCAGAGATCGAGCTAACGCGGGAGCATGTGGCGATCGATTATGCGCCGGTGAAGTTCGAGTCGACAGGGCAGGAGGTCTGGCTGCCGCAAAATGCAGAGATGTATGTGGAAAGACGGGGCAAACGCTACCACCGGAGGCACGCGTTCAGCGACTTTAAGCTATTCAATGTGGACACAGCGCAGCATATGGAGGCGCCCAAGGGGTCGTACACCTTCACGAATTTGACCGACCGTGATGTGACGGGCGAGCTAACGGTCACCCCGGCAGCGGACATGAAAGGCGAAGTGGTGACGTTGCGGTTCACAGTACCGGCACACGGCAAGGTCTTCAAGGTGGTTGGACCTGGAAAGGATGTGAATATGCAAGCGGCAGCCGTGGGATCGGCGAAGTTTGTCTATAGAGGAGATGAAGGGGCTGTGAAGGTAGATGCAGATTTAGCGAAGGCCACGACGCTGGATGTGATGCCGGAGGGAGCGGAAGCAAAACTGTAGGGAAACGGAAGATTGGAAATGTGTACGCGGCCAGGGGTCAGGCGGTGGCCGCGGTGGCGCTCTCGGGGATCGAGGTGGGCGCTGCCGGGGTTCGCATTGGAAGCAAAGGTAGGCGATGCGGAGCGGCAAGCCGCGCATCGAGCGGACCAGTGACAAGGCCGGCCAGATCGCGTTCGCGCCAACGCTTGGCAACGAACTTTTTCATGGTGCGCTTGAGCCAACCGCCCTCGTAGCACTTGCGGAAACCCTGCTCAAGAAGTTTTTCGAGAACCCCTGGGGCGCAATGCGGGTGATTCCAGACCAGGTGCTTCGTATCGAATTTGGACCAATCCTTTTCAAAAATGCCGTAGTTGGACTCAAGGTCGCGCCACATTTCGGTTTGCGGATGAGGCGTGACGATGGTGATTTGCGTGACGTCGAGTTGAAGGGAGGCGAGTGTGTGGAGATCCGCGGCGACGGACTCGGGCGTTTCGGACGGGAGACCGATGATGTAGTAGCCGTGGGCATAGAGTCCGGCCCGATTGAGGCGCTCGGAAAGTTCGAAAGCGGCCTGGACTTTTCCGTTCTTGTGCATCTGCTTCAAAATTTCCTGATGGAAGCTCTCGATGCCGAAGAGACAGCCTTCCATGCCTGCGGCTTGCCATTTTTCGAAGTTGCGGAGGAAAAGGTCAACGCGGGACTGCACTAGCCAGCGGAAGCGGTGCCTAGCGAGAAGCTCGATGACGGATTCGGCGTGGGAAGGGATGTTGCCGAAGTTTTCGTCGAGCATGAGGATGAAGTGGATGCCGCATTGCTTGTAGAAATGGAGAACGCGATCGAGGGAGTCGAGGGAGATGGGCTTGGGTTGAGGAGCGAATGCCGTGGTCTGACAGAAGGTGCAACGGAAGCTGCAGCCACGGGAAGAAAAGAGGACCCCAACGGGAATGCCCCAACCTCCGGGGAAACGGAATTCGGTGATGAGAGGAGGATGTTGGATTTCGTCGAGCGGAACGTGGAGGAGTTGGGCAAGAGATTCTTCGCTGTAGCTGGAGAAGACTTGATCGAACTCAGATTGAATGGAAGGAGTGAGCGCGCCGTAGTTCCCTGCCCAGAGTTGCGGGATGCCGGCGGCGCGTGCTTCCTGAGCCATATCAAGGATGTCGTTGGTTTCCTCGAGGTAGAAAGAGAAGCCGACGGCGTCCCAGCCGCGCCGGAGCAGAGCAGAATATTCGGACCTGGTCGGATACTCGAGGACGGAAATGCCGGGGATGTTCTGGCGAAGGAAGCGAAGACCGAAAGAGATGCGGCGCGGCATGCCGAAGCGCCAGCGGAAATTGCGGGGAGCGTTTTCGCGGAAGTAGTCGTACAGACCAGTGTCGCGGCACCGCGTGGTCAGAAGAATTCTTGGCATGGCACGCTCCTACACGGGACAAAGATCAAGGACCGAGCCGGGTGCGGGAGAGAGTAGCACGAGAGAAAGTTTGCCGTCGACAGCTTTCAGGATTGAGCGGTGACCGGTGATTGGGGACTAGTGACTTAAGGGCAGAGCGACGGGGTAAGGAAGGTGAAGAGTGGAAGGGCGCAAAAGCGCATCAGTGACGCAGCAGAAGTCGAAGCTAGTGCGGAGGTTGCCACCGGCGAAGAAAGGCCAGGATATCTTCGGGAGCCATGGAGCGGGCGTCTTGGAATTCGCCGCGCTTTTGGCTGAAGAGAAGTTTGCCGTCGGAATCGAGGACGGCGATGGCGGGGACGCCTTGGTCGAGGGGGACATCGTATTTCTTGGCGACATCGAGGTTTTTGTCCATTTGGGCGATGTCGACGTGGACCACAAGGAAGGATTGGTTAAGAGTAGGTGCGATCTCGGGGCTGTGGAACGCTTCGTCCAGTACGTGGCAGTCGAAACACCAATTGCCTCCAAAAACGAGAAGGATACGCTTGTGCGAAGCGGTAGCCGAGTGGATGGCCTCGACTATCTCTGAGGCGGGGTTAGCGGAGGCGCGATTGATTTCCTTATTGTCGAGGGGCTGGACGAGACGACGGGCCTTCGTGCGCTGGGTAAAGCCTAGGAGCCACTGATCGCCCTGCTTGACCCAGCCTTGGACGACAGAAACATGTTGTTTTTGGACTGAGGCGCCGACATTCAGGGTGAGCGTAAGCTGTACTGCGAAGACGTGCACATTGGGCTGCGGATCGCTTTCCCGAACGATTTCCGGGGAGATGTCTGTCAGGCCCTTGGCTTTCCACCCGGACCAGAAGGCAAATTCTTCCTGGAGCGGAATGGCCTCGTCACCCATGTTAATGATGTGCGGCTGGGGCGAGGTGGTGTAAAGACGTTCGAGCGAGCCGCGATTGCCGGAGAGGACCGCGGCGCGCCAGAGGTCGAAGGGAGGGAAAGACGGAGTGAGGGCTTGATGGGCAAAAAGTACGGGAGCGGCGAGGAGACCAAGGGGAAAGATAGGGGAGAGGAGGCGCATAGGGTGGTGGCAAACAGCAGAATAGCATGAGGGACTTGCGGTGGAGAGGAGATCGAGCCTATGGCCCGATCCATGCGCTGGGGCCGCAGACAGCGCAAGCATCCAAAAGCCTCGCGAAGGCGGGGTCGGGAGGCTGAAGGAGATAAGAGCATGGGGTGATTTCCCGCCCATGCTAAAATGAGCGGACATTCTAGAGAGGTGCTGGGACGTGGCGGAACATAACAGCGAGGGATTTAAGGTCATTGACCGGCGGCCATTCACGGCTGAGGGAGAGATCCGCAAAGAGGTCGTGGAAGAACAGGAACGCGAGGCGACACGGCAAGAAGTGAAGGAAAAGGCAGAAGCCAAAGCGGTTGCGGAGACGAAAGCAGCGGCGCCCGCGGCGGACACGCCGAAGCGATTGCCGGCGTTCGAGAATCTGGTGCGATTGATTGGAAGCAATGCGGCGATGGTACTAGGGGCATACGCAGACCCACAGACGGGACAGCCGATGATCGATCCAGATGCAGCCCGGGAGTTAATTGACATGCTGGATGCACTGCATGAGAAGACCAGAGGCAATCTGGCCCCGGAAGAGGACAGCATGCTCCTGGATTTGCAGGGGAAGTTGAAATTGACATACTTGGAGGTTTCCAAGGCCATGGCGGCGGAACTGGCCAAGGTGACAGCGCAGGCGAAGGGAAAGAAGTAGAAGAGAGATAACGGATCTCAGCGATCGGAGATCAGCAAGCGGTCGCGCGGCGCGATGGGCATCGCGCCGTTTTTGTTTTGAAGTGAGACCTGCGCGAAGGTGTATGAGTAGAAGAGAGGAGAATTGCCACGCTCGAAGATGGATACAATAGGGGCATGGGGGGAAGCGAAGAAAAAGTCCGGGTGAAGGTGCTGGGGTCGGGCACCTCGATGGGAGTGCCGACGCTGGGATGCCCTTGCACAGTGTGCAAGTCCGAGGATCCGCATGACAAGCGCTTGCGTCCTTCCCTGCTGCTTTCACGGAACGGACAGAACGTGGTAATCGATGTGACGCCTGATTTCCGGACGCAGGCGTTGCGTGTGGGACTGGACCGCTTGGACGCCGTGCTGCTGACGCATTGCCACGCGGATCACATCCTGGGATTTGACGATTTGCGACCGTTCAACTTCCGGCAGAAAGGCCCGATCCCGGTATACGGCGCAGAGGACACCTTTCGCGTGGTGCGACGCGTTTTCTCGTATGTGTTTGACAATGCGCCAACACTGAGCAGCATCCCCAGCGTGGAATTGCATGAGGTGGATGGACCCTTTGTCCTGCTTGGGATTCCGTTCATTCCCGTCCCGCTACTCCACGGAGAGATGGACGTGCTGGGATTCCGGTTCGGGCGAGCGGCGTACCTGACGGATTTTTCGCGATTGCCGGAATCGAGTGTGCCCCTGCTGGAGGACTTGGATGACTTGATCGTGGATGCGTTGCGGTACGTTCCGCATCCGATGCACCAGACGGTGGAACAGGCCCTGGCGTTAATCGAGCGATTGCGACCGAGGCGGGCGTGGTTCACGCACATTGCGCACGATTTACCGCATGATGCCACGAATGCGCGGCTGCGAAAGGCGGGCTATCCGAACGTGAAGCTGGCGTACGACGGTCTGGAATTTGACGTGGCCACGGAATCGCCGGCGGTGGAGCGGGCGGCGAAGGCGCTGGCGGTGCATGTGCACATTCCGACGAGCGGGATCAACGTGTTTTATTCGGCGGCGGATTGGGCGGCGAGGTATGGAGGAGAGCAGTTCTCAGCTGACAGCCATCAGCTATCAGCTTCGGGGAAGAAGCTGGCTACTTCTGAGAAGAATAGCCAGGACTCGCATCCAAAAATGGAGCGCGAGGCACGCGGCCAGGGAAGTGTGATTGCCATTGGGACGTTTGACGGAATACACCTGGGGCATCAAACGGTGTTGGAGTTCGCTAAGAAGAGGGCGAAAGAGAGCGGCGCGGTATCTACGGCGCTCACGTTTGAACCACCTCCTGTGAAGGTGTTGCGACCCGAGGTGGCGCCACCGCGAATCTCGACGAACCAACAGCGCATGGATTGGTTTGGCGCAGTGGGAATAGAGGCCGCGGTGGTGTTGCCGTTTACGCCGGAGTTGGCGGCGCTGACGCCGCAGGAGTTTGTGGAGCAGGTTCTCGTACGGGAACTGCAGGTGCGAGCGGTCGTGGTCGGGAATGATTTCCGGTTCGGCCGGGGGAAAGCGGGCGACGTAAAGTCGTTGCGCGAGATGGGCGTGAAGTACGGTTTTGAGGTTGTGGTGCATGCCCCGGTGAGGATCGGCGGGGAAATTGTGTCCAGCACACTGATCCGGAAATTGGTGGCGGAGGGGAATGTCCGAGGGGCAGCGAAGTTGCTGGGCAGGCCGTTTGCCCTCACAGGCGAAGTCATGAGCGGAACGGGAACCGGAAGGAAGTTTACGTTTCCCACCCTGAATTTGAAGGCGGAGCAGGAGTTGCTCCCGGGTCGGGGCGTGTATATCACGCGGACGGTGCTGGAGGGAGAGACGAGCAGCCACCGGAGCGTGACGAATGTGGGCGTACGCCCAACGTTTGATGGGACTGGATTGAGTGTTGAGACGCATCTACTGGACTACTCGGGGAATTTTTCGCCGAAGCGGATTGAGGTCCGTTTTTGGAAAAAGCTGCGGGACGAGAGGAAGTTTTCCGGGGCAGAGGAGTTAAAGGAGCAGATTGAGAGAGACATTTCGGCGGCAAACCGGTTTTTTGCGAGATTGCGGAAAGCCAGGACCAACGGGATGCACATGGCGGCTGAGTGAGTGCTGGACGCGGCACCTGGTTTTCAGTACTGAGTCTTCAGTTGTCAGTCTCGGAGAAGAAACCTTCAGCCAGCAGCCGTCAGCTTGGAACCAATAAGACCCAGAAGTACTTCAAAGCCCAGGGCCCTCACATTCGCGGAGTAGTTCGGGGGTCCCCCTTAACAACTTCCTGACGAAACGCTGAGGACTTTTCAGGGACCGCGTTTCTATTCTCCAGGATGTGGGAGCAGGGGTGCCTGCGCTCTGGAGAAGGATCGATGTCGCTAACGCTATTTGCTGCGCTCTGCATCTTGGGGGTGGATTTCCTAATTTACGTGCTGTTCCAGTGGACATACGGAGATAAGCGCAGAGCCCTCGCGCGCAAAATCGCGGCAGAGAGGAAGGCTCTGAAGGAACAAGGGACACGACCGTTCCTCGTGGCTTCGCGGGAGGGCCTTACTGGGGCGAGAGAAATGGGAGGGCCAACCGCGTACGACGAGCAGATTGCGTAGCGGAGAAGAAGCTCTTAGCTGACACCCTCAGAGTATAAACCTCAAAACACACCCTTCAGCACCAAACGTGGGACGCCGGATTGCAAAGGAGACAAAGAGCTATTCTCAAACTCACTCGGGCTGTGCTCCCAGGAACCGGGAACTGAAAAGCTAGCACAGATTACTTTTTTGCCAGACAATCGTGGCAGATGCCGCCGACCTCGGTGCGGGAGACGGTGACCTGAATGCCGCAATCGCGGGAAATCTGCTCCTTAAGCTGCTCGTAGAGGCGGGACTCGAATTCGCGGACTTTGCCGCAGCGTAGACAGGCGACGTGGATGTGATCGCGCGGGCCGTGGGTTTCGTAATAGTGGCGGTCGCCGCGAAGATGGAGCAGATCGAGTTCGTCTATGAGACCTTCGCGCTTGAGGAGATCGATGGTGCGGTAAACGGTGACGAGATGAACTTCGGGATCGATTTTCTGGGCGGCATCGAGGATTTGGTCAACGTCGAGATGCTGCTCGGCAGAGTCCATGACCTGAAGGATGACCCGGCGCTGGCGGGTGAGACGAATGCCGCGTTGGCGGAGAGCGGTTTGCAGTTGGCCGGAGGGCTGGGCGACGTTGATGCGTTCGCCGCTCGAGACCCGATGGGAGGGTGTGGCAGCCAGATGAGGCTCCTTGGCTGAGTGAGCGGGCATGGCTAAGGATACATGAAAAAAGTGACGGGTGGCGAGGGAGGAAGCCGTAAGCCGATATCCCTCAGCTGGCAGCTTCGGGGAAGATAATGCCGAGAGTGAAGGGGAAGAGCGGCTAAAAGCTCGCTCGTAAGAAGCCACCATGTCTTCAACAGGCGCAAAAGGAGGGGGCCCCTTAGGTTCCGCTGGCGGGCGGCGGAATCAGGAGTGGAGCGGGAACATGCGGACGACGTCGTTGTACATGACGTAGGCGATAAGCACAAGGAGAAAGACCAGACCGACCTGGACGAATCGCTCCTTGAAAGCAAGGCTGAAATCCCGGCGGCGGATGCCTTCCATTGAAAGTAGGAGAATGTGCCCGCCGTCGAGAATGGGAATGGGCAGAAGATTCAGGATCCCGAGATTGACGCTGATGAGGGCCATAAACAGGATTGTGGCCGACGGCCCCAGAGAAACGGCTTCCCCTGCGGCACGGGAAATACCAATGACACTCTGAAGATCCTTGACCGAGACACGGCCCGTGACGAGCTTCGAGACAACATCAATGGTCTCGACAACCAAGGAACTGGTTTGGGCAAAGCTTGCCGCGAAGGAACCTGCAAGGCCCAGCGGCTTGTGCGCAAGGTCGATATCGGGGCTGATGCCTATTTGGTAGACCTTGTCGCCATTCTTGGCGGCACCGATCTTCGGAGTGACGGAGAGAGAGACGGACTGGCCATTCCGAGACACTTCAATCTGGACCGGCTTGCCTTCAGAACGGTGGATGATATCTACGAATTGGTGCCAAAACCCGACCTTCGAGCCATTCACGGACTGGATGAGGTCACCATCCTTCATACCCCCAACTGAGGCGGGCCCGCCCTGGAGGACTTGTAGCACCTTTGGGGGAACCGGTGCATAGCCAAAAAGATGCTCGTCAGGAGATTTCTTGTACGTGAGATCGACCTGGCGAGTAACGCCATTGTTTTCTACCTGAATCTTCACGACGGATCCCGCAGGAAGTGCGCTCACGGTATTGGAGGCATCGCCCCAGGTCGGGTTCTTAACTCCATTGATGGAGACGACTCTGTCGCCGACGCGCAGGCCGGAGCTTGCATTCGGTGCGTTGGAGCCATCGGCAGGCAGCCCCACGACGACGAGTGGCTTGTCGGTGTAAGCGAAATACGGCTCACCCGCGATGACAAAGTACACGCCGAGGAGAAGTACCGGGAAAATCAGATTGATGGCCGGGCCCGCAAAGGAAATGAGGGCGCGCTGCCAGCGCTTCTTGGACAGCAGCTCGTCAGGAGCGCCTGTAGGCTTTTGGTCGCCGGAGTCGATGTCGGTGATGTCCTGACCTGCCATGCGGACGTAGCCACCAAGCGGGAGGGCGCTGACGCGCCAGTCTGTGGCGCCACGCTTGACCCCGAAGAGACGCGGGCCGAAGCCAATAGAGAAGACGTCAACACGGACGCCGAAGAGGCGGGCGACGATGAAGTGACCCCATTCATGTACCAGAATGATGACGCCCAGGACGAGGATTGTGCCGATAATCGTGTTCATTCGAGCGAGTGACTCCGTGTAAATAGTGTAGCAAAGGTTGGGAAGAAGCGGAGGCGACACAAGTAATCAGTAATCAGAAAAAAGACGCGATCGGCGATCCGCGATCAGGAACCGGGAACCGACGTCACACACTGGCGGACTTGGCAGAGAGGCTGGAGACAGCTTCTGTCGCACGACGCCGCGCTTCGGAGTCAGCGGCGAGGACATCGTCGATGGAGGAAAAGTGCTTGCGCGGGGTGCGCGAAAGGACAGTTTCGATGACTTCGGGAATCCCGAGGAACGGCAGACGATTCTCGAGAAAGGCCGCGACAGCCACT
>Ga0187780_10000590_pt1 | contig 27040 bp, 30 predicted proteins | sample 1015_Q2_SP10_20__FD_132429 | JGI IMG/M metagenome (GOLD analysis project Ga0187780, IMG submission 132429) | Tropical peat soil microbial communities from peatlands in Department of Meta, Colombia - 1015_Q2_SP10_20_MG | ecosystem: Environmental > Terrestrial > Soil > Wetlands > Peat | place... | reverse complement strand
TTAAAGCAAATAAAAGAAATGGTTAACCATTTCCCCCTTAATTAAATAAAAACTCCCCTTAAGGGGAGTCACATTAAAGTACTAAGAGTTAAATATTTTATTAAATGCTATCATAAATATTTTCTTGATTTTGTAAAAATTCATTTAGTTGGCTTTCGATATTTTCTCTCACAAACTCAGCATCTTCTAAGTTATCAAAAGAAATCCCTTTAACGTCACTTATTAAAAGATCATTCGATAGTGCAATAGGAAATATAATACGATCCACGCGTGGCCCATATTTCTTTATGTAATCACTATCAGTCCCAACCTTAACTATAAATTTAGGTTTAAATGGGACTCTTTCCCAAAAACCACCTTTATTTTCTTCAACTAGAATTACTAGTTTATCGAACATTCTATTTTGATTGATTACATTCTCGAATCTCTCTTGAAATTTTTTATCATTAAAAAGCATTTTCACATAAATCTGATAAGGTTTTTTAGCAGTTTTATCTGTATGTATACTAACTTGCAAATTATATCTACTTTCTGAGATTTTTATTTCTCTCTTTTCTTTCGTTCCAAATACAAATCTCATGCCAAATTTCGTTACTACATATGTAGTACCAAATTTTCGAATCGTTCCTTCTGGAAAATCTTCAATCCTTTTTCTTAAAGTCGATGAATCGATTCCCCATTCTTCACAAGCATCGGTACTACTTACAAATTCATTATCATTTAAATTAAAGTTGTCCCAATCTACTTCATCGAATCTAAAGCCATCCAACTCTAATTGATAGTTCATTTCTTTTTCATCGCCTTTTACAGCGTAAATCTTCTGATTAGTAGGATCATTGCATAAATCTTCTAAACCATCTATATAAAGCCTATCTTCTCCAACAGCATTAATAGTCATTTCTTCGGTTACATAATAATAAACACCTTCTTTATGTTTAAAGATTGCTTTATTGTAATTTTCATTAGTTCTAGATGTACCTTGAAAAATTCTTTTTGCTTTCATCTTTTAATACTCCTTCTAAAATATATTTTTATATAAATCTTTTAGAGTTTTACCTTTTTAAATACAAATTCACGTTTGCGTGATTCTTATTTAATTTTAGTATATCACGCTTGAAGGATTTTAGGGGAATTAAATTTTCATTTTTCAAATTTCTTTCGACAAAAATCTTGAAAGGATTTTGTTTTAACTTTTGAAGGTTTTATAAAATAAGAGAAATGAGTTTCATTTCCTCCTTTAAAAAAAATCTCCAATGGAGATTTTATCGACTTTATGCTGTAACCCATATTTGCTTAACTGAATGATGCTTTTCAGTAGCTTCATTATAATTTGTATAATCTCCTAATAATTTATATCCTAGCTTTTTAAGGACGTTCTCACGCTTAGTTCTCATACCTAAAGGGAATCTAACTTCAATCATATTTTCACCAGTTAACTGATGTTCCAATTCGTTGTATTTGCATTGAATAGGCATATATCCAGCTTTATGTTCCTTAAAAATTATTACCACTTTGTTCATATGTACTGAAGTTGTTTGATTCATTTTGATAACCTCCATTCGAGAGGGCTTTATACCCTCTCGTTTTTCAAAAACATTGTGTTAAACGTATTCAGCTTGTAAATCGTGGTTGTCGCAATGTTCTTCAAATTCTTGTGAAAGATCCTGAAAGTGGTCTTCAATAGCTTCCTCGTCTAATCCATCGACAATTAAATCATTTTTAATGCCTTGCCACGGTTGACCGTGATTATCTTTACACCAATCATCAAAATAACACTGATTCATTTCACAACCTCCAATGTGTAGTTATTGACTTAATAAGTTATACGCTGTTTGTGATTCATAACGAATGACCGTTTGACCGTTTTTTTCCCCTCCGTACATTGGTCCAAGAAAGTGTGCTATTTTCGGCTGACCAATTAATTCAGGACGATTTCGAAGATTTTCATTTACTCCATCAATTGTAAAATTGGCTTTCAATTCATCAAAAGTGAACTCCTTTGAAGCTACAAAAAAACTTCCTTCTTCCTTTGGTGAAACTACTTGGTAAATGAATTCCATATCTTTCAATCTCCTTTTTCTTTTGCCATCCGTGCACCGAAGTGTCGAAGGCAATTTTTTTTGATTTTGACAGTTAGTACGAATCAGGAGTATAGGCGAATTGTAAAGGGAAAAAGCACTCAAAATTTTTTCTGTCCGGTATTATGGACGTTTAGAAAAAAATTTGATGCCCCTTTACAATTTGACTGTCCTTCACGATTTTTGTTGGGAAGAGTATAGGAGGCTCACCCAACAAAAAATCGATGTAGGACACGACTGATAAAGTACGGATGGCAAAATAAAAAAATAAAATAAAAAAGCAGCCGTCTTTTTGGCTGCTATCCTTGTAGTTAATTATTTAGGTTTTTACGGTTCGTTCAATACGGCTGAAAGCAAACAGAACAGGAACTTACAAGGTGTAGCTGTTAAGCGTACAGCTGGTAGTTATCGGTCTGTTTAGTGTTGAAGCGACACTTACAGCTGACAAAAAAGACGTTCTATCTTTTTGTGTCAGCTGTTAGTGCTACCGTCCAAGAAAAGGAAAGAATTTTATCAATGAATTGCATCAATTAGATTTTCTAAGTCTTTTTCATTTACATATCCCATTAAAACTCCTGGACACTCAGTACATACCCAAAATGACTATCTTTTACAGATCGATGCTTCATTGTCTCTTCTTCACATAAAGGACATTTCAAATTCTTTATAAACTTGTCTTCCATTTCACTATGATAATGTTTTTTACATCATCGATTCTCAAACGGATTTTAATTTCAATTACTTCATTGATTTGCTTCATGGTTTTCATTCCTTTCCTCTTTGAGGGGGCATTTCTAACTTGTTTTGAACTTAAGTTCAACAAAAAAATTAGTCTTCAGACTAATTTCTCCTTTAGCGCAAAATAAATAATCCCCTGAATCACCAGGGGATTTCCTCTTTGGAATGCTCTATTTCTCTAGATTCTGATTCAAAAAAATCGATATATTTACTTAGTGTTTGAATAGTATCTTCTTTTGCATTAATCCTTTCTGCTTGTGTACCATCTTCGTCAAAATCTTCTAATGTCTGCATAAATGAAATAGCATCTTCTAATTCTAATACCGACTGATTTAATAATGTTAAAATATGTTGAATGTCTTCTTGATTTAAAGAAATTGTGTTCATTTATTATCCTCCTTTTTAAATGGGGTGCTCCTGGTTCACCAGGAGCTAATTTCATGCAATTGATAATTTCCATACCCCATATTCAACAGATTCAAAATTAGAGTGAATTTGAAGTGTTTGACGTACTTTTTCTTTCCAATGTTGATTTTTTAATGCTTTTTTAGTTCCCTCAATAATTGGATATATTTCACTTAAAGATGCCTTTCCACCAAGTTCTTGAAGGGTTGCCTGTAAAATATCTCTCCAGGTCATTAATAATGATTCTTTTAAAGACTTGTTAACTTTTTTCACTATAGTAATAGGAACTTGCCAAACTGAGTTTTTCTTAAGAATAATTAGATGTTCGTGGGCTATTGGAATAAAGCTATGATTTGTATAATTTTTCCTGCTACTAAATGTATTATGTTGGACCTTAATTACATGGCTTTCCAAGTCTCCAAAAAACTGCATATCTTTGAATGGACTATAATATTTCCCTTTTTTCTTTACATCCCCGATTAATATTGCGTGTCTCGCCCCATTCATAAGAGATTGATAGACTTTTAAATTAATTTTATCTAGTTGTTTTATAAATTCTTCATACGACTCTGTTTGTGAAATGTCTTGGTGTACATCAATCGTTTCAATTTGATACATATTATTTGCATATTTTATAATGTCCCAATATGGAGGATGTGAAAAACAAAAATCGAAACCCGTTGGAAATTCATCTTCTAATAAGTTAAATCCTCCGAATTGTGGGTTTAAATCTAAATGTACTGAGTTAGTAATTCCTAATGATTTTGCGACATCATAACCAGTTCCACCACCAGCAAAACATTCTAGAAATTTAGTAGGTTTATAGAACGTCAGAAGGTCCTTAATTATCTCACCTGTACAATTCCCTCTCCAATTTGCATTTCCATATGGCCCACGGTTCGGATATGATACTACACTTCCTTTTTGCAATTGATTTTCACCAGTTTCTATGTTAATGGCCTTATAACTCATTTAAGTTCCTCCTAATCCCCCTAGAGGGGGCTATTATTATAGGTTTTCAATATTTTGAATAACGTTTTCCGTAATAGCTTTGGCTTTTAATAAATCTGAATCGTCCCAAGTATAATTATCCAAAAAGTCACTTATGCTATTCCAATTGACTTTAATTTGTTCGTATAACCAGTTGGAAGGGACTTCAAAATTACAATCGTATGTGTGCAATAATGTATATTCTGGATTTGGTATCGTTCTCCAATTTTTAAATATCTCATTAAGTTGGTCACCGAAATGTATTTTTATATCTTTTAATGACATACTATTGAAAGAATTAATAGCTCCAATAAATGAAGCGACTCTTCCATTCTCAAAATCATTGTCATTACTGTTGTAAGAACGGTCAAAACAGTATTGAATTTCATCTTTAATGATTACTTCCATTAGTTTCTCTTTCATTTCTGACTGTAATTGTAATTTCATTTTGTTACCTCCTAAGAGGGCCTAAGCCCTCCGTTTTATTGTTCTTCTGTTGGCATATACTCTCGGAAAGGGCGTTCTAGTTTTCCTTCCTTTTCCACAAGTTCCAATATCTCAATGATTTCTTCCATCATCAAATCATCCCATGAACCATAACGAATAACATCGCCACCTAGTTCCTTTTTGATGTGGTCAACTGTGACTGAAAACTCATGAGTAGCCATAGGGCTTCTTATTTCCACGTTGTATCTATCAAAATCGTATTTAACTCCTTCATGTGTAAAGTCCATCTTTTCATATTGAATATTCTTTAAAACGTTCGGTATTAGCTTAGTCATAAGATAATCTCCTCCAATATCCCTAAGAGGGCCTAAGCCCTCTGTTATTTAAACAATATCGTTTACGTCTACATCACTAATGTACACAACTTCTAGTTCTTCTTCTTCGTCTTCATCTTCATCTCTTGGAACACAAAAGTAATGGTAATCATCTGAATCGTACCAAATGTCATTCTCTAGTATTTCGCCTATTTTTGTATCCTCTAATACAATGTCACCAACCAATTCAATAGGGTTTTCGTTATCGTACATATTAATTTCTAATACTTTAAATTCACGCATAAATATCACCATCACTTTCAATATCATGTATTAAGAACTGTAAAAAGTATGTTGTTGCATCACGCGACTCTCTTTCAAGGTCTGTTAATTCATCTAGTTGTTTAATGGCATCGCGCAATTGTTGTTCATCGAATAGATGAGTCAAATTTTCATTGATGTAATAATCATTATGGTTAGCATCATGTACGGCTAATTTATTTGTAGGTTTATTGACGATTACCGCAAATAAAGAAAATTCTCCTTCTGAATCTAACGGCTCATCTAGTTCGAATTCGTAACGGTCATTAATAAGCGATTCATGACGGATAAAACGTGTATATTCGATTTTCAAGGTTAATACCTCCATTTGTGTTTTTTAAGGCATAAGGGTTTTATGTTCTTCCATCTTGAAAAGCTCCTTGGATTGTTTTTTCTTTTTAACCCCTTTGCTCGACTGTTCCGACGACCAAAAAGGAAGTGAAATGCAAGGGTTAAAGCCTTAAAAATTTTCGTTTTGACGTAGAAGGTCATAGGATAAAGAGTGTTGCAGCTTTTCTTGGGATGGGAGGACTGAAAGGACGTACCAGGTCAAAGAAAATCTAGCGTTACCTTTATCCTTGGGATGCGAGGAAGAAAAATTTTAAGCCCCTTGCATGTAACGATTTTTGGGCTAGGATTAGGGAGAGCAAAGCTGTAATAACATTCAAAAAAGGTTTTAGTCTTTTGATTTTGTACTTTCAATAAAAAATGGTATTAAAAAATCGATTTTTAAAATAAAGACTAGTTAACCTTGTTAACTAGTTACCTTTTTAAAATAAAAGCCGACAAAAGTTATTTTGACGGCATCCTTTTTAAATTTTTTTGATTCTAGATCTCTTTTGTATTGTTTGCTGCATTAAATTAAAATGGACCGTCATATAAGACGATCCACCATATTTAATAATTATGTTGTATGTACGCTTTTGAAAGATGCTGCAAATAATGGTTAATATCACCATTTTTTAAATCGATTTGCCTTAATACATTAGCAATTGTTTCTTTTTCATTTTGTGATGCTTTCTTGATCACTTCTATTGTGAAAGTATTATCTATAATATGGGTTTGGCCCTTATGTTCAATTATGAATTGTTGAAATGGAATTTCTTTTTCTTCAAAAAATTGATTAATATATTGGTTTGGCATTTAATTTTCCCCTTTCCCGTTCCTGGTTACGGACCAGGAACGACAGCCACAAAAATTATTTAGATTATGCTACTTTTATAGATTCAGGATCTAAGTGATATGCAAAAATAGTACAATATTCCATTTCTTCAAGTGATTTCAAATTTAACTTTAAATAACGATGATTTCCTACATCAAAAGAATATCCAACGATGATATGTTTTTTATCTTGAAATATACAAGTTGGTTTCTTCTTAAAACATTCTTCATCTGTAATCAATCCTTTTAACCTCTCTTGGTTTAACTGATTAATATTAGTTTGGATCTCACTTATTAATTTTCTATTTTCTTTCTGCCAATTATTATCGATTAATCTACCTGTTACCATTTTCCATTTCCTCCGTCCAAGGTTCTATGAGTGTGTGAGATACAATAATCTTTTCTTTATAAACATTATCAATTGGTTGTATTTCATAATGATGCATTTTAGGATCTATAATACTGATCACTTTCCCTTTAAATTTTCTTTTCAATTTCAATAATACATATTGCCCTGGTTCGTATTGTGTAGGAAGTTTTTCTAATTGATTCCATAATAGGCCAACTAAATTATTGCGTTCCGTAAGGTCTGGTAATTCATTCATTTTTTGATCTAATTTATTAATTTCATTTATTAGATACTGTATATCTGCTTTTCTTTCTTCAATTGTAATTGGCATTATTTTAGATCTCCTTTTCACATAACCAGGAAGGGGAACTCCCCTTTCTGGTTATGAAAAATTTAATTTTCAAACTTTGTCCCTAAAATATAGTCAGCTGCTTTTTGTCCTTGTGCTGCAGCTTGGACAACTAAGCGTGAATCACCTTTTAATACTCTTAACCAGGAAGAAATATAACTTGCACTATTTTGTATTGTGCTGCTGTCAATTCCTGATATAGCACATAACATCGATGCGCCCATTTCTGCGACTAATTCTTCTTTGCTATAGATTTCATCCCCAAAACTTGCCTTTTCAATGATGCCTGGACGATTTAAACGGCTCTTATGCCCTGTACTATGTACCATTTCATGAAAAAACGTACAGTAATATTCATCAATGTTTTTATAGTCTTTCATAGGTGGTACATTGATATGGTCCATCGGTGGTAGATAATAGGCATCACCGGAATTAAATGAATAAGTTGGACAATTTATATAACTTTTTACAACTGCTTCAGCTTCTTCAATCGGGTTATGTTCAAATGATGCATTTTCTCTTTTACTTTGAAGCCCTTCAACCTGAGTATTGATTTCAAATACTCGGTAATATCTTAAAAAAGGTATTTTTTCTGGTTTGCCTGTTTCCTCGTTTTCTTTATCAATCCATTTCCAGAAAACAACGATTTGACTTTTTTCACCTAATTTAACTTTTCCCCCTGCATCCACGATTTGTTTAAATGTGGCATACTCACCAGGCTGCAGAAGCATTGTATTAATTCCTCTATATGGTTTTTGAGTTACCCAATTTACAGCATTTACATTTGTCCAAGGTTTGCGCCAAGGAATTACTCCTTGCTCTAGTTGTTCAATTATTTTATTAGTTACGATTTCATAAACATTTATTTTTTCTTTCATAGTGTTTTGTCTCCTTCCTTTTGACATCCGTATCGATGGATGTCCCAAAGGGTGAATTTTTCCCTTTTGACACGTAGAACGAATCAGGAGGATAGACAGTTTGTAAAGGGAATAGCACTCAAAATTTTTTCTGTCCTGGTTTATGGACACGTTTAGAAAAAAATTTGATGCCCCTTTACGGACTGGCTGGCCATCACGGGAGAGCGTTGGGAAGGGAATGGGGCCCCAACCAACGAAAAACCGATGTTGGCCCCGTGCTGATACGATTCGGAGGTCAAAAGGGGAAAAGGAGACTAAAATAAAAAAGCAGCCGTCTTTTTGGCTGCTATCCTTGTATTTTATATTTTGTTTTTAACGCTCCGAGTCTCATGTTAAGCGAAGTTCAGGAACTTAGAAGCTGTAGCATTAGCGTACAGATTCTAGTTATCGAGCTGAGTAATGAACTGCGGGCATTAAGTATTCACCGAAACGATAGTGTAGGATGAAAACGTTATGATGAGCCCTAATAAATAGTGTTGTGTTTTTTTATCCGACAAAAACCAGTTACCTTTCAAAAAATAAAAAGCATCATTTATTTAATAATCTGAGTATCTATTATCTAATTTAGTGATTTCAACTAACGAATTCATTAATAAGCTATGATTTTTATTAAATTTATCAATAAATTGAATTGTACTATTTAATGGATCTATTTTATTTATTATTCCAATCTCTGTGTTTATACGGCCGTTATTCCAGTAAACTAGAGCGATTTCATCTTTAAACTGAAGAGCTTCATTCAATATATGATTTATACGTTCTTTTTCATCATCTTCCAAGATGGGTTGTGGAACTTTCGCTTGATTATCAATAATTTTAGCTATTCCTTTGAATTGCTGAGGAATGCTGGCAAAAGGCTGCCATTTTTTACTTGTTCGGCCCAAAATAGGTTGTTCACTCACGCTAAATGTCCTCCTATCTTCTTGTTATTAGAACGAATTGTACTGTGTTCCAAGTAACTACATGCCCTTAAAATACTGTTTCTTCCATATTTTCTTCTTATAGAATCCATAGTTTCTGTTAAATTTAGATCTTTTTGTTTTTTTATTGGATCAGTAAAAAATGAAATTTGTTCATAATTCTCTTTCTTCACAAAGTTTTTAAATCCAATCGAAATAGTCCTGACTGGTTCATTGTTGTAATTCTCTTTAAGGATCTTCAAACAAACTTTATACCAATCCTTTGTTAATTCAGTTGGTTCTTCTAACGTTACGCTCTTATTAAATCCACCTATTCCCGAACTATAACCTAAACCAAAATGAATAGTCCTACATTGTTTTTTTTGACTCCTTAAACGATAACAAACCTCTTCTAATTGCTCTAATATCAATACTTCTATCTCATTAGCCTGATAATCCCTTAATAAAACTTGTGATTTACCTATAGATTTATCTGAAGGCTTGTAATTCTTCATCTCCGAAACTCTGGTAAAATCTATACCATTCGCATGTAAATGAAGCTCTGTTCCTATAACTTGACCGAATTGTTTAATTAATACTTCTACTGGATACCTAGCTAGTTCACCTATACTAGTAATTCCTAATCGATTAAGTTTAAGTTGAGTTTTAGAAGCTATTCCCCAAAATTTGTTTAATGGCTTTATATTCCACACTTTTGTTTGAACATCTTCATATGACCACCATGCAATACCAGTTGGATCTTTCTTACTCTGATTATCTAAAGCTAGTTTAGACAATAACATGTTACTTCCTATACCGATAGTCGCACTTACTCCTGTTGCATCATATATCGTTTTTTGAATAGAACGTGCTAATTCTAAAGGTTCTAATTTGTGCAGCTTAGAGTAAAAAGTGAAGTCCATCAGTAGCTCATCTATAGAATAAGTAAATAAATCCTCCGGTGCTACGTATTTTGTTAACATTAATTCTGTAATTTGATTAGACACTTGAACGTATTTAGACATTGAAGGATTAACGACATAAACATCCTTCCGTACAGGAAGATTAAATTTTCTACTTTGAGTACTAATGCCGAATTTCTGCTTTAAGAGAGGAGTTGCAGCTAATACTATACTGCCTTCACGGTTTATATCACCTACAACAGCTAACATAACTTTTAAAGGATCTAATCCTAATTCAACACAAGAAACGGATGCATAGAAAGACTTAAGATCTACACAAAAAATCAATCGATTCGGATATTTTGAGTAATCATACATATTAACACCCCAAATTTATAAGAACTTATGTTCTAATAACTATAATATTATCATTATACACAAACGTTCGTTCGATTATAAGTAACAATTTTTGTAAATAGAGAAATTTTACAAAAGGAAACAACTTTTATACTAACGAATACCTATTTAAAGAACTATATATTTAGAAAGAGGTTCAACATGAAGAAAGAAAATAAATGTAGAATTCACAATGAAAAGAAAATTGAGATGACCAAAAGTAATTATGGTAAAACCTATTTAATTCATGTTTGTGTGTCTTGTTGGGCTGATAATGAATATAAAGAAGGAATGCAAAAATATGAAATAAAACTAAAAGAGTATCAAGAGCAATCATTTTTTTCAAAGATTTTTAATAGTGGACCTACTCCCCCATCTAAATATGAAATTCGTAAAAATTTGGCGGATTTTGCTAAATACAACAATAAAAAATGGGTACGGGAGTTTAAGGACGAGTTGCAAAAAAATTATTATAAATTGCATGCCCCTTCAGATTTTGATTTTATCAGCAAAATGAAAGGGATTGAATTTGAGGATTATATGCAGGAACTATTTAAACGAAAAGGGTATTCAGTTACTAAAACACCTGCTTCTGGAGACTATGGAGTTGATCTTTTGATTAGTAAGAAAATAAATGGTAGAGAAGTTCGAACTGCTGTTCAATGTAAACGATATAGTAAAAGCGTTGGTGTATCTGCAGTGCAAGAAGTATTTTCAGGAAAGCATTATTATAAATGCAAATATGCTATTGTAGTCACGACTTCCACTTTTACCTCCCCAGCATGTAAGTCTGCATCTGAATTAAATGTGGAATTATGGGATAGATATAAACTGATTGAAGAAATTGAACGAACATTCAACAAATCCAACAAAATTACTGTTTCATGGGAAGAATACTTGTACATGCATACAGCAGAAAAGGAACTGCCAAATTAATTTTTCCACTTTCAACTCATGACTCTTTTTCATCATTACTTTAAGAAAAAATACTATTTGATGGCTGTGGACTTTTAATAAAAAAAGAACATATTCAATTAACGAATATGTTCCTTTCTGATTGGTATGATTTCTTTTTGTGTCAGGTGTTAGTGCTGCGGTCCAAATAAAGACTGTTTTTAATAGATTGTTATTTAACGATTTTTAGGAATTACTATTGGCTCTATAATAACTGGACTAGAATTAGCGTTATTGTCAAAAGGAACAAATTCAAATGTAATTCTAGAAAAATTACTAATTTCCACTGAGTAGTCTTTTAGTTTATCTGTTTTGCTTAGATAATTAGTTTCATACATAGGAAGACCATCCCCATAAACTATTACTTTTACTTTTGAAGAATCATCACTTTTATCTTCAAGACCAAATTTAAAATAAAGTTTCTTATAATTCTTATCTACTTTATATGTAAGATTCTGAGGACTGTTGTCACTTAAATTCATACCTATTCCACTAAAAAATAATCTATGATTTACTTTGAAGTTACTTCCATTAAATCCATTAATATACGCTTCTCTTGTTCTTGTTTCTATAGGGAGTTTTGTTAAATCAACTACACCCCCTAATTCTGGTTTTACACCAATATAAATATTGTTTTTATCGTAATCAATATTTGCTCTTTCAGGATTAGTTAATGCATTGACAACACGATTTACATCAACATACTTTTTATTATTTACTGTAATTACTCCTGCAGATCCTGAAGCATTTCCATTGTAATAAATAACTCCTGGTGTTTCTTTCGGCATTGATTCAATTAAATGCTGATTTTCTTTTTTAAGATTACTATTTTGATTGATTAATGAGGAAACTTGACTTTGTAACTGAGTAATTCTATTTTTTAAATCTTTTAATGGATCACTACTTGCAAAAACAGTTGATGTAAAAAGTGAAATACCTAGAATCAACGCACTAGATAATAATAGTTTTTTCTTTTTCATATAAATTGCTCCTATCAAAGTATTATTTGTATTGGAAGAATTTCAACTTAGACTTACTCTGCTTTTTTAATCGGAATAAATGAAACGTGATTCATTACCTCTGTAGCCCTTACTAATTGAAACAGTTTTAGAACATCTGATTTTTGTATCCTATCATAATCATAAGATCCATGAAGTACCCAATGACGATTCAAGTGTAACGGATGTCTCTTATAAATAGGTTTAAAGAGAACACTATATATGTTAAATATACTTTTAACAAAGATTGAGTTAAACGCATATCTATCTTCATTAGAATCAACAAAATCTTTAAATTTATAGTAGTCTTTGTCTTTATAGTTTCTTAACTTTGGTTTTTCTTCTAAATTAATAGCATAATCTTTAAATTGGGTAGAAATTAAATTATCTATGACAGCAAACAAAGGAAAACAAGCTAAAGCATATTGTTCATTTTTAAAAGCAGCATATGCTTGATTTATTATCAATCTATGGTGTTCGAATAATTCATTTTCCATAAAAAAGCTCATGTAATTTTCCAAAAAGTCTTCTACTACTTGTTCTATATCATATTCCTCTTGTTTATCTATAAGAAGTTCTACCAGTTCTGGATGCAAACACCAAAGATTTGGCTCATAATTCGTCAGAATTTCTTCATAAGGTTTCAACCTAGCTCGTAAAATATCACTAAACTTATAATGCTCGAATTGGTTTACTGCCTGTCTAAAATTGGTAATAGTTCGATTATATTCTCTTAAAGTTTCAGAAATCACTAATACTGCTGACATATTTTGATTATGTATTTGGTATAAATTACTTTGTATCTGCTTATTTAAGTTAGTAAATTCAGTAGTTACACTAGTAATAGAGTTTTCGAAATTTAAAGAAGCTGCGATATTACTTATACTTTTAAATCTTTCTTGTGCTTCTTTAATAGTTTTCGTCAATTCAGAAGGAACTTGATACATACGGATTGCTCTTTTAAAGTTTTCATTAAATTCATTGAAGCCTTTTGTCACAATATACCCCTCCGTTTTAATAAACATTAAATTTTTATATTTTAGATACATTCAATATCCTGTCATTAAATTCATCATAAATAATTAGCTGCTTATCTCTAGTTTTAATGTTGTACCAGTAAATCCCATAGGAATCTGGTGTGTGTAACCTTTTGTTATTATCGTTTAGTTCAACACGAATATTTATCTTTTCCCATTCTTCAAATAATTCTATGTTGATTATTGCATTCGTTTCATGAAGAATAGTTTCTTTTTTATAGTTTGTAACGATCACTTCAGCATTAAATATTTTTTCATTTTCATTTCTTTCTAAAAAGGTAATAAGATTTTCATAGTTTTCTTCATCATCAGGTTCTAAATATTGTTCAACATAATTTTGGTAAAATTCACTTGTTTGGTTATGAACACTATTCAAATTTTCTAAAGCTTTTTGTTTTTCTACAAGTTCTAAATCGGAACTTTGATAAAAATACCAATCACTCCAATATCCTAATTGTATCTCCATATCCTTTATTTTATAGTTTTGTTCAGGAATAAGATTAAGAATGATCCCGTTTTCATATTTTTCAGTACTATCAACAGCTTTTTGCCAAATTTGTATTTCAGCCCACTTATATAGTCTGGCAATATTAATAGCTATTTCAAAGACTTGTTTTTGGTCTTCAGCTACTAATTCTAAATCAAAATCGTATATTCCTGGAATATCAGGTCTTTGGGAAAAGAACGGATATTTCTTTTCAGTAAAGTCTTTAATTTGGTTATATGCTTCTTTTTTATCATCAAAGAATTCAGTTGAATTTGAGATTGCATATTTTCTTAACATTTTATATCTCCTAAATTTTTATGAGTCCTTTTTAGTTTTATCAAAGACAAAAACAATTTTCTTTTGCTCTTTATTATAAGAAAGTCTGGCGCTGAATTCTGTTCCTTTAGTTGGACTTTTAAAGCCTTTAATCAAATCAGTTAAATTTTTTTCAAGTAACTTAATCGCATTATTTGTAGAAATAGACTTTCCTAAAAATGTTCCATAAATAATGAAATTGCAGCCATTCTTATAGCGTTCACATAAATAGTTTGATTTTCCAACAATTACATCAGCATTACACTCAGGACATTTACCAATTGTTTTATCATCTTTAGTCGGAAAAACAAAACTTAAATTTTCATCTTTATAAACAATAGCAGCTGTATATTCGCCTTTTTCTCCTTGGAATCCATTAATAAAATCGGTACGGCCATTTTCTATTAATTTCTTTATTTGTGAAACAGGAATTTTTTTTCCTTTTAACGATAGAGGTAATGAGAAAGTACAACCTTCTTTGTAACTAGAACAACCATAAAATTTATCTTTTGGTACTATTTCTTTACCACATTTTGGACATTTCGCAATCGATAAATCTTCAGCTGTAGGGAACTTAAATTTTACTTTCCATTCAGGATCTACTATTAAGAATGCATCAAACTCTTTATCATCCTTTTTAAATCCTTTAATAAGGTCCGTTTGTTTCTTTTCAAATAGTGTTTTAATTTGATTTTCGCTTATTGTCTTGCCTAATATCTTACTTTGAGCTGATAATGAACAATCTGGATAATTACTACAAGAATAGTAATTTCCTTTATTAACTATCGTTCCAGAACACTTAGGACACTTGCAAACTTCTATTTGTTTATTCCAGGTATTCACAAATTCTTTGGATATATTACTATCAAAATTTGCTAATCTATCAACTACTAAACTAGCAAACTTATTAGATTCATCGATAAATTGATTTAAGGTTAAATGGCCATAAACAATGTCCTCAATTTTAGCTTCCATTTCAGCAGTATATCTCGGATCTTTCACCTCATTTACCGGGAAGGTTTCAACAAATTTTCTCCCAATCTCAGTAGTTGTTATTTTATTTTTCTCAATTTCAATGTAGCCACGTTCTTTTAATTTAGGGATAAATGTCTCTTCTGTGGCAACTGTTCCAATTCGTTTACCCTTCATTAATTCTTTTAAGTTTTCATCATCGAGCTTTCGTCCAGCCGTTTCCATAAACGTTAAAATAGAGACTTCAGTATGGTAAGGAGGACGTTTTGTTTTAGACTCAATTAATTTAGTATCATTTACTACTACTTCATCGCTTTCCTGAAGGAAAGGAATTGTAAAAGATTCTGTAGAATCTTCTTCAACATCGTCTTTAATAACAGCTAGATAGCCTTTTTCTACAAGTACACGCTCTTTTGCATGGTATTCTTTTTCTTCCTGGTCTTTTAATATCACTTCGCGAACATCATAAACAGCTGGTGACATAAAATTAGCAATAAATCGTTTAACGATCATTATATATAATTTTTGTTCCAGTTCCGGTTTATTATCAGGTTCATATGCTTTGTTTGTAGGGATAATTGCAAAGTGACTTGTTACCAGTTCATCATTAAATGATTTGTGTTTTGCTGAGATATTTTCCATTTGTACATTGCTAACTAAATCCTTAAAAGGGGTTTGTCCCAATGTATCAAAAACGGATTTAACTTTCTTTACCATTTCAGAAGGTAAATGTCGGCTATTTGATCTTGGATAGGTAATAAATCCATTCTCATATAATGATTGAATATGTTTCTTTGCAATTTCTGCGCTTATATTTAGTTGAGTATGTGCATCTTTGTATATGTCAGTAAGGTTGTATAAGTTCTTTGGATTCTTTTTGGATTTACCATCTTTGAAGAAGGATACTTTTAAATTCGTACCTTTTATTCGATTTGCTAAATTATTAAGGGGTGTAGGATCTAGAAGTTGTTCATCTGTCTTTAATGTAGCTTTTATTCCATTTGATGTAATTGCCAATAAGTTATAGTAGGTTTGTTCCTTAAAATTCTCTATTTCTAATTCACGTTTTCGGATTTCATTTAACAAGCACATTTGAATACGGCCAGAAGATAGTAAGAATTGGTTGGCTGCTAGTTTAGTAGTAGATCCTCTTGTGATATTAATACCTAATGTGTAATCCAGGTATTGTCTTGACCGTGCTGAATCTGCCAAATTATCAAACTGACTTCCCGGTTGTAGGCTATTTAGTGCTGCTTCTAATTCAGCTGGTTCATAAGAAGATAAAGACAATCGTTCAACAGGTTTTTGCACATTAGAATACTCATAAATCTCTCGGAAAAGCAATTCGCCTTCACGATCTATATCTGCAGCATTAACTACCTTTGATACATCTGGTCGGTTTAATAATTTAATTAGTATTTCTAATTGTTCTTTCGTCTCTTTTTTTACTTTATATTCAATTGGTAAAAGCATTGGTAAATGTTCAAAATTAAATTGTTTGAATTCATGGTTTATATCTTCTGGATTCTTGACTTCTAATAAATGGCCAATAGCCCAGCTTACTATGTATTTATCATTCTCGAACCATCCATAATAGGGTTTTGTACCAACATTCTTTTTGCATCCATAAAATCTAGGAGACTTTAATAGTTCAACAGCTACTTTAGGTTTTTCTGCAATGAATAATGTTTTACTCATACTCTCTCCTTTTCAAAATTTATTTTATCGATTTCTGTTATTTTTCATTCGTTTTTCCCTTACTGTTTCCTTGGATATATTAATACTTTGTCCACATCTTCTACAATTAATAGTACCTTTAAGAACTGTGTGGCCATTATATTTCTTGCTGTGACCAATTAAATTACATAGCCACTTCATTAAATCACTCCTTCGCTTTGAGTGGTTCAAATACCTGAATGTAGGTAAATCTGTTTAAAAGTAAGATTTTGTCTAGAAAAACATTCCAATAATTTTGATTGGTAACTTGATAGTCCAAAAAAACATTCTAATGCACATCAAAATTAATTTTAAGAAAAATCTATAAGTATCCCTTAGCATTTCTCTTATCTCCCTTTCTTTACACCATGACCGTAATATGCAGTAATTATTTATTGCATCCATCAATATAACTTTTACAACTATTTAATAATCTTTCTATATCAACTGTTTTTTTACCCTCTTCAATATGAGCACTCAAACATCCACTAATATAAGCAAACATAAGAGACTTATCATCTTGAGACATTTTTTTATACATTTCATAAACTTCTTTATTAAATGCTAATAATTCATCTTTCTTTGACATTTAAACCCCTCTTTTCTGTCGTTTTATTTGTAAATTGGGAGAACTGGGGTAGATAAGTCCACATGATGTTACACTTTACCTAATATTCATATGTCAAATAATGTTTTAGTTTGGAAATAATACCTTAGTTACAATTTTAGTTTGACTTGAATCTATAACCTTAAATCCATATTCTTTCAATAAATTTACTAACCTAAAGAATAAAATTTTACCTGTTTCTAAAGGAAAGTAACAATTATCTTCACCACTATCATCTTCTAAAACAATTCCTTTGAAACTATAATTTGATTTACTATAATCGAATCTCATACACTTTCCTAAATTAAGAGTTATGTTGTTTTTATTAATTTTAAATAGCCAGTCACTTTGTTTTGATATATTCCATTCTAAGTCTGTAAACATCTCCAAAATATCTTCTATTAAATTTTCGGTAGCTTGCTCTACATCAGCAGCTGTTAAAAATATTGTTGTTGGTTTAATTTCAAAAATATTTTTAATTTCATTATTGTTAATTGTTGTCTCAGAAAATTCGTTAATTTCAATTTCATGTATATCATTCTTAAGAATCATATATAATCTCCCTTATCTTATATAAATACTTTTAATTTAGCATATAAACCTTCAATACTATTACTTGGCTCGTGTACTTCATCTGTTTCAAATTCATATAAGACTTTTCCATTAAAAAGATTTTTACTTACTTTTACTTTCTTTCTATTAATAGTTAGATAGACAGTATCTTTATTTTTTAATTCCCCTAATGTTTCCATTAAGGGATCAGTACCACCTAGTTCAAATAAGTCCACTTGTTCATTCACAATTGTTCACCGTTTTATTCAGAATTTATTTTCTAAACTTCCCTGAAGACAGCATTTCAACAACATTTCTTACTTCGCTTTCGCTAGGAGCAATATAAATTTTTGTTGTATCTATATCGCTATGTCCAGCTACTTCAGCAACATAATTAATCGATGCTCCTTTTTCAATCAGGTCATGGCAAAATGTATGTCTTAAAGTATGTGGGGTTATTGATAAACCCGTTTCATTTCTTATTGTTCGGAAAAGGTGTTGAATGCCATCTGCTGTAAGTTGTCCGTTTTTTTGACTCATGAATAAAAATTTAGAATTGTTATTTTTACTTAGTTTCAACCATTTCATATAAACATGCGTTAAATCAGAATTCATTGGTACTTTTCTGGCTTTTCCACCTTTTCCATCTTTAATATTAATAAAGCCATTTTCAATATCATTTTTTGTTAAAGCTGCTACTTCACTAATTCTTAATCCAGCCATCAACATAAAGTAGATAATAGTTAAATTTCTCCAATATCTCCACTCATTTTTTTGCTCTAAACGTGGATCTTCTATATAACGCAGTAACCGATTTTTTTCGTTTCTGTCGAGCCATTTTACATTTATCGATCTATTAAATTTTTGAAGTGGTATTTTTTTACCTGGATTTTCTTTGATTCTATTAATCGATTTCAAATATTCTAAGTATACTTTTACAGACTCTAATTTATTGTTAATAGTTGTTACTTTATAATCTGTTTCATTTAGTAAATAGTCTTTATAATCTCTAATATCTAAAGAAGAAATTGTATTAGGTTCAATATTCTTTCCAATTTTTAATTCATACCATTGAATAAATGTTTTTAAGCCAGTTATATATGTTTTTATAGTATTTTTTCTTTTCCCACTTCTTTCTAAATAAGAAATAAAGGATTTCATATCGTTTTCCACCTTATTATGCTATATTATCTATGCAGCGCCTGATGGAGAAGAAAATCCTTTCGATTAAATCTCATTGTTTTTTTGACGGAAGACAATAATTCAGGAGCTGCTTTAAAGTCGATATGTCCACAAATGTCTACGCTACAGCTGTATACTCCTATTCCTTTATGACCACTAATTTGATCTGTAAGATATAATTTATAAGTATTTTTTTCTGGCCTTAAATCTCCTACAAGTTCCATTACTCCATTTCTACATACAGGACAATTCAAGATTCTTCACCTCATTCACCCATTGAACTTTACTATTCAAAATGTTTTCCTTCTTTAACTTTTTTTCACAATGTTCAACATGGATCTCATTAATTTGTTTTAGGTAGTTGTTAGTTTTAATATAAGAATTTTTAGCAACTAATCCTGTCATGTATGCAAAAATTAAATAAAGTTCTTTTTTGTGTACTTCTATTCCTGGAATTAAAAATTTAATATCGCCTATGGAATAAAAAGTTCCTGGATAAATTTGTTCTTCTTTACTTTCTTTTAAATTTGTATGTTCCTTCACTTTACAACACCATGCCAGTTCGGGAATAGCAACCAAAAAGTAATCATTCGAATCTTCTTTAAAAACTCTTAAATCAACGTCTACATGCAGACTTGGGATAGAAATTTTTGATAAAATTTCATTCTCCATTACACATATTGACAATATTGAAACTTGTTCATTCATAAATTTCACTCCATTTTCTATTAAATAGAAAACAGGATGATTTTCTAGCTGTATTATCTGTCGTTTTCTTATTTTAATTATACCGTTTTATCTGTCGTTTTTCAAGGAATTCCAGCACAAAAACGACAGATAAATCATATTATATGTCGTTAATAATACTCATAAATTTATATATTTCTTTTTTTAATATTGGTTCTCCATTCAAAAAAAACTGTGTACATAAAAAATTTGTCTTTTTATTTCATCAATAAATAACTATGTATATAGTATATATAGTGTAAATTCTGTTCTATAATATATTATAAATCATATAATTGAACGAGTGCCCGTTAACACCCGTTCAATACAACTAGGTAACAAAAAAGAATAAGTTGGTTCTTAGAATTAGTCCCGTCAGCTTACAGGCATAGGGGCTTTTTCTATTTTGTAGCATTTATAATACTAACTATTACCCCTACAAACACAACAACAAAAGTCATTGCAGTAAAAACTAAATTTAGTACTTCGTATTGTTTCATGAAATCACTCCGTTCTTTGCTCTATTATCATTTTAGCTATGTATAAAAGATTAATAGTTTCACATATTAATCCCCCCTTTCCCTCAAAACATATCTAATTGAAAATATAATTATGTATACTTTTTGGTCCCTTAAATAAACTAATTTTCTATGACTCATATAGTATGCAAAAAATCTACTATATTAAACAAAATCTTATTTTTATTGCTTTCATATGGTATTAAATTAAAACAATCTTCGACTTTACTATTAGTATATGCAAAACTATTAAAATTAAATCCCTCATTATTAAATAAGAATAATTTCACCTCATATATAATAGTTTTAATACATTAAGTATTTTCACTATTTTGGCTTTGCTGTTATTATAGTGATTATTCTAAATAAATCTACCTATTAAAATTTCTAGAAAACAAAAAGGCTGCTAGATTTATTTAGCAGCCTTTAATTCGTTTCTTAAGAAACGATAATTTACGTCAACGTAGTTTTATTTGCAATAAACTTCATTATTACGGATCTCAATTGACCATTCATTTAGTCTATTTAGTTTTATTTCCTTAATTGTTAAATTCTCTAAGGCATAGCAATACAGACAAATTTCTAATAGCTCACCTTTATAACAATTAATCTCTTTATGCAATTTAACAACTAATTTATGTGTTTCTTTTTCTAATGTTATTTCTCTATGTTCCCTTGGTTTCTTCTTTACTTGAACTTTACCCTCTAGTATATTTAGTTCACCCTTTAGTATTCTATCTAATTGCTGTTTAATTGCATAATCTAGTATATATTTAACCTCTTGGTTATCATCTCTGCAAAGTTCTTTCCATTCGATGTATTTTAACAATCGAATAAAACCATTTCTCACTCGATATTTTTTTTGAGTATACATAGCTGCTTCTTCCATCAAATTCTCCTTATATGATTTCTTACAATCATATTATCATGTTTAGTTCATGTTTAGAGAAAAAGCGAGAAAGAAATTCTCGCTTTAATAAGTAGTATGCTCTCTCCAGAATGGGTCATCTACGATTTTAACTTTAACATCGTATGGATCACTTACCCAACCACTTTTGAAAGTTGCAGTAAATTCAAACGTTAAAATAAAATCTTGACCGTTTCGTTTTTTATTTGCAGCTTCTTGGCTAAATTGACTTAACATATTTTCATCCCATATGCTACCTGTCCAATTTCCGTTAACTAGTTGTAATGTTGTATTGTAATTAGGATATTCTTTTATTTTCACATCAATACTTGTGGTCAACGCATTAGAAGGATTCCCAATCAATACAAATTTTTCTCCTGGCCAAAATACATCTGGTGTTCTTGGTGAATTAATTTCACCAGTTTTTTCAAGATTATATTTTTGCCTATTTTGATCCCATTTTTCTGTATGAGTAACCACACCTGTTACTTGTTGGTCTAATACTTGTATTGTAACAATACTCGTGCTATCTGTACTTTTCCCATCACTAACAGTTTGTTTTACTAACCAGTTTCCTATATCAGATTTTGAACTAGTTGGTATCGTTAGATTTCCATTACTGTCAATTTGTGAATCTCCTGTTTTTATTTCGAAATTTGTTCCATCTGGTTTCGTTACACTATAATCATAGGTTAACGGATCGTTATCTGGATCACTTGCAGTTGAAGTGATATTAATAGAATCTTTTATCCAAACAGGCGATTGATAAGTAAATCCAGCGACAGGAGGATGATTACTCGGAACTACTGTAATATCCTTAGTAGCAAAGTTACTGTACAATCCCTTATCATCTTTAACTCTTAACCTGAAGGTATAATCGCCAGCTAAAGGCATTAGTCTACTTGGCGCTTTATTCGTTGAAAATAAGCTATATAGACTATCATCAGCGCCTTTTGCTTTAACCCACCATTCGTAAGTTAAAGGATCTCCATTTGGATCATATGATAAGTCATTTGGTGATACGGTTGTCCCTTCAGTTACTACATTAGGGATAGTAAAATCTGCTACTGGTGGTTGATTGATACCTGTTGCATCAATCGTTTTAACTACCGTTGTTGTTGCTCCTTGAAAATCGAGAACTGTTTGCTTAATATCATAAGATTTTCTTTCCAATGGACTCGGTGGTAAACCATCTTGCCATGTGTCATCACCTGTAATTCGCCATTGATAAGATACACCTTGTAATCCTGGGCCATTTCCAATGTCTACAGAATACTTATCAAGGTCATATCCTTTATTTGTAATAGTGTAATCGCCTGTACTACCGTTTAATGTGAAATCAAAGTTTGCTACTGGTTTTCTATGAACATATATAGTGTATCCACTTGTATCTTTTGACCACATTCGATAATTATCAAAACGTTCATCCGTACCAACTGGATTATCTCTTGCTGAAAAGGACACATCATATTTTCCTACCCTATCAAATGTAGTGATAGGTGTTGTTAAGTTTTTATTATTAAATGGTGCTAACCCGTTGTTATTTTCAAATACAGTTGGGTCATGTACGTAACGCCAATTCTCTCCTGTATTACCATTTAACGTATACTTAGGATCATTCTCTGCATCATTCATGTAGGTATAATAGTTTGCTACATCATCAGTAGTAAGATAGATAACTTTTGGATCTCGTTTTGCGTCAACTTGTTTAACAATATAATCTCCTAATTGATTCATTGCTGCATCTATATCTGAATCATCTAGAAAAGTCCCTACATTATTATTTGTTGATATAAGCGTGTTGATTTGCGATTGATTAGTATTATTTCCTACACCGATTAAATCTACATTATTTGCTAATAAATTTTTCGTTATTAGATTCATTCCCGTTGTAGTCATTGATTTATTTTCAAATAACGCTGCAAAATGTTGTTTTGATGATAATGAAAGATTATAATTTATAGTCTTATAGTTTTTTACAGATAAATGACCACTCCATTGATTATTAGTATTGTCCCAAGTTTCAGCAGCAAACCATGCGAACTTACTACCATCACTATTTACTGATACTTTATCTAGGGTAAAAATATTATTACTTGAATATAGTGTAGTTATAATATGATTGTTAATATTGTATTTCTTTACATTTCTGTAAATTCCATTTCTTTCGCTCCATACTATATCATTTCCATCAGAAGATATATCAATATCTGATATTGAATCACTTCCACTTCCACTTAATGATGTAATTGTTGATGTCATGCCATTAGAATACAAAAAGAGTGTATTTTTATCAGTAGCAATAATATTCTTTCCTGTCTCATCCATCTTGGCAATCATTGGAGTATTGCTACTTGTTATTTTGGTTGATTTATAGGTTGTAGTATCTAATGTATAAACTCCATTATCATTATAATTTGTGTATAACAGTGTTCTTCCATCAGATGTGATTCCAGAAAAACTCCATCCATATGAATTTGTACCTGTATCACTTAGTTGATTTGTTGTTGTATCAAAAATTCTTAAATGGTTACCCATTGAAAGATAGATTTTTGTTCCTTGTGTATTTATATACATACTATTTATAAAAGCTCCGTATGGCCCTTCAAAAGTTAATTGAGTAGTTTGATTAGTGGACGGATCATACTTATGTAAACCTTGTGTTGAGGTATTCCATCCATCGTTATAATAAATAATCCCATTATTAGTAACAACAAAGTTAGCTGCATGGTCAAAAGGAAGAACTTTAGAAATTCCTGTACTAAAATCTACTGCTGTTATTCGAGGATAGTATCCTTGGTTTTTATCATCGGTATTATAATAAAGTGTATTTCCATCTGGAGAAAAATGCGATTCAATAAAGCTAGACCTATTATAAGGAAATGTTTTTGTCCATTGGGCTGTATCATTTGATGATAGAGATACATTGGATATTTTTAGAGAATTTACATTAATTCCAGCATCGTTTAATTTTGGTAATACACTTGAATTAAACTTTGATGTTAATGTGGCCTTGCTATATGAACTATCTCCTACTTGTAAATCTACGTCTATTTTGGTTTTAGTTAAAGACTGAATAATATAATCTGCCATTTGTGAAAAAGCAGAATCTATATCAGTGTTATCAATAAATGTACCTTTATGAACAGTATCAAAAATAGATTGAAAATCATTCTGGTTTGCTGTTTTTCCTAATCCAATGATATTAACATTATTATTTGTAGAGTCATTAATTAATTGATTTTGAACATTACTACTTAAAGAGGTATCGTCAATTTCAGCTTTAAACTGATTAGTATTATCGTTACTATTTGTTGATGATGGGTTTCCTCTTTGCTTAACAGTAAATGACAAATCTATTTGTTGCTGACTAAATTTCGGAAGAACTATAGAATTTATCTTGGAAGTTAAAGAGTTTAAATCATTATAACTGGTATTTCCAATTTCAATTGTTAAATTAGCCTTTTTTCTTTGTCCTACATCAAAAGATACAACAGGAGCAAGATTCTTCACTTCCACAACTTTATCCACTAATGCTTTACTACTAGTGTCTGCTGTTAATCGGTCAGCATCTGTCACAAAATCATCAATGGTTGGTTGACCAAATTCTTCTTTAACCTTTAACTCTATTTTATACTTCCCTACTTTTGAAACTGGATAATCTATTACACTTTGATTACCGTCATCTATGACGGTATCAACTTCATCATCAAAGCTACCATCATTATTAGAGTCATATCTGATTGTCCAAATTCTCTGTGCAATTACATCATCATTAGAATATGAACTATCTGTTAATTCTATAGTCGCTTGATTATTATTTTTAGGATCACGATAAATGGTCGTCGGTGTGGAAAAATCTGCAACTGGTGGTTGGTCTTTCTCAATTGTGATTACTTTAGTAGCATCATCTGAATAACCAGCTGTGTTTTCTACATGCAAAGTGACTGTATAATCACCAGCCTTTTTAAATAATGCATCTACATTATCTTGTAACGGTGAGTCTAAACTACCTTTATAAAAAATCTTATCGCTATTTTGTGGATCATTAGCTTTAATAGTCCAATAGGATTTGCTCGGATCAACTGGAAAATGAGTTGGACTTATACTTGCATTTGTAAATGTTACTTTTCTATTTTCCTTAAGAGTTCCATTTACTTGGAACGCTGCTACTGGTGTTGGTGGCAAAACCTGTATTTGTGCCATATCACTTGCTGTTGCCCCTCCATCATCAGTAACAATGGTTGATACATATTTTGTTCCTTCACTCATGTAATAAACTGAACCACTCATTCCATCAATAAAACCGTTCGCATCTGGTGTATTCCATGCTTGTGAAACAATCGTTCCATCTGGGTCAGCTGGATTTGATGTAATAAATACGTCATCCCCCATTTTTACAGTAGATGGAGCAGTAATTTTTACAGTTGGTGGTAGATTAACTGGACCAGGATCTACAGGAGTAGGGTCTGGGTCTGGAATTGGTGTTGGTACATTTGGTGGATAAATAGATGTTTTTGTTGTACCACTATCAGTTAAAGTTTTTGTCGTACCATCTTGTGTGTAATAAGCTTTTACTTGAACATCGAAATTTTGAGTGTATTGACTAGATGTGAATTTTGATTTTGGAATTGTAAATTTAAAAGTGTTTGATGCACTAAATGTTTGTGCTGCTGTTCCAGTTAAAGTCTTGGTTGTATAACTAGAATCTTCCTTTAATTTTGCACTTATATCATATTTGGTTATTTTTGTTTTATCTGACAATCCAGTTAGGTTTGCTGATACATTTACATTAACAGGAACATCTGCTAATGTTTCTCCACTTTTAAATTGTTTCAAGCTTGGATCAGCGTTCCCTTGTGCTGATAGCGTAGGTATATTAGATTTATCAACTATTAATTTAATAGTCTTATAGACTTTTTGAGTTCCACTATCTCCATACTTAGTTTTAAAACCTACATTTCCTTCTAGCTTTATTGTATAAGGACTTCCTGATGATGGATATTTTGAACGAGTTAAATCAAAACTATTTTTAAGAGCCTTCTTTACTAAACTAGATGTAGTCGTTGAGTTAGTTTTATCTGACGGGTAACTACTTGATGTATTTTGATAAGATGCTTTTAGTTCAGTAATTTGAGATGGCTTCATATTCCCACTTAAGGATAATGATGAATTGACTGTATAATTTACAGTTGCTTTGGTATCTTCGGATGCAATATGATAAGTGTCATTGTCAGTTTGCATATCGCCACTTAATATACTACTACCAACTCCTGAACAAGAAACACCTTCTGCATTACTCATAGATGGAACATCAAATGTTGCATAATATACATTTCCAGTTTTGCCCCTGTTTCTTGTAAAAACAGAACCACGAGTACACCACGTTGGTCCAGTTTCTACCTTAACTTTATTTTCACTACCTAGTACGCTGTAGTAAAGTGGATCTGATGCTGTAGCACCATTACCAATCCAACCCGATGTTTTGATTTGTGAAGCTTGATCATTATCAATTTTATCCCATGATTGTGTTGCACCATCACTAGAATATAAATCAATAAATTTCCATGTTTTTGGATGTGTACCAGATGTGGCATCATCGGGGTAGCATTTATTTGTTATATTTCCATCACTTGCATCAAATCCTAGATATTGGTCCTCATATCTACCTGGAACACATAAAACATCTTTATTTGTTCTGGTTTTAGGTGATATAGAAAACGGGTTACCATAAACAATCATCCCGTAGGTTTGATATGTTTCAAAATTTACTGATTTGCCTTTTTTTGAAGAAGTAGGTATA
>Ga0187780_10000589_pt1 | contig 27050 bp, 28 predicted proteins | sample 1015_Q2_SP10_20__FD_132429 | JGI IMG/M metagenome (GOLD analysis project Ga0187780, IMG submission 132429) | Tropical peat soil microbial communities from peatlands in Department of Meta, Colombia - 1015_Q2_SP10_20_MG | ecosystem: Environmental > Terrestrial > Soil > Wetlands > Peat | place... | reverse complement strand
TGGCAGTATGTGGTTAGGGGTGGCAGAAGCGCACAATCCACATCAACCGCGTGTCGCATTGCATTGAATTTTTGGAGGCGGGGGTCGGAATCGAACCGGCGTTCACGGATTTGCAGTCCGCTGCATGACCACTCTGCCACCCCGCCGTGCGCAAGCATAGATGCGGCACCGAGCCTTGCTTGCACCAAGGCACCGCAAATCCGAAGAAGCCTGCTCGATTGGCTTCTAAAAGGGAAATCTGGAGCGGGAAACGAGTCTCGAACTCGCGACCTCAACCTTGGCAAGGTTGCGCTCTACCAACTGAGCTATTCCCGCGGAAGGACTGTAAATTATAGCGGCGCAGCACTAGCTGTCAAAGCGGCCGGTTCTCTTTGACGATTCGTTCCGGACTGCGTGCCGGCGTCAAGTGCGGCCATGCCAAGCGCAAATACAAGAGCATCGAATAAATCGTCAATAGCGCCGCAATATAAATGAGGACTGTGCCGATAGCATGTACCGGCACAACACCGAAAAGCGGATCGTGGTAAAGCAAGACCGGAATCGCGACCATTTGGACAATTGTCTTGAACTTTCCTACCCAATTCACGGCGACATTTTCCGAGGCGCCGATTTGCGCCATCCACTCCCGCAGGGCCGACACCGTTATCTCGCGGCCGATAATAACTAACGCTACTAACGCATTGACCCGACCAAGCTCCAGCAGGACGATCAATGCCGCGCAGACCATCAGCTTGTCGGCAACTGGGTCCAAGAACGCCCCCAAGCGGCTCGTCAATCCGTACTTGCGGGCGAAATAGCCGTCAAACGCGTCAGTAACCGCTGCTGTCGTGAACAACACACACGCCAAGAGATTCTTCGTGCTCGGCGCAATCCAGGCGTCCGGGAAATAGTAAACGGCCACCAGGAAGGGAATCATCACGATTCGTGCCCAAGTAAGCAGCATCGGAAAGTGAACAAAGCTACTTGGCATGCTGCTTCCCAGATTCGTCCAATAGCGCCCGCGCGGCCCGCATCATCGCATCTCGATCGAGGATGGAGAATTCCAGTACTTGCGCATTGCGCGCCTGCTGGTACAAGGCATCTCCGCCCCGACGATAGGCCGGATCATAGTGGTTGCGGACGATCGCCTCGGCCAACTCTGCCCACCGTCCGGCATCGAGGAGCTTGCGCCATTCTTCGACACGCTTTCTGCCATGCTGCGAAACGAAGTATTCCAGTCGATTCCGCAGCCACCCAGGCTGGCGATAGATATCTTCATAGCGCTCTAACAGATGCGCTACGCGAGCCTCCAGCGGGGCCACCAGCCGCAAACAGGGCGAGCCAATCAGGGTAGCGAAAAGCTCCGAAGGGATGCTGAGCTTACCAATGCGCCGACTTTCAGACTCGACATACACGGTGCGCTGCGGATCAAATCCGCGCAGCGCTTGCCAGATCTGGGTCTCAAACGCCTTTTGGCCTGGTTGGGGACTAATGGCAGTTTGCTCGCAGGGCGCCACTTCGCCCAAAACCGAGCCCTTGTGGTGCGCCAGTTTTTCCAGGTCGAGAACTTGCCCTCCGCTCGCAACGAGTACCTCAAGCAACGCGGTTTTGCCGCTGCCAGTTGGGCCATGCAAGACCACGAAATGGTATTGCGGCGGAAGTTCCCCAAGATCCGCGATCACTTTGCGACGATAACCTTTATAGCCACCACGCAGTTGGCGCGCGGACCATCCAACCTGGTTCAGCACAAGAACCATCGCCGCGCTGCGCTGTCCACCGCGCCAGCAGTAAATCAGCGGCTTCCAAAGCTTGGGACGAAATTCAAAACCGTTTTCCAGATGCCGTGCAATATTGCGAGCTACCAATACCGCACCGAGGCGCCGCGCGGCAAACGGCGAGACCTGATGGAAGATCGTCCCAACGCGAGAACGCTCTGCATCGTCAAGAACGGGAAAATTCACGGCGCCCGGTAGATGGTCCTGTGCAAACTCTGAGGGCGATCGCACATCGATCAGCGTGTCAAAGGCCGCAATTTCCTCGATCGTTGCAAAAGGTATGGTCGCTTGCATCGGGTGTCGGTTGCCGCAAAAGCGCTCTAGCCCTGTGTCTTACTAGATGCGGTGCCTTCGGTGCCGTGAAGCCGCGCATGGATTTGCTCAGCCAAGCGACGAGAAATGCCCTGCACTTGCGCGATGTCCTCGATTGACGCCCCCAGCAAACCACGCATACCGCCAAATCGTGTCAGCAAACGTTGCCGCCGCTTCGGGCCGATCGACTCCATTTGATCAAGTTGCGAAGCGTTTCGAGTGCGCGCGCGGCGTACCCGCATCCCCGTTATGGCAAAGCGATGTGCCTCATCGCGAATCTGGGCGATGAGCATCAGAGCCGTCGAGTCTGGCCCCAAACGCAACGGCGCTCGCCCGTCGGCAAAGACGAGCTCTTCTTGTCCAACTTTGCGCGCCTCGCCCTTGGCGACACCCACGAGTATGCTCGGATCAAGCCCGAACTCTGCAAAAACCTGACGAGCAACCTCCACCTGGCCAGCGCCGCCATCGATCAGTACCAGCCCGGGCAACGGTGCCTCGCCGCGGGCAACGGCCGCGTAGCGACGAGTCAGGGCCTGTCGCATTGCGCCATAGTCATCACCTGCCACAGGGCCCTCGATATTAAAGCGCCGATATTGCGCACTGCGCATCTCGTGGTCCGCATAGACGACGCACGCCGCCTGCGTAGCTTCTCCGGCAGTGTGGCTGACGTCAAAACATTCGATTCGCAGCGCACTTGGGTCGTCGACGTCAAGGCCCAGTGTGTCGATCAGCGCACGAGTTCGCGCTTGCTGTGACCCCTGCTCGGCTTGGTGGCGAGTAAGGGCGATGCGTGCGTTGACTAGCGCCATCTCCTGCCAACGCCGCTCTTGGGCCTTCAGGGGCGGGCCACCGGGAGCCAGCACCCGGGTGTCGCGGTTCTTGCCGGCAAGAAAAGCTCGCAGTTCGGTCTCGTTAACCGGGGCGTTTACGATGAGTAACGGCGGGCAAGCGTGGTCGAAATAATGCTGCGACAAAAACGCCTCGAGGATGTTGGAAAGTTCCTCTTCTACCTCGGCTGCGTTCCCCGCTTGCGTTGGAAAGTACGCCTTGTCGCCAAGGTGCCGTCCGCCGCGGACCATGGCGAGGTTGACACAGGCCTGCCCTTGCTGCTTTATTGCTGCGACGATATCGACATCGGTGGCGCTGCCGGCCAGCTCGACCGACTGCTGGTGCAGCACACGCGTGAGCGATGTGAGCTGGTCTCGCAAGATCGCGGCCTGCTCGAAGTCAAGCGCCGCCGAGGCAGCCAGCATTCGCGACTCAATTTCGTGGGTAATTTCACTGGCTCCACCACGCAAAAAACGCAAGGCCCCATCGACCGAGGCTCCGTAGGCTGCAGCATCGATGAGCCCAACACACGGCGCGGTGCAAAGGTGAATCTGGTGAAGCAAACACGGGCGCGACCGATGTCGAAATACACTGTCTTCACAAGTGCGCAGCTGAAAGACTTTCTGCAAAATCTGCATGCTCTCGCGAACGGCCCAGGCGCTGGGAAAGGGCCCGAAATAACGGGCCCGGCGCTCGGGTGTGCCCCGGAAAAACGCCATGCGAGGAAACTCATGATCGCTAAACTTCAGATAGGGGTAGGATTTGTCGTCGCGAAACAGCACGTTGTAGCGCGGTGCGAGCGACTTAATAAGATTGTTCTCCAACAACAGCGCGTCGGCTTCCGAGTCGGTCACCGTAGTTTCGATTGAGGCAATCTTCGAGACCATCAGCGCGGTGCGCGGCGCGAGCGTGCGTCCGAAATACGAGCCCACGCGCTTGCGCAAATCCACAGCCTTACCGACGTACAGCACGTTGCCGGCAGCATCGACCATGCGGTAAACGCCTGGCCGGTGCGGTAGGCGCTCGACGACGGTCTTGGCATCGAACTCGCTCGGAACTGGGGAGGCCACGGTTAGCGACTTGCGAAGTTGCCGACGGCGGGCAATCTGCCAATCAGGATTGCCGCGACTCGGACGGCCCGAGCCCCGCGGTGCGCGCCGCCGGCTCCGCGCCGGAACTCAGGTCGCGTAGGGCACAAAGATAACGGTCGGATTGCAATAGCGAACCGACCGCAGGAGCGTCCGCGCGCGGAATCAGCCGCGCAAAGCGCTTGCCAAACTGCGACGTTGGCGTCCACTGCAATTGGTCCAAAACCCGGTCGGCGGCCGCCTCATCGTTGCAAACCATCGCAAAATCACACCCTGCGGCTAGCGCCGCCCTCGCCGCCTGAACAACATCGCCGGCCGCACGAGCGCCCTGCATGGACAGATCGTCGCTAAAGACCGCCCCGGTAAAGCGAAACCCCTTGCGCAAGATCTCTTGGATCCATCGCGTCGAGAAACCCGCCGGGCTTGGGTCCACCGCTGGGTAGACTACATGCGCCAGCATGACCGCGTCCAATCCAACACCCAGCCAGCCATACGGAGCGGCGTCGGCCTGCAGGATTTGATCGATAGGTCGTTCGTCGACCGGAAGCGCGTAGTGCGAATCGGCCTGTGCCCAACCGTGCCCGGGAAAATGTTTGCCGCAATTGCTCATGCCTGCAAGGGCAAGACCGTAGCCCACCTGATTGGCCAGCACAGTAACCACGCGCGCATCGGCGTGCAACGCCCTGTCGCCGATCACGGCACTTCTTCCCCAATCGAGGTCAAGCACCGGTGCGAACGTGAGGTCGACTCCATGCGCACGCAGTTCTGCGCCCAAGATATATCCGGCGGCAAGCGCCGCGCGACAGGCTTGCAACACGTCTTGGTCCCACAGCTGCCCGAAGTGCGCCATGGGAGGGATGTGTGTAAAGCTCCGGCGAAAGCGTTGCACCCGGCCGCCCTCGTGATCGACGCCAATCAGCAGCGGCGGTTCTCGCAGCGCGTGGATCTCATCGCAAAGTTCGCGCAATTGCGCGGAAGACTCGAAATTTCGTGAGAACAAAATGACCATCCCGACCAGCGGATGCGAAAGTCGCTGGCGATCTGGCTCGCGAAGCTGCGCGCCCGCGATATCCACGACGATGGGCCCGGGCATCAGGGGCTTTCTTGCTCGTCCGTTTCCGCGATGGCGAAGGCCAAGGCGAGGTCATCTAGGTCCGAAACCGAAACGTGCAGGCGGATACGCCGCTGTTGCAGATACTCGGCTAACGCTCCGCTGGCAACGACCTGTGGCCGACCGGAGGGCGCATTAACAATCTGGGCAGCGCGCCAATACATGGGCTCGCGCATGCCCAAACCAAGCGCCTTGGAGATCGCCTCCTTGGCGGCAAAACGCGTCGCCAAGTACAGCGTGCCTCGTTGCGGCGAGCGCGCTGCCCGTGCCGCGTGCACGACCAACTCTCGCGGCCCAAGTATGCGTTGCGCAAAACGTGCACCATGGCGCGCTACCGCGGCCTCGATCCGTGCCACTTCGACCGCATCGGTACCAATGCCCAGAATCATCCTTGTTGTTCGCTTCCCAAGCGCCGCCACGCAACTTCGGCCCGACGAATCTGCGCCAAGTAGCGCTGCACGGTTTGCGCCAAGCCAAACTCCAGCGCATCGCTAATGAGCGCGTGCCCTATTGACACCTCGCGTACGTCCGGCACCGCACACAAAAAATCGGCGAGATTGAGCAAGTTCAGGTCGTGCCCCGCATTTACTTCGAGCCCGACGCGCAAGGCGGCCTCGGCGGCGAGCCGATAGCGCTCCAGGCTTGCCTGCTGTTGCGCCGTGCCGTGCGCCCGCGCATACGGCTCCGTGTAGAGCTCCACGCGATCGGCGCCGAGCGCACGTGCAAGGGCCATCTGCTCAGGTTGTGGATCCATAAATAGGCTCACACGCGCCCCGCACTCATGGGCCTGCGCAATTAAAGGCCGCAGGCGCTCGCCCTCGCGCTGCAGGTCCCATCCATGGTCCGACGTGGCGGCATCGGGCGCATCAGGTACGAAAGTGCATTGATCGGGTCGCACCGCCACTACATGCTCCATCAACTGCTGCAGCGGATTGCCCTCCAGGTTGTATTCGACGTTGGGCCATCGTTGCAGCAGTTGGGCAATCTCGCGCACATCGGACGGGCGCACGTGACGCTGGTCCGGGCGCGGGTGCAAGGTGATGCCATCGGCACCGGCCTCCAGTACAAGCGTTGCGGCATGGGTGACGCTAGGTATTTGCAGCGGCCGCGAATTGCGCAGTAGCGCAACACGATTTAAGTTGACACTAAGGGCAGTCATTAACGGGTCTACAGCTTGCGCAAGTCCGACAAGATGCGGTGCGTGTTTAGTGGCCGACCATGCAGATGGTAGCCGATCAGCTGCCGCAATAAGGCACGCGCATCTTGGGCCTGGGCCACCGCAGCAAGGTCGCGTCGGGCCAGTGCCTGCATGGTTTGGCCACGCACGCAGTACTCGGCGCCCCAAGCCGCCTGCTGCGCCACGCATCGCACGCCGTGCTCAGGATCGACCCGGTACCAGGCATCAGGATCGATCGGCGAGCCATCTGACGACGTCTCAAACGAGGGCGCTACACCGATCTCCCGCAACAGATCGAGCTCAAAGCCTCGCAGCGACTGCTCCCGTTGCAAGGCGTCCAGCGAGAGTGCCCGCAATGCGCGCGCATACGAGAAGAACAGAGCTTCATGCGGGTCTCCGCGGGCAATCAGTCGAACCAGCAGCTCATTGAGGTAAAACGCGCTCAGCAGCTCATCGCCACGTAGCGGTGCCAGTCCGCCCACCCACTCCGCGCGCACCAGCGATTTGATCTCCGTGCGCCCGCTCCACGATACCGTGATCGGGGCAAAGGGCGCCAGCAAACCACGGAACTGCGACGTCGGGCGCTTAGCGCCACGCGCAACCAGGGCAACACGACCGTGATCGCGCGTGAGCACATCGACGATCAGGCTGGTCTCCCGCCACGGATAGGAATGCAGCACAAATGCGGGCTGCTGCTCCACCCGCGATTCCGAAAAGCGCCGCGCGCGCTGCGGCGGCGTGCCTATTGCATCGGCGCTCATGAACGCGCTGGTGCCTCCAGCCCCAAGCGGTCCAAGGAACGAGCATTGTTGCTCCAGCGCGCCATAACTTGCACATGCGTTTGCAAAAATACCGGCTTGCCCAGCAGGCGCTCCATCGCCAGCCGCGCCTTGCGCCCGATTTCCCGCAACTTCGCGCCTTGAGCGCCGATGACGATGGCGCGCTGAGATTCGCGCTCAACAAAGATCAGCGCCGAAACCGCCACACGTCCTGGCGATTCTTCCCACTCTTCGATTGCTACTGCCAGACCGTAGGGCAGTTCATCGCCAAGCAAACGAAAGGCCTGCTCGCGCAGCAGTTCGGCGGCAAGGAAACGTACGCTACGATCCGTAATCTGATCTTCGTCAAAAAGCGGCATGCCCACAGGCAACAAATCGCGCAACGCCTCTAGCAGGTCATCGAGTTGCCAGCCACGGGCTGCGCTCACGGGCACGATAGCGGCAAACGGATAGCGCCGGCTCGCACTCGCAATCAAGGGCAGCAGCTGAGCCTTGTCACGCAACGCATCGGTCTTGTTCAGAACTAAGATGACGTGGCTGCCGGGTGCACCGCCCGAAGGCTGCGGCGCGTCCGCCGTCTGCGCTGTGCCCTGCACCTGCTGCGCGCGCGGACGCGGCAGCAGCCGCAAGACCGCATCGTCCTCATCGCACCAACCGTGCGCATCGACGACCATGACGATCGCATCGACGCCATGGATCGCGGCACTAATGCCCGCGTTCATGCGCCGCGAAAGAAGATTCGTGTGGCGATGCTGAAGGCCCGGGGTGTCCACGAAGACATACTGGGCATCAGAGCGCGTGGCAACGCCCAGAACGCGGTGGCGTGTCGTCTGGGGTTTGTTCGAAGTAATGGAGACGTGTGAACCAATGAGCGCATTGAGCAGTGTCGACTTGCCCACGTTGGGACGGCCCACAATGGCAATCATCCCCGCGCGGTACGCGGGTGTTGCTGGCGCCAAGGGCATCGCGGGATCAACCCGGCGGAGCCGGCTCGGCCGCCGCCCCCGCCTCCGCCGCCGCCGACTTTGCGGCCGGCGTCAAGCCACTTTGCGCTTGCGCTTCATCAACCGCCGGCTCTGGCGTGCCCGCGCCGGCGCCCTTGCGCTTGGCGCGTCGGAGCGCTTGTGCGGCCGCCTGGGCCGCCTCCAAGGCATGCTTTGCGGCCGATTGCTCCGCGCCACGCCGGCTTCGCCCACTGCCGCGCACACCAACGTCGAGTTTCGGGATTGTGCACTCGACCTCGAACTCCTGGTTGTGTGCCGCTCCTCGCGTCTCGACCACCTTGTATACCGGCAGGGGCAGGCGTTTGGCCTGCAGGTACTCCTGCAAGAGCGTCTTGGCGTCTTTGCCAAGGGTCTTGGGGTCGACCTGCTTGAGCACGGGTTCGAACAGTCGCCCAATGACTTCGCGCGCCCCTTCAAATCCTCCGTCGACGAACACGGCGCCAAATACCGCCTCCATCGTATCGGCGAGAATTGAGGGACGACGAAACCCTCCGCTTTTCATTTCGCCTTCACCCAAGCGAAGAAATTCGCTAAGGTCCAGTCGCTCGGCGATTTCCGAGAGCGACTGTTGCTTGACCAGATTTGCCCGAATGCGCGAAAGGTCTCCCTCGTCCATTCGCGCGTATTTCAAAAACAGCAGTTGCGCCACCACGCAGTTCAGCACGGAGTCGCCAAGAAACTCCAATCGCTCGTTGTGCACCACGCCGTGCGATCGGTGCGTGACCGCCTGCTGCAGCAGTTCGCTGCTGTTGAATTTGTACTGCAGGCGCTCTTCAAGCGCGGACAGGTCCATGATTTAGTGCTAGATCCCGACTCACGGTGCGGCCCGGCCCGGATGGTCGCGGTTCGAGCCCGAAAAATCGATCACGATGCGCACGTTATCCAAGATCGGAACGGAATACGAATAAGAATAGGAAACTACGATGTGCTCAGCGTCCTTTGTGATATCCAGATCCTTGCCGGAAATCGACTTGATGTCATCAATCGTTGCGTAGCGGTCAAATGCATTGCGGATGTCCCGCACTGTTTGGCCTTCACTTCCCACCTTCTGCACCGCCCGTTCGACTGCCAAATACTCCGCTAGCGCTGGAACTACCTTCATGCCGACGGTCAGCAGCAAAATGACGACGACGCCAACAAAGATCAGGCTCACCAAGCTCAAGCCGCGCTGTTGCGCCGCGCAGGGCAAAAGCGGCATGCGAACCCAAGGCCTGCGAGCTGCGCTATTTAAAGCTTCCGATGCGTCCAACATGGCCAAAATTCATCCAGATGAAAAAAGCGTGCCCGACGATGTTGCGATCCGGCACAAAGCCCCAGAACCGACTGTCCTCGCTGTTATCGCGATTGTCGCCCATCACAAAGTAACTTCCCTGGGGAACCCTACAGGACACACCCCCCTCACTGTAGACGCAAGCATTGGGGTTTGTATGCTGCGCTGCAGCATGAACCTGCACCCCGTCACCGTCGACAAAAATGACCCGATGCTCCATTGCATCGATTTTCTCGATTAATTGCTCGTATGTCTGCATGCGGGCTGGGTCGTAATAGCGGTCCAGCCGGACAAGCGGAACCAGCTCGCCGTTGATGCGTAGCTCATGGTTGCGGTAATCGACCCGATCGCCGGGTAACCCAATGACGCGCTTGATGTAATCCTGCGTGGGATCGTGCGGGTAGCGAAATACGATGACATCGCCGCGCTTGGGGTGACCGATCTCGATCAGCGTGCGATTGAGGATCGGCAGGCGGATTCCATACTCGTACTTGTTTACGAGGATCAGATCGCCGATCTGCAGCGTCGGAATCATCGAACCCGAAGGGATGCGAAACGGTTCGTATAGAAAGGATCGCAGCAAAAATACGAGCGCAATCACCGGGAAAAAACCGGCCGTGTACTCAAGCCACCAAGGGCGCCCCGAGAGCCGATCCTCCAGGGCGTGGCGCTCCTTGGCAACTCGCTGCGCATCGGCCTCCGCGGCCGAGCGGTTGCGCCGATCAAATTCGGCAAGCTCTTGGGCTGCCTCGGCGCGTCGTCGAGGAGCAAACACGAAGTACTCCGCTACGAAATACGCTCCGCTAACGATCGTGCTTAGGAACAAGAACATGGAAAAGTCCGTCGGAACCGCGCCAACGATCATCGCCAGCACGTAGGCGCCCAACGCTCCTAAGACGACGGCAGTCAACGCGTTCATTTGTCCTCCACCTGCAAGATCGCCAGGAAGGCCTCTTGCGGTATCTCGACGCTTCCGACCTGTTTCATCCGCTTCTTGCCCGCTTTTTGCTTTTCCAGCAATTTGCGCTTGCGGGTGATGTCACCACCGTAGCACTTTGCCAGCACGTTTTTGCGTAAGGCCTTGACGTTCTCGCGCGCAATGACATGGGCACCGATTGCCGCTTGAATCGCTACATCGAACATCTGCCGGGGAATAAGCTCGCGCATTTTGGACGCGAGCTCGCGTCCCCGATGGGCCGAATTGGCACGATGGACGATGACCGATAAGGCATCGACCCGCTCGCCATTTATGAGCATGTCGACTTTCACGACGTCGGCTGCGCGGTATTCGCGAAATTCGTAATCCATCGAGGCATAACCCCGGGAGACGGACTTAAGTCGGTCAAAGAAATCCAGCACGATTTCTGCCAGCGGCAGTTCGTACACCAGGTGCACCTGGCGGCCGTGGTAGCTCATATTGATCTGCACGCCGCGCTTTCCGGTGCACAGCGTGATCACCGCCCCGACATACTCCTGTGGCACAAAGATCGTCACTCGGACGATCGGCTCGCGGATCTCCTGGATTTTCGCGGGATCCGGCATCTTGGAGGGGTTCTCCACCATCACGGTTTTGCCATCGCGCAGCAAGACTTCGTAGACGACCGAAGGCGCCGTCGTGATCAGGTCCATGCCGTACTCGCGCTCGAGCCGCTCTTGCACGATGTCCATGTGCAAAAGCCCGAGAAATCCGCAGCGAAAACCGAACCCGAGCGCCTGCGACACCTCGGGCTCGAAATGCAGTGCCGAATCATTAAGCTGCAGCTTAGTCAAAGCCTCGCGCAAGGCCTCGTACTGATTGGCCTCCACGGGATATAGGCCCGCGAAAACCTGCGGCTTGATTTCCTTAAATCCGGCCAACGGCTTGTCCGCCACCCGCGGCAGTGAAGTTAACGTGTCACCAACCCGAGCATCGCGCAACTCCTTGATACCGGCGACGACAAAGCCGACCTCACCGGCGGCCAATTGCGAGCGCGTCTGTGACTTCGGCGTGAACACACCGAGCTGTTCGCAAAGATGCACCGCGCCCGTGGCCATCAGCAGCACTTTGTCCTTCGGCCGCAACACACCGTTAAAGACCCGCACAAGCATCACGACGCCCACGTAGTTGTCAAACCAGGAATCGATCACGAGGGCCTGCAACGGCGCGTCAAGATCGCCACGCGGCGGCGGTACCCGCTCGATGATCCTCTCCAGAACCTCGTCAACGCCCAAACCACTTTTGGCGCTGCAAAGGATGGCATCGCTGGCGTCGATGCCGATCACGTCCTCGATCTCCGCTTTGGCCTGCTCCGGGTCGGCCTGAGGCAGGTCCATTTTGTTTAGCACCGGTATTACTTCCACACCCAGCTCGATTGCGGTGTAGCAGTTGGCCACGGTCTGCGCTTCAACCCCTTGCGAGGCGTCGACCACAAGCAGCGCTCCCTCGCACGCTGACAGCGAGCGACTGACTTCGTAGGAAAAATCCACATGACCTGGCGTGTCGATCAGGTTAAGGCTGTAGCTCTGACCGTTTCGGGCCACGTAATTCAACGCCGCTGTTTGGGCTTTGATCGTGATGCCGCGCTCGCGCTCCAGATCCATCGAATCGAGGACTTGTTCGCGAATCTCTCGCTCGGCCAATCCGCCGCATCGCTGAATCAATCGGTCGGCAAGAGTGGATTTGCCGTGATCGATGTGGGCGATGATCGAAAAATTGCGGATTTGGAGCATATGAAGCGGCGCAAATGGCACCAACTGGACACCAAGAACGTGGCCGGTGTCGTTAGATATTCCGTATGTGCAACACAAAGGGGGCGAGACCGTGGTCTCCGCCCCCTGGTTTCGAGCACGCAAAGAAACGAGGATTTTACCCCGCCGTGTTACCTGGCCTCTCAGTTATCGCCCGCGTGCAGAATCAAGCGCTGCGATTGGTCCCCGCGCCGTACCAGTATCGCAATTGGTTTCTTTAAGTCGAGTTTTCCTATCAACTCATTGAATTGTTTGACATTTTTTACGCGCGCGACGTTTACGCTGAGAATCAGGTCGTCGGGCCGAAGTCCAGCCGCCGCCGCCGGTCCTTCGGCGCTATCAACTCGCACGGCGCCGCCTTCGATATGCAGCTCCTTGAGCTGGGCCGCCGGTAGGTCCGATACAACCAGACCGAGGACATCTGGATGACCTTGGGGCGCCCGCCCCGAGCCAGGCCCGCGCAAACCGGGGCGCACCGGCTCCTGCGGCATTTCCCCTACGGTGACCATCAGGTCCCGCGCCGCGCCATCGCGCCAAACCGTCGTCGTTACCTTTGTACCCGGCGTCGTCGCAGCCACCATCCGACGTAAATCGGCCGAACTTTCTACCGGTTTGCCGTCGTATTTGATGATCACGTCGCCCGGCTGAACCCCGGCCTTGTCGGCTGGGCCATCGGACTCGACACTCGAGACGGCTGCCCCCGCCGCCTTGGGCAAACCAATAGCGTCGGCAACTTCGCGAGTTACTTCCCCGATCAACACACCGATCCGGCCGCGCACCACCTTACCCTGCGTGCGCAAAATCTTGGCAATCTTTTGCGCTTCGTCGATCGGAATCGCAAAGGAGATTCCGGCATATTGACCGGAGTTGGTGAAAATCTGCGAGTTGATCCCAACGACTTCGCCACGAACATTGATCAGCGGTCCGCCGGAATTTCCCGGGTTTACGGCAGCGTCGGTCTGAATGAAAGGCAGCAATTCGCCGGTTTCGCGGCTCTTTGCACTTACGATGCCCGCCGTGACCGTGTTTTGCAGATTAAACGGGGAACCGATCGCGATCACCCATTCCCCAACGCGCAATTTCGCAGGATCACCAATCTTTAGCGTCGGCAGATCCGACCCGCCTTCGATCTTTACCAGCGCCACGTCGCTGCGAGGATCCGATCCGATGAGCTTGCCCTTGAATTCGCGCTTATCGGGCAAGGTCACGGTGATTTCATCGGCGCCTTCCACAACGTGGTGATTGGTGAGCAGGTAGCCATCCGACGAAATAATGAACCCTGATCCCACACCGCGGGGAACTTCTTGTTCGCCGTGGGGTGAACGCGGCGAGGGATTGCGCTGCCCAGGGCCGGGCTGCGGGAAGAACCGATGGAAGAACTCATAGAACGGGTCGTTTTCATCGAGTTCCGGGATCTGCGGTTGCTGGCCCGGCGTGAAGGTCGGCACACGCGTGGCAGTGCGAATATTCACGACCGCGGGCGCAGTGCGCTCGACCAGATCGGCGAAATCCGGCATCGTGGCTGGTTGCGCGCTCGTGATCTGAACGCTGGCAGCCAGCAGTGCAACGAGCAGCATTCGCGCAAAAGTAACTCTCATCATGTCTTTGTCTTCGTTCGAAGTAAAAAAAGGATACGCCGCGAGCGGGCTACCGCGGCGGCGAGCTATAGACAACGGACTCAGCGATGGATTGGGCCGTTGCCGGCGGTACCTCACCGACGACCGTCACGCGCACGTCGCCGACCTGCCGGGAAAACGCAGTTACCGAACCACGCCGTTGAGTTTCTTCGGGTTTGGCAGGCGTGGGCCCGTCGCGCTCGATAAATACCGAAACCGTGGCCAGACCATCGGAATACACAGCCTGCAGCGCCGCGCGAGGCGCCGAGTCGCCCTCACCGATGAGGTGGCGCATGACCTCGGCTAAACGATGAAAACCGCTGGGCGCCGTCACGCTCCAACCCTGCTGGCGCAGTTCCGTTGCCTTTGACTGCGGCCGATCGATGGTCCATCCGGCCGTTGACCAGGACGGTTTGAGCAAGGCCGGATCCACGGCCTCTCGAACATGTACGTCGGTAAATGCAATTTGCTCGAGGACCGCACCGCGCTCGTTGAGCGTTTGGGCCTTAAACAGCAAACCGCTCGTTGGCTCCACCCATAGTCGATAGCCATAGCGCAGATTGTCACGCGGAAGCAGTTCGACCACATCGCACATGCTGCCGGCAACGCGCTCGCTGCCCTGCCGACGCAGCGAATAGTGGCTCAACACATCGGCAGGAAGCGGTTCAGCGAAAGCCGGGAATGCGCGCACGCCGCTGTGCTCGACGACAATTCGGCGAAGGTGCGGATACAAGCACTGTACCTCGTCACCATTACGAATGAATTCGCGCGGCTGACCATCGAGGGGAAGCACCCGTTCGCGCGATTGCACGCCATCATAGACTTGCACAACGCGCGAGGCGTGGACTTCGTCGCCGCGTTGATAAACGATGGTGCCCGAAAAACTCTGATGACGCGCCGCGTTTTGAATGGCCTGCAACCAGTTCGCGTCATTGCGAGCTTCCTCCGATTTTGCCGATTCACCGGCGCGCACCGCCAACGGAAGAACCAAGATCAGCAGCGCCACTAGACCTTGCCAACTCGGGGCAAGGCTCGTCGCACCAGTTCGCGGCATCGGCTGCACGCTATGGCTATCGTAGCGGGCCAAGATCAGCGCTCATTCTCGTTGCCTGAGCGCAAATAAATTGCTGCAGCCGGCATGACGCCCTCAGGCGTAAAGTCGCGATGCGCCTGAAAGTACGGATCCAAACGAGGTTGTTGCGCGGCATGTGCTTCGCCAGCGGCTACCGTGCCGGCATCGCGGCTGGCCAGATCGGCGCCAGGTACGGTCTTTCCAACGACCGTGGGTTCGCCGCGCACGCCGGGTGTCGAACCCGACCCGCGCAACAAAGGCACAGCAACCAGCACCAAAACGGCCATGGCGGCAGCCACCGCAACGCCGCTTGCCAAATGATGCCGCATGCGCGAACTCAGGGCGCGCGGCGCCAGCAATCTCGGTTCGTCTTGCAACGCGCGAGAAATCCGCGCGCACAATTGCGGCGAGTGCTCCGCAGCGACCTCTTGCGAACGCAGCGCGTCGCCGACGAAACACCAAGCCTGATATTTACTTTGCAGAGCTTTTTCGCTCAGCAGCTCTCGCACCAGCGGCTCGGCCACCGGTGCGTCGAGCTCCCCGTCGAGCCAAGCCGACAGGCGCTCGACCCGCTTGTGTGCGTCCTCGGTGCCATCCGACGCCCCTTCGGACTTGGGATCGACCTTCATCTACATGCTCCCTGAAATGCGTGCATCGATTTCGCCCTCGTCCTACCACCGCTCATCCTCGCGGGTCCCCAGCAAAGGCCGAAGTTCCTGCGCGATGGCCTCGCGCGCACGAAATATTCGCGAGCGCACCGTTCCCACCGGGCAGTTCATTGCTGCCGCGATTTCGTCGTAACTTAAACCCTCGAGTTCGCGCAACACAATTGCCGTGCGCAGGTCTTCGGGTAGCTGCTCAATTGCCCGATTTACTGCCATGCCAACCTGCTTGGACTGATACAGTGAATCCGGTGTCGCGGTATCACTCAGCCGCAACTCTTCTTCGGCGCCTTCCTGGTCCTGGATATCACTTGCAGCCACCGTAGGAGCCCGCCGGCTCTGGGCGGCAAAATGATTTTTCGCAGTGTTGATCGCGATCCGGTACAACCAGGTATAAAAGGCGCTTTCCCCCCGGAAGTTCGGCAGTGCCCGGTAGGCCTTGATGAAGGCCTCCTGGGCCACATCCTCTATATCCGCTGGATCTCGAATCATGCGTGACAACAGCCGAGAGATTCTGCGCTGGTATTTGGCAACTAGCAATTCAAAGGCACGCTTATCGCCGTGCTGAACGCGACGCACCAACTGCAGGTCGGCATCGCGCTCACTCATTGGAGCCCATCCCGGGCCACAGATTTCGCGTGTTCCGCCATTGTGACAGTCGCCCGTTCGATTAGTTCTGAGGATCGAGAAAAAAACAACGTACTAAAACCCTAGGGAACTGCGGCATTGCCCCTGGCACGCGTCGTGCAAACGCAGCAAACCCATCCAAGCGTTTGCGACCGATCGCGCCCTGAGGAAAAGATCTTTCCCGGATACCATCGCCGGCCGTTTGCCCTGCCCACCAAGAGACTGTGCCAAGCTGGTGCGCCGATCATTCTCGACGGCAGGGCACGCGCGGCCGTCTCGGGCTCACCCCCTGACTCGGCCCCGAGCTTGCACCTAATGTCCATCAGCAAGACAAGCGTCCCGCGGCGCTCGCCGGCAAGCATACAAGTTCAAGGCTTCTTCGGTATCCGCGGCTACAGGCGATGCAATCGCCGTAGCCGGCCGCAGCCTCTGAGCAGCGAACACACCGAAGCACCGGCAGTTTGTCTGTAGTCCGAAAATCAGACACGCTTGAACACAAGCGTACCGTTTGTGCCACCGAAGCCAAAGGAATTCTTCATCGCGTAGTCAATACGCATCGGCCGGGCGGTGTTGGCGCAGTAATCCAGATCGCATTCGGGATCTGGCGATTGCAAATTTATCGTCGGCGGCGACACTTGCTGGTGAACCGCCAAGATGGTGAAAACCGACTCGATCCCGCCCGCACCCCCAAGCAAGTGCCCTGTCATGGACTTGGTCGAGTTCACCACGAGCGAGCGCGCCGACGCCCCGAACGCGAGTTTGATGGCATTGGTTTCATTGACATCGCCCAAGGGGGTCGATGTTCCGTGCGCATTCAGGTACTGGATTTGTTCCGCATTGATGCGCGCGCTACGCAAAGCGGCCTCCATGCAGCGACGTGGCCCCTCAACGTCCGGCGCGGTCATGTGAAAGGCATCGGCGCTCATACCGAACCCGGCCAGTTCGCAGTAGACCCGCGCGCCTCGCGCGCGCGCATGGGACAGCTCTTCCAAGACAACGACCCCCGCCCCTTCGCCAAGGACAAACCCGTCCCGATCCTTATCGAAGGGCCGGCTGGCTGCGGCTGGGTCCTCGTTGCGCACCGATAGGGCCTGCATAGCAGCAAAGCCACCCACGCCCAGGGGGCAGACCGATCCTTCTGCGCCGCCGGCAAGCATCACGTCCGCATCATCATGCTCAATTAGCCGGGCAGCAATTCCCAGCGAGTGCAGCCCGGTCGTGCAGGCCGAAACAATCGCAAAATTGGGGCCCTGCAACCCATACATAATGGAAACGTTACCCGCGATCATGTTGATGATCGCGCCAGGGATCAGAAACGGCGAAATGCGGCGGGGCCCGCGTGTCACCACTTCATTGTGATTGTCCTCAATCATCGGCAGACCGCCGATGCCGGAACCGACCATGCACCCGATCCGCTGGCGATTAGCGTCGGTTACCTCGATGCCAGAGTCGCGAAGCGCTTGCGCGGAGGCCGCGACACCGTAGTGAATAAATGCGTCCATGCGCCGCACTTCTTTAGCGGGCACATAATCGGTGATCTTGAAATCGCGCACCTCGCCCGCGATTTGCGAACGGTACGCAGCGGGGTCGAAGCGGGTAATGCGCGCAACACCCGATTTGCCCGCCAAAATATTGGCCCAAGCCGTCGTGACATCGTTGCCTACGGGGGACACCACTCCCAGCCCGGTGACAACGACCCGTCGCTGCGCGCTCATTTCCTAGCCTTGTTCCTGCCGACTTCTTTGGCCTGCAGCCACTGTGGCGCAAAATTTCCTATTCGCGCAACCTCAGGCCTTCTTCAGGTGGGCGCTGACGTAGTCGATCGCCTGCTGAACCGTCCGAATCTTTTCAGCCTCTTCGTCCGGAATCTCGCACTCGAACTCATCCTCCAGCGCCATGACAAGTTCCACGGTGTCGAGCGAGTCAGCCCCCAGGTCATCGACAAACGCCGATTCGTTCTTGATGTCGGCTTCGTTGACCCCGAGCTGCTCGGCGACGATTTTTTTGACCCGCTGTTCGATGCTATCCATACCTTCTCCTCCGTTGCGCGGCTGCGTTGAGCAATGGGCAACCGCCAAACAACCCCAAGTGCCAAGCGGGCAAACGACCTGGCTCCGCGGCGAAAATAGCGCGCGATTCTAACAGAGCAATACCGCCAGCGGCGCCTCAGTCCATATACATTCCGCCATTGACGTGCAATGTTGCCCCGGTAATGTACGCCCCCGCCGCCGAGGCAAGAAACAGCACCGTTGCAGCCACCTCAGAGGCATGTCCTAGCCGACCGAGCGGAATCTGTCCCAGCAGCGCCTGCTGCTGTTGCGGTGTCAGTGCGCGGGTCATGTCGGTATCGATAAATCCTGGCGCAACGCAATTGACAGTGATGTTGCGGCCACCCAATTCGCGAGCCAACGCTCGTGTCATACCCTCCAGCCCCGCCTTTGCCGCTGCGTAGTTGGCCTGCCCGGCGTTTCCGCTTGACCCGACGACCGAGGAAATGTTGATCACCCGACCCCACTTACCCTTCATCATCCCGCGCATGCACGCTCGAGCCAGGCGAAATGCGGCCGTCAGGTTGGTATCAATTACCGCGTCCCAATCCTCATCGCGCATGCGCATGGCCAACGTATCGGCAGTAATGCCAGCGTTGTTCACCAGTATGGAGAGCTTGCCAAAACGCGCTGTGACCTGCTCAACGAGTGCATCGCATCCGGGACGGTCGCGCACGTTAACTACCAAGCCGCATCCGCCTGCGCCCAACTCGTGCAACCGCTGCGAAATCCCCTGTGCACCCGCCTCGCTCGTGGCGGTTCCAACCACGTTCGCACCGGCCTGCGCCAGGCACTCGAGGATGGCCCTGCCGATGCCCCTCGAAGCGCCGGTAATGAGCGCCACTTCGCCACGCAGCGCATCGGCAGCAAACACGCTTGCTTCGTTCACGGTGCGCCTCCTATCTTTGATAAAGCTTCTAGCAAGCTCGGCCGATCGCAGATCGACATACAGTTGATCGCCGGTGCAATGCGTTTGTTCAGTCCCGTGAGCACCCTTCCGGGGCCGCATTCAACGATGTGTGTCACGCCGTGTTCGGCAAGTTGCAGCACGATTTCGCTCCACCGCACCGGGCCGGCAACCTGCCGCGCAAGGGCATCGCGGATGCGATCGGGCTCGTACTCAACCGCCACATCGATGTTGTTAACTACCGCTACGGTGGGTCTTCGCACGTCGGTGTGCGACAGCCGCTCACGCAAGCGTAACCGCGCCGGCTCCAGCAGCGAGGAGTGAAAGGCAACCGAGACCGATAGCGGCAAAGCTCGCTTGGCGCCGAGTTCGCGCGCAATTTCGCAGGCCCGCGCAAGGGCTGCGCTGTGCCCTGCAATTACCACCTGCGCCGGCGCATTGAAATTGACCGCTTCGACTACTTCGCCCGGGATCTCGGACGCCGCCCGGGCGCAGGCCTGCCGCACGCTCTCATCTTCCAAGCCCAAAATCGCCGCCATTCCACTGGTGCCGACCGGGACCGCCTCCTGCATCGCCTGGGCGCGAAACCGAACCAGCGGAACCGCCTGCTCCAGGCTCAATGCCCCCGCCGCTACCAACGCGGCGTATTCGCCCAGACTGTGTCCGGCAAGAACTTGTGGCTCGCGCCCGCCGGCGGCACGCCAGGCCCGGTACATGGCCACGGAGGCCGTGAGCATGCACGGCTGCGTGTTGACAGTAAGGTCAAGCTCGGCGGCCGGGCCGTCGGCAATAAGTCGCCCGATATCTTGGCCCAGAGCAGCAGACCCCTGCCGCAGCACGTCTTCGACGATCGAGTCTCCGGCAAATGATCCGAGCATGCCGACGGACTGCGATCCTTGTCCTGGAAAAACAAACGCCAGCTTCATCGCAATCGCCCCTTGGTCGATCGCTCGCCCTAGCGAGCGAAGTCGCGTGTCCGCGCAGCTTGTCGATGCGCTACATCCGCAGCAGCACAGATCCCCAAGTAAACCCGCCACCTACCCCTTGCAGCAGCACATGCTGGCCTGGGCGAATGCGCCCGTCCATGCGCGCAACATCCAGGGCCAATGGCACGGATGCCGCCGATGTGTTGCCATGCACATCGACAGTAACCACCACGCGCTCGGCCGGCAAACCCAAGCGTTTGGCGCTTGCCGCGAGAATGCGCACGTTGGCCTGGTGAGGAACGAGCCAGTCAATTTTCTCCGGCCCTAGCTGCGCCAGTGCCAAGACCTCTCGGGCCGAGGATTCGAGCACATCGACAGCCAATTTGAACACCGCCTTGCCATCCATGCGCAAATACGGGTCGCCGACCGCAGTGCCCTGGTTAAGTCGCCCGGCAACAGACAGGATGGATCCGCGCGCACCATCGGCATGCATTCGCGACGCCAAAATGCCCGGCGACGAGGCTGCCTCCAGAACCGCGGCACCGGCCCCGTCGCCAAACAGCACGCAAGTGGAACGATCGTTCCAGTCGAGAATGCGCGAATAAACCTCCGCACCGATCACCAAGGCGCGCCGATGCGCCCCAGTGCGGATCAGCGCATCGGCTAGTGACATCGCGTAAACGAACCCGCTACACGCGGCCTGAATGTCGAAGGCCGCAGCGCCGGCAGCGCCCAAGCGCGACTGCACGCAACAGGCAGTGCTAGGAAAGACCTGGTCGGGCGTGGAGGTTGCCACGATAATAAGATCGACCGATTCGGGTACGGTGCCGCTCGAAGCAAGCGCGGCGCGTGCGGCGCGCTCGGCCAAGTCCACGGTGCCGATTCCCTCTTCCGCCAGATGCCGCTGGTGAATACCGGTGCGAGTGACAATCCACTCATCGGAAGTCTGCACGTTGCGCGCAGCCAGTTCACGCACCAGCTCGGCATTGGATACCGGCCGCCCGGGCAAGGCCGACCCAGTGCCCGTCACGCGGGCAAAGGGCGCTGTCGCGGTGCGAATCTCAGGCACGCTCTGCACTCACACTTGCAGATGCATCGGCGGTCGACGACAACCGAGCCAGCAGCGGCGCCATGGCTTGTGCCGTGCGCTCGCGCAGCCGATGACTGCTCGCGTCATAGCCGCGGCCAATTGCGCACTCGAAAGCGTAGGCATCCGATGAACCATGACTTTTGATGACCACCCCGCGCAGACCCAGCAAGGCTGCGCCGTTGTAGCGGCGATGGTCCACGCGATTGCGGAAACGATTTAAGACGGGAAGCGCCAAGAGGGCGATGAGTTTTGACGTCCAGTTGCGCGTGAACTCCTCGCGAATAAATCCGGCCAGCATTTGCGCCAATCCCTCGGAGGTCTTAAGCGCAACATTGCCGACAAAGCCATCGCAAACGATGACGTCCACGGTACCCCGGAAAATATCGTCGCCCTCGACATTTCCATAAAAATTCAAACCACTGGCGCGCAGCAATTCGCCGGCACGCTTGACGACGTCGTTTCCCTTGATTACTTCTTCCCCTACATTAAGCAGCCCTACACTTGGCCGTTCCGTTCCCTGCAGGGATTCCGCATACGCGCAGCCAAGAATCGCAAATTGCAAAAGGTGTTCGGCCTCGCAGTCCACGTTGGCGCCCAGATCTAGCCATGTGGTAAGAGCGCCTTTTTGGTTGGGCAGGGCATGCGCGATTGCGGGTCGGTCGATTCCCTCCTGCGTCTTGAGCACATAGCGCGCAATAGCCATCAGCGCTCCCGTGTTGCCGGCACTGACCGCCACATCGGCCATCGAGTCCTTGACGCATTCAAGGGCCACCCGCATGGACGAATTTTTCTTTGATCGAAGGGCGATGGCCAGCGAATCGGTCATTTCCACCACTTCGGCAGCATGCACAACTCGCACACGATCGCGCAGCTGCGAATATTCCAAGCGGCGTTGCAGTTCGGTCTCGATTTGCGGCGCTCGGCCAACGAGCAGCAACTCTGCATCCGAATGCCGTTGGGCGAAGGACAAGGCCGCGGGAACCGTCACCACGAGACCATGGTCTCCTCCCATGCAGTCGATCGCGATACGAATCGTCATTGGGCCGACGCCATCGATGCAAATCGGTCTGCCAAATTCATCCTGCAGGCTTTTCCATAGCCAACCGGCGGCAGGACTGAAGCACCGCGCGGTGTGTACGGCGCTGTGCGCCGATGCTTACTCGTCGGACTTTGTCGCGACAACCTTCTTGCCGCGATAAAAGCCGGTAGGGCTGACATGATGTCGACGAACAATTTCGCCGGTAGCCGGCTCGATCGCTAGCGGCGGATTCGTAAGAAAGTCGTGCGCGCGATGCATGTTGCGCTTGGACGCCGACTTCTTATTCTGTTGCACTGCCATGGCGTGCTTCCCAATGTTTGGACAAATAAAACATTTTAAACGATGGCGCGACCGCGCGAAAGCTCCGTTCCAGCGCGGCTTACAGGCCCTAGTGCGAGCCGCGGCGGGGCTTGCGCCCGCCCTCGGTGCGCCTCGTGCTCGAGGGCACCCCCACTGCAGGCCGCTGTGGGACTACGCGAGAGGGGCGCAGTCGCTCCCGCAAGGCTGCAAGTGGGGCAAACGCATGGGGCCGATCGGTTTGCGCTGCCGTACTGGTTGGCTCACCCGCGGCCACGCAGGACTCGTGCCGGGGCGAAATCGGCAAATGCAATATGGCCTCGTCCTCGATTAGACCCTCCAGATCGAAGCGGCTGTTCCCCAGCAGGGCTTCCTCGGGCGAATCGTCGATCGGGATCCCCGCCAGTTCCGGTTCCGTACGCACAAAAAAGAACCTTTTTTGCGCCTGAAGCGCTAACTCGAGCTCTTCGCCGCAGCGGTCGCAACGCAGGGGCAACACGCCTTCAATTTGCAATTGCAGCGCCGGACGGCCGTGCTCGTCGATATGACCTACGCAGCGGTAGCGAAGCGCTCCCCGACTGTGCGCCAGAGCACTGGCCAGTCGCGGCATGTCCGCGATGGCGATTTGGCCCTCCAAGCTTGAGCCAAGGCGCGCCATCTGAAAAACGTCAACAGTGTTCATAGCCTGTACAACGAGCAATATTCCGCGGTCCTGCCCAATTGAATACACTGAGTCCCATGCAACGCCGAATCGTACTCGCGTCGTCTTCGCGCTATCGTCAGGAGCTGCTCGAACGCCTGCAGCTGCCCTTCGTCATTGAAGCGCCTGCAGTGGACGAAACACAATTGCCCGGTGAATCGCATCGGCAAACCACCGAGCGGCTGGCCTTGCTGAAGGCCAACACCGCCGCCCAACGACAACCCGGAGCGATCGTCATCGGCGCCGACCAGCTCGCCGAACTCGATGGCTCCACAATTGGCAAGCCCACATCACCCGCGGCAGCGCGCGAGCAGCTGCTGATGATGCGCGGCCGTACCGTGCGTTTTCATAGCGGCCTTGCGGTCGTCGACACTATTGGCGGGCAGCGCATTGTCGACTGCGTCGACACCGACGTTACATTTCGGCGCCTCTCTGAGCAGGCGATCGACACGTATCTGCGTCTTGATCAGCCCTACGATTGTGCCGGTTCGGCCAAAATCGAAGGCCTGGGTATCTGCCTTGTGGAGTCGGTGCGCAGTGATGATCCAACAGCACTGATCGGCCTGCCACTGATTCGCCTAACTTCTATGCTAGCGGCGCTTGGCGTCGTCTTGCCGCTATCAGGCCTGAGCTAGGGCCACCTTGGGAACTTTGCATCTGGTGCCGGTGCCAATCGTCGAAGGCCAGTCCGACGGATCGGCACTTCACGTCTTGCCTCCCGCCACCGTCCAGATAGCACGGCAATGTCGATACTTTCTGGTGGAAAATGCGCGTAGCGCTCGCGCCTTCCTAAAATCGGTCGGCCACCCCGGGCCGATCGCCGATTTGCAGATTGTTGAGATAGGCCATGAGCCCGATCCCTCGGCCATCGATCGCTGGCTAGCGCCGCTTCGGGGCTCGGGCGCTGGGCCAGGCGCTGAGGCGGCACTGCTTTCTGAGGCCGGCTGCCCTGGTATCGCCGACCCTGGTGCGACCCTGGTGGCGCGAGCCCACGAATTGGGCATTCCAGTCGCACCGTGGGTGGGACCATCGTCGATTCTTCTAGCACTGATGGGGGCCGGCATGAACGGTCAGCAGTTTCGCTTCTTAGGATATCTGCCCCAAGCGCGAGATGCACTGCGCGCGCGGCTGCGAGCCGTTCAGGCCGATGCAAATCGAGGAGAGACGCAAATCTTCATTGAAACCCCCTACCGCAACGTTCGGCTCTTTGAGGCGATTTTGGAGGTCTGTGAGGCCGACCTGCGCCTAGGATTGGCCGTTGAACTGACCGCAACAAACCAAAGCGTCATCACTCGGACGATCGCGCAGTGGCGAAGCATGCGCGCGGCGACGTCTCCTGCCTTAGACCGGCGTGCCGCTGTCTTTCTCATGCACGGGTCAAGCGCGCATCAGCTGGCCTCACCCGCGCGCGCGCGCCACAGCCAACGCCCGCCTTCGCGACTAAGGCGCTAACAGCGCTCAAGCAGCCAATCGCGCAGCGCCGCCAAAGAATCAAAGATGGCAAGCGGTTGCAAGCGTTCGAGTTCAGCGCGCGAATGCGCGCCATAGGCAACCCCAACCGCCGCAACTCCTGCCGATGCGGCCATCTGCAGGTCGTGTGATGTGTCGCCGATCATCAGTATGTCTTGTAGGTCGACGTCGAGCTCTAGAGCCAACTCCTGCAGCATCGCCGGATGTGGTTTGGGATGCGTCTGATCGGCACAGCGCACCGACTCGAAGTGCCCTTGCAGCCCGGCGTTCTTTAACGCCCGATCCAGGCCGGCGCGTGTTTTGCCCGTCGCAATCGCCATGCGCACGCCCCGCTCATATAACGTGTCGAGCATCTCGACTGCGCCTTCAAACAGGCGAATCGCGTCTTCGCTGCCCCTGAAGTGCGCGCGATAGCGCGCGGCGAAGTCGCCCATGCGCTCAGGCGGCAGGTAAGGTACGACCCGGGCCAAGGCCTGCGCCAAACCCAGGCCGATCACGTGCGACGCCAACGAGCGATCAGGTACCGGCGTGCCGATATCATCGGCGGCTCCCAGGATGGCCTGCGCAATGGCCGCAGTGGAATCGACGAGCGTTCCGTCCCAGTCAAAGACCAGCAGCTCGTAGCGCTTTTTATCCATTCGCTGGGGTGGCACCAGACGCGACCTCCCGCGTTGCAAGCCATTGGGCGCATTCCGAGGGCAGCGGCGATTCAATGAGCAGGGGCACGCCGCTGACGGGGTGTGCAAGGCGCACCAAGGCAGCATGCAGAAACATTCGACTGAGCCGCGCACCAAAGGCCCCCTTGGCGGCTTGCCGGTTTTTTTCGAAATCCCCGTATTTTTCGTCGCCGAGGATGGGAAAACCCAAGTGCGCCAAGTGCACACGAATTTGATGCGTGCGCCCCGTTTTCAGTTGCGCCTCGAGAAGCGAAAAACCCTTTAGACGCGCTCGCAATTCGATGATCGTATGGGCCTGGGCTCCTTGCTCCGGATCCACAAATACGCGTCGCTCCCCTCCGGCAATGGTTCGCTTGGTCAAGGCAAAGCGGAGGTGCTGGCGCTCGTTGACCCAATCACCGGCAACCACGGCCAGGTAACGCTTTTCCACCTGCCCGGCACGCAACTGCTCGTGCAAAGCGAGCAAACAGCGACGGGTCTTGGCCAAAAGCAGTACTCCGGATGTCTCCCGGTCCAAACGGTGCCCCAGCTCAAGGAACGGTTGGTTGGGGCGGGCCGACCGCACGCGCTCGATGATGCCGGAGGCGATTCCACTGCCGCCGTGCGCCGCGACGCCACTGGGCTTGTCCAAGATGAGCAAATGCTCGTCTTCGTACAGTATCGCGGGCATCTGTGCGGGGGCTTGGTTCGCCGGCTGCGCAACCCGAAGTGGCGGAATTCGCAACTCATCGCCCTTGGCGAGCCGGTACGCCACGCTCGAACGGCCTCCGTTCACCCGTACCTCCCCGCTGCGAACGACGCGGTAGACGTGACTTTTGGGAACGCCTTTGGCCAGACGCAGCAAAAAGTTGTCCAGTCGCTGCCCTGAGTGCTCTTCGCCCACGATAAGCCGGCGAACAGCCGGCGCCGGACTCGGGGTCGCCTTGCCGGGAGTAGCGGCGGGAACTGTGGCTAGTCGGTCAGCCTTTCCCCGTTTTGGTGAAAGAGGGCGCGTTTTGCTTTGCGGAAGCATGTTGCCTATACTGAGAGCAGTTGAACTCCACCGGGGCGGGCAGGTTCCGCGCTCAGCGGCGCATTGTGCGACGATTTTGCGCTCTGCGCCGCGCACCGGTTGCCGGTACGCGGGTGGTTTTCAACAGGCCTCGATTGTAGCGGCGCCCAGTGCGCCCTAGCCGGAAGACCTGAAATTGTCCTCCGGGCTCGGATTCGTGGCGCAAGAAGCGTGCGGCGCCGTTTGGCGGTTGCGCGCATGAGTGCGGGTCTTGGGCATCATAGGAAGAGTCTTCCGAGACGTCCGCGACCCGTGAAGGGAAACGGGGCACTTGTCGCGCCTTATCGCCGCCGGTGTCCGCCGAATTCGGATGTAAGCCATGCCGCGCCTGTCGCGCGGCTGCCAGTAACGCACAACACCATAGCTACTTTTGCCGTTGCTTTCTTTCGCGTTTACGCGTCGCCAATTGCCAGTCGCCCTGGCCTGCGTCAGGGGACCCTTGTCGCACGTCTTTTCCGCGCAAGCTCGCGCGGACGGGCGCAGCCTGGACGCGGACGCGGGGATCGCCGGCAACGGGTTGTTGCGCGCCTGATCTGATTCGGCACGGTCTGCGCCCCGGAAGCGGCGCAAGGAGTGCTGATGAAGCGCATGTTGTTTAACGCGACGCACGCCGAGCAGTTGCGCGTGGCGATCGTCGACGGCCAAAAGCTGCTAGACCTGGATATTGAAACGAGCGGTCGCGAGCAGCGCAAGTCCAATATTTACAAAGGCGTCGTAACCCGCGTCGAGCCCAGCCTCGAGGCGTGTTTCGTCGATTATGGCGAGGAGCGCCACGGCTTTCTGCCCTACAAGGAGATTTCGCGCCAGTACTTCAAGGC
>Ga0187780_10000588_pt1 | contig 27077 bp, 33 predicted proteins | sample 1015_Q2_SP10_20__FD_132429 | JGI IMG/M metagenome (GOLD analysis project Ga0187780, IMG submission 132429) | Tropical peat soil microbial communities from peatlands in Department of Meta, Colombia - 1015_Q2_SP10_20_MG | ecosystem: Environmental > Terrestrial > Soil > Wetlands > Peat | place... | reverse complement strand
GCCCGTCTATGCTCCAGGGACGCTGATCATCAAGGGCATCGAAGGATACATTGTCGGCTACCTTGCAGCAAGGAACCCCGCCGGCCCTTCACGGGGAACCTGGAGGCTGGCGAGCCTGGCGTTTGGCGCCGTCCTCGGGCTCGTTGTCGCTTGGCTTGGGGTCGTCTTCCTGTCTGGATCAAAGACCATCTATCTTGGGTTCTCCTACTGCTCCGCCAACTGTACCAGCATCAGCAACCAAGCCTATACGCCCGTTGGCCCCCAGTTTGCAGCGGACTTCTTCGTCCCGTCTGCTCTCTGGATGATCCTCGGGGCCGCGGTGTTCTTCGCCGTGGTGATCGCCGCCCTTCGCCTAGAGGAGAGATTGGGGTGGACGATTCTTTCAATCCTCGTTGGTGGCGCCGAGATGGTCTTGGGGTACTTCCTTTACGAGAGCATCGTGCTCAGGTTGGGGTTTGTCACGGCGTCTGTGGAAGTCCCTGTTAATCTGGGCCAGGTGTTGGTTGGGCTGATAGTCTCGATACCTGTGGTGAGAAGCATTCGGAGGGCGACCGGGGGCCGCCGAGTGGCGGAGATGGAGACGTCCCGGTCAACGTGATCCGACATGGCCAAGCTCCCCCTGGGCAAGATACCGATAGACGTGCTCAGTGAGACGGTTCTCTCAAAGACCGGGGCGACCTCGAGAAGAATCGTCACACCCCCCAAGCCCGGACTAGACTTCGCGGCAATCAAACTCGACGGAGGCTTCCTTATCGTGTCGGCAGACCCGATCACCGGGGTGAGCGACCTGATCGGGAGCTACGCCGTTGACGTCAGCGCCAACGACGTTTCGACAAGTGGGAACAGGCCCCAGTTCATCGAGTCCGTTGTGCTTCTTCCTGAGAAGTCCGGGACCTCCGAACTCGTCGAAATCGCGGACCAGATGAGCCAGAGGGCGAGGGCCCTCGGGATCGCCATCGTGGGTGGCCACACAGAGGTCACGCCGGCGCTGAGTCGCCCTATCGTCGCCGTGACGGCGTTCAGTTTCGTCAAGGATTACGTTTCCTCTGGGGACGCGAAGCCCGGGGACTCACTGATGATGACAAAGACCGCAGGGGTAGAGGGAACCGCCGCAATCGCGCGGGAGCGGAGCGTCTCTGGCAAAAGAATTTCCGCGAGCCTGGCGGCAAGAGCAGGCAGGTTCGTGTCCAGATTGAGCATCGTCGAAGAGGCGGTGAAGGGGTATTCGACCGGGTGCGTTCATGCTTTGCACGATTGCACGGAGGGAGGAGTGCTTGGGGCATCGTACGAGATGTCGCTCGCATCGGGAGTGGGGTTCGTCCTGGAAGAAGCCGCGGTGCCTGTCGCGCCCGAGACCCGGAGAATCTGCTCGACCTTCGGACTGGACCCGCTCAAGCTCATCGGGTCGGGCTCTGTGCTGCTTGCCGTGAAGAAAGGGAAGGAGGAGCTGGTGAGGGAGGCGATGAGGGGGATATGTAATGTGTCGGCTGTCGGGGAATTCACGGAGAAGGGGCGAGTCCTCGTGAAGGGAAGCGGCGCGGAGGTTGCCGTCGATTCGGCGCCCGAGGACGAACTATGGCGAGTTCTTGGCAGGGCCGGCTGGGCGCGCCACGGCTGGCACCTCTGACGCTGCCTTCTCCCACTTTCTGTCAGAGTGCTCGACCCAAGAGAACTTCTTCTGCAGTGACTTGCTGTATATTTTCGCCCACTCCATGCCCACGTGGTCGCACCACGCCTTGTAGACTCTGGGGTCTATGTAGTTCTTCAGCGTCGTGTTGAGGTTGTAGTTCTTGGTCCGCTTGTAGAAGTCGATCTCCTTCTCCAATTTCCTTACGCGCACCTCGTTCACCTTCGGGCGCCCCTTCGCTTCCTTGAGTTTGAGCATCTTCCTCTCCAGGGACTGCTCCCAGGTCTTCGGCGGAGTCCGCTGGTGGTTGCAGAATATCGCCGCGTCAAGGTTCGCTTCCTTCGCAAAGTAGAGCTTCTCAAGATCGTCTGCCCCACGCATCTCCTTCGACCGGAGCGCCTCCTCGGTCTTCGCGGTGGCATGATACGTTCTGAAGACCTTCGCACTGAGTCCAGGGACGATTGACGACAGAAACTGGTTGACCATTCCCGAGTTGACGTGGTGGAAGACCTCCGTCTCCGGACTCTTTCCGGACGTGAATTCGCGCAGGTTCCTGATCACCGACGGAGGGGGCGAATCAGACTTGTTCCACGGGACACTGTCCTTACCAAGGAAGCTGAACCCCACGCCGTTCCCACTCAGCTTGAGGTGCTCGACGCGGAGCGTGCTGGCCCCCACGGTGTCCGCTTCATCTTCGTCTTTCTCGTCACCGACCCTCATCCCCAGCCTGTCGATGAGGTAACAGACGGTGGCCACCTGTTTTTCGCGCGGATCCTTCGAGTCAAGCTTTGCGCGGATCCGTTCGCGTATCTTCTCCAGGTTGCGGCCGACCTTCGCGGCCTTGTCGTACTTCGCCCTGTTCCGGGACTGCTGGAGCGGAGAACTTTCGTGGAGCCAGACGTACTTCTCCTTGTCGGTGAGCTTGTCGATCCACTTCGCCATCCACATCGAGCTGTGGTCGTGGACGACCTCCTTCCAGTCGCCGGGGGGGACGGGGTCCCGCTCGCCCAGGTTCAGAATCACGTCGTGCTCCGTCACGCGCGGTTTCCATCTACCACGCATCGGGTGCTGGCCCCGTCCCATGAAGAGGCCAGGGGGCTCGACCATCCAGTTGGCGATGTCGACCTGTTTCCCGTCCAGGAGGGCAACGCCGAACTTGCCCTTCAGGGAATCACGCCGCTGCTTTCTCTCCGCCGCGGAGGCCTTCTTCTCCTCCTTGCTCATGCTCTCCTTCGCCGCCTTTTCGGTGTCGACCTTGGAGTAGAGCGGCGAGAAGTCAACCTGTTCGAAGGGGGTGCCCCTGCACCCGTCAGGGAGCTCCTTCAGGAAGTCCTGCATAAAGTTGGACCGAAAGACGGGGTCTTGGATGTACGGAGTGTCCTTCTTCTTCGCGAGATGATAGGCCATTTCCTCTGCCAGGGGGGAGAGAGGGACGGGCTTCCCTTTGACCTTCAGCGAGAGGCCATCGGGGCCATATCTTTCAGGGAAATTCACGCCGTGGTGCGAGAGCGTTGTCCAGTATGCGCTCATGAATTGAATTGCGGTTTCGTCTTTGGGCGCTATATAAGATAACAGAATTTCAACGGAGATCTCCCCGGTCCAGCCTCGGCGGAATCTAAATACAGGCCCGAACGCGCTCGTCAAGCATGTGGCTGGACTTCGAATCCAGTGGTGTCAGACTCAAGAACCCGGTCCTGATCGTGGCAGTGTCCACTTCTCTCCCCCAGTACCGGGCGCTCTATTCGCAGGCCAGGGAGCTGGGGAACTTCATGCTGGGCAAGATGGACTTCCGGAGGATTGCCACAATTCACTCCTCGTCCCTCGCTCCTGAAGTGACGGTGGGAGAGGACGGAGTCGCCGCCCTTCTGGGGTGCTACCTTGACCTGGCGAGAGGGAAGAGAGACATCATACTTCTTACCGGAGACTCCAGTCCGATGGAAGATCAGTACCGGTTTGCCCGAATCGTCCTGGGCTATGCCAAGGAACTCGGGGTAAAGGAACTGTACTCGGTCGGCGCACGGTGGGCGGAGAATCCGCTTTCGCCCGAGGCAGACCCACAACCAAATGGGTTCTCCACCGACAAGACGGGGGTGGAGAGGCTGAGGAAACTCGGTGTGAAGTTGATCCAGGAGGAGCCCGCACCTTTCTTTGCGTCATTAGTCGTCGGCATGGCAGGGGACTTCGGGATGCGAGGGTACAAGCTCTCCGTTGACCATGGGGAGCCCAGCCCACATCGGAGGTCGGTGGCGCGAATCCTGGAGACGCTCTCCGACCTGGCGGGGTTCGACGTATCGACCGAGGAGCTCCGCACCGTACCCCCCGCGCCACCACAGATCACCCAGCCGGGTGACGACTCGATCTACCGCTGAAGGGAGGCGGCCTCGTAGGCGGAGCCGTTTCACGGGCCACCGAGAGGTTTATCCGTGTGGCGGAGCCAAAGTGGAAAGCCAGATGCATCATCCGCGAATCGACGAATCGTTACAGGGGACGCTCGCGTGGGCGAAAGAGCGCCTTCGGGAGAAGGGATACGATGTCCGCTCGCCTGTGACCCTCTCGGTCGACCCCAAGCTCGGGATCATGGGCTATGCCAGGGACGAGGGCGAAGGCCACGCAATTGTGATCTCAGAGTGGGCCCTGGACTCTGAGATGCTGGGGGGCCTTGTTCTTCACGAACTCGCCCACATCTACTTCACCGAGAGGGGCGCAGCCTCCCACGACCGAGAGGTCCTCGAGCAAGTCCTCGGGGAGATGAAGGAGCGAGAGGGGATGCGGGCAAAAGAAGTCGAGTGCCTGAGCGACTGCTTCAACCACCTCCAGAACATCCTAGTCGACGACCTGGTCTTTGATGTTCTCCAGGGGAGAGAACAGGAAACCGTCAAGAAGTTCTTCTCCGAATGGGTGTCCGAAAAGCCCACCGGAGACCCTGTGGTAGATGCGGCCCTGCTCTGCCGCAACGCCTTCGCCACCGCGTCGCTGAAGCGTCGGAATCTTCTCGACGACACCGCGGACATGCGCTACAAGAACGAGACCTTCCTCTCCGCCTTCGGAGAGAATGCCGAGGCCGACTTCGAATGGATTGAAGGGTTCCTGGAGCGAGCGAACTCCGCCTGGAAGGAGTCGGAGTACAAGCAGGCGGTGGTCGACTACTTCGAGAGGGTCCTTTCTGTGATGCGCCCTTCTTCGGGAATGCACGACCTGAGATAGATGGCCCAGCATACTCCCCGTCGCCCCTCGAGGGGAAAGACGATCGTCATTCTCGTGCTGGGCGGGGCCGTGGCATTCGGGCTGTTGCTCGGCTACCTAGCCTGGTCGAACGACAGCTTTCCCAGCCGGGAAGGACACTTCTCTCAGTACGCCAGGGTTTCTTCGTCCTCATTCAATGGCACGGAGTTCGCCTTCAGGGTGCAATGGCTCTCATATGATACTGTCCCCCTTTACGCTCAGCTTACCTCCCCCTCCTCCGATTCGGCGAACACCATTGTCTGCGACATCAATTCGAGTGCCATGGCGGGCAACAGGACGATCTACATGCCCTTCGGCCTCAGCGGCCCCTCTACGTCGTTGAGCAACGTCGACCTTTCCATCGCCGTGCAATCCAAAGTCAACGGCACTCGGTTCACCGTCGACTACGTAGTGAACTCGATCAACGCGACGCAGGGCGACATCCAGCCCCAAAACATGTCCTGCTCCGAACCTTCAGCCCCGATGTAGGAGCGGGACCCGGGAGGCCCTGGGCTCATCCTCTAGGGGACCCTGACGAACAGACTTCCTTCGAAGAGGGGGACCCTCTGGTGGAACTCCTCGTACACCCTTTTCGGTATCGAGACGTCACCGAGATAGAGGTCGCCCACAAACTTCCTCGAAGCCTGGTTCAGGAACCCGGTCTTCGGGAGCGCCAGGGTAAGGGTCGCCTTCGCCGCTATGCATGGGTCGTTGGGAACGCCGGTTGTGGGGTCCAGCCCCGAAGGGACGTCGACCGCGAGGATGGGGACAGGCGATGCGTTGGCCCTCTTAATCAGGCCTGCCATTGGTTCCCTCGGGTTCCCCTTTGAGTTGTACCCGAGCAGGGCGTCAATCAGAAGGTCGAAACCCTTGAGGTCGGCTGCCACCCCAGTGACGGGGACCCCCATGGCCTCGACAGCGGTGAGCTGACTCGAACAGACGTCTCCAACTTCCTCCCGGGCGGAGCTCAGCACAACCGTCACGTCCACTCCCCAGTTGTGGAGATGCCTCGACGCCACGAGTCCGTCTCCTCCGTTGTTCCCCTTGCCGGTTAGGCATGCGACTCTTCTCCCCCGGAGGTTCTCCTCCAGCATCTTCTTGCAAAGCAGGGCCGTGGCGAGCCCGGCGTTTTCCATCAGAGACAAGACCCCAACCCCATATTCCTCGATTGTCTCGCTGTCGATGGCCTTCATCTCTTCCGCGGTGACGTAGGTCATCCCTCCCCACTGCTGCAACGGAAGTGGACGGTACGCCAGCCTATTTCAGCGTGCGGAGGCTTTGCTTAACTGCGAGGACGAGGAAACGTCAGCGGATTGTCCGCCGATGGGCTTTCCGCTCTGAGCGAGAGGGTGGTCGCGTGCAGGAGATGCCCCAGGCTGGTGCAATATCGCGAGAATTTGAAGGCCAGAAAGGCGTTCCTCGGTCAGGAGTATTGGAGGAGGCCGGTTCCTGGGTTCGGAGACCCTTCTGCCGATATCGTCATCGTTGGGCTTGCACCTGCCGCGCACGGCGGAGAGAGGACGGGGAGAGTCTTCACGGGGGACGAGTCGGCCAGGTTCCTCTTCAGGTCGCTCCACTATGCCGGGCTGTCCAGCAGACCCGCTTCGGAGTCAAGAGACGACGGACTCGAGCTGAAGAAGTGCTACATAACGGCTGCAGTGAAGTGCGCACCACCGGAGAACAGACCTACCCCTGAGGAGTTCAGGAACTGCAGCGTCTTCCTCGACGAGGAACTTCGTATGCTTCAGGGCACCAAGGCAATCGTCGCGCTAGGGAGGTTGGCCTTCGACGCCGTGTCGAGGTGGGCCGAGAATGAGGGGGCCGACACCTCGGGGTTGGTTTTCGTCCATGGGGCGTCGTACCCGCTGCCTGGTCTCCCCACGGTCTACGCGTGCTATCATCCAAGCCCGAGAAACACGTACACCGGCACACTCACCAGCAGAATGATGACAGACCTGTTCCTCAGGGTCGTCCTTGACTGCCGAGGGTCGAGAAGCCATGGTCCCACCCGAACATGGCATGGGGGCACGAAGAGGAGATAGTTACACCGGGCCGCCCACCCCAGCTCTGGCAGCGATTCGCAAATAGTTTTAACCAGAACCCAGAGGGGCAAAACTCGACCAGAATGGCTCGTCCCGCCCGCCGGCTCGCCGCAATAATGTTCACCGACGTGGTCGGGTACACGGCCCTTAGCCAGCGAGACGAGTCGCTAGCGCTGAGGCTGCTTAGGAAGCACAGGGAAATCGTCAGGTCGGTCTTTGCAAAGTACGGCGGCCGTGAAATCAAGACAATGGGGGACGCCTTCCTCATCGAGTTCGACAGCGCCCTGGACGCCACGGAGTGCGCGGTCGAAATCCAAAAGGTCCTTCACAAGTACAACGAGCGTGCGAGCAGGAAGCTGCTCGTGAGGATAGGAGTCCATGTCGGGGACGTGATTCACCAGGGAGGGGACGTCTACGGGGACGCCGTCAACATAGCGTCGAGGATAGAGCCCCTGGCGAGCGGAGGCGAGATATGCATCTCGGAGCAGGTCTACGACCAGGTCAGGAACAAACTGAACTACGCCCTGGTCAAGCTCGAGTCCCAGAACCTGAAGAACATCGCCTTCCCCATCGATGTGTACAAGGTCATGCTCCCCTGGAACGGCGAGGCAGAGAAGCAGACCGCTCCCGTCCACGGGCCCGCCGCCATCAGCCTGGTGAGGAAGTACCCACCAAAGGAGAGCGAGCGGAAGCCAGAGTTAATGAAGAAGCTGATACTCAAGCTCACCCTGAAGGACCGGATAGCCGTCATCGCCCTGACGAACGACCCGGCAATACCTAGGCTCCTCGCGAAGTTCTCGGCGAAGGTCGACTACGCCAGAGGCGAAACGATGCACATCGTCTCCGGAATCGAGACCGTGAAGGTCGTGACAGACGAGAAGAACCTCGAGTACTTGCAGAAGGTGATCCCCAAGAAGCGCATCATCAACATTACTGATGACGCCGCAGAGATTGTGATATCGCTGGCTGACTCCGTGCTGAACACGCCGGGGGTTGTTGCCACGATCAGTGCCCACCTTGCGAAGCACGGGGTAAACCTGCTCGAGTACATCACCTGCAGCCCTCACGCGATTGTTGTGGTCGAGGACAAGGACGCGCTGAGGAGCTACCAGCTCCTCGAGAACCTGGCGACCGGGCATGGGGAACTGAATCGCTAGGGAACCCAATCCGTTGAGTCGAGCCCAATTATATACGCACGGAGCCGTGTTCGCAGCGGCGTGGATACCAGACCGGAACGAGAATCGAGATGAGTGGTGGAGACGTTCTGATTAGGGACTTCCGCAGGTCGGATTCGAACGACCTCCTCGACCTCCTGCCCCGGTGCTTCGCGAAAGAGTTCGAGATCTCTGGATTCGACCCGGTCCACATGAGAGGCCTGATCAACCGCGCCTACGGAGTGACGGGAAGGCTCTTTCTTGGGTCCTCTCGCATTCTCGGGAGAGAACCGATCAAGTTCTTCGTGGCGGAGGTGGACAAGAAGGTCGTGGGAACGACGATGGTCAACAGAAGAATGAAGGTCGGTTACATCTCGGCTGTGATGGTCTCCCCAGACCGCAGAAGAAAGGGCATCGCGACGAAGCTCGTGAAGAACGCCGTCGAATACATCCAGAAGCGAGGGATGAACAGGGCGGCTCTTCACGCGGACACTACGAATGCACCGGCCATAGACGCCTATTCCAAGGTGGGGTTCAGACCTTTCGAGCAGGTCGTGCACATGGTCGCCGAGATGAACTCGATTACGCCTTGGGGAGGTGTCGAAGAAGTACAGACCAGGCCCTTCCGGGGGAGCGACCTGCCTGAGGTGTACGCCCTGTACAGAGAATCAGAGGACCCAGACCATTTGAAGGTCTTCGGCGCCAGCAAGAACCAGCTGAAGGCCCCGACGTGGCTGCGTCTTTTCCGCATTTCGACCCAGAAGAGAATGGTCGCCATACGCGAGGGGAAGATAGTCGGAAGCGTCCTTGCGTCCTACACGACCCCTAAGGAGGCGGGCACCATAGGCGCTTTGCACGTGAGGCCAGAGGACAGGTCTCGGGGCATCGAAGTGGCCATGGCGAAGGCGGCGATAGAAGCGATCAGAGGGGGCGGGATAGAAAGGGTCGTGGCGGTGGTCCCCAGCACGAGACCAGAAGTGGTGGAGACGATGAGCAGGCTGGGGTTCACGCAGGCAATGGTATTGATGGGGATGTCGAGAGAGAGCGGAGGATGAGTTGGTGAGTTGGCAGAAACCGCCGTGAAAGTGGAAGGGCTCGTGAAGCGCTACGGCAGCCTGGCGGCCGTCGACGGAATCACGTTCGAGGCGAGGAAGGGAGAGATCTTCGCCCTTCTCGGGCCGAACGGAGCCGGAAAGACGACGACGGTAGAGATACTCGAGTGCGTTAGGCCACAGACCGGCGGAAGAGTGCTCGTGCTAGGTTGCGACATCTCGGACCGCCGCGCGCTGCGGGACCTCAAGAGCCGCATAGGTGTTCTTCCACAGGACTTCAACACGCTTCAGAGACTGACGGTCCGGGAGAACATGCAGTTCTTCGCGGGCATGTACGGTGTTCATGCGGACATCGACGGGCTCCTCGACCTGCTCGGGGTCAAAGACAAGGCAAGGGAGAGGTTCGGCAACCTATCGGGAGGGCTGAAACAGAGAGTGGGGATAGCGGCTGCGCTCGTCAACGACCCCGAGCTCGTCTTTCTCGACGAGCCGACGACTGGGCTGGACCCGGAAGCGAGGAGAGCCACCTGGAAGGTCATTGAAGACCTGAAGGCGAAGGGCAAGACCATCATTCTGACTACGCATTACATGGAGGAGGCGGAGAGGCTGGCCGACCGAATCGGCATGATCGTCAAGGGCAAGATTGCCGCCTTGGACTCGCCGACTAACCTGGTGAACGCCTATGGAGGAGGGAAGGTCGCCATCTTCAGGGGCGGTGGCGACGCGGCGTTCGGCACGCTGCGGAGGTTCTTCGGCAACGTTTCGATGGAGGGCACCGATGTCCTCTTGCCGATAGAGAGCATGAAGGACATCCAGGTGGCACTGACGGCGTTGCTGGAAAGGGGGGTGCAGGCGGACATCGCTCTGAAGACGGGGACGATAGAGGACGTCTTCCTCAGACTCTCGGGGTTCCACATCACTGAGGGGGGAGACGTGCGATGAGGCTCGTGGCGGTCTTCAAGGCTGTAACCAGGAACTGGCTCAGAAGCAGGAGCGGGCTGTTCTTCAGCTTCCTCTTCCCAATAACATTCCTTCTCCTCTTTGCGAGCATCTTCAGCGTCTCAAACAGTTCGATCCCGTTGGCCGTTCAGAACAACGACGTCAGCGGGGGCGCGCCCACCGCCCTCTCTGCCAGGCTAATCTTGGCGCTGAACTCCACCCAGGTGCTCTTCGTCTCGACAATCCCCAGCTCGGAGAACGCGTCGGCCTATCTTCAGCAGCAGGCCGGCTCCTTCGGGGGAAACCCTCGCCTTCTGGTCATCCCAAGCGGCTTCCAAAACAACGTCATGATGAAGCGCCCGACCGACCTGACCTACCTGTACTCGCCCGCCGACCAGTCCGGCGCGGCCGTGGCCGGCGTAATCTCAAGCGTGGCCGACTCGTTCAACCTGCAGGTGGCGGGGGGGAACAGGACAATCACCGTCGCCGACGTCTCCTTCTCGGCACGGCCGCTCAAGTTCGTCGACTACTACATGCCGGGACTGATCGCTGCATTCATGATGACGAATGGGGTCATCGGGCTCACGAACGTCGCGACGGAGTTCAGACGAATCAAGCTGATCAAGAGACTCTCGGCAACTCCGCTCACCAAGTTCGACTGGCTCGTTGGGAACGTGCTGAGTCAGACCCTCCTCGCGATGCTGCTCTCAGCCGTGATGATTCTCATCGGTGTGGGGCTCTACCACTCTACCGTCGTGATCGATGTCTACACCGTCCTCACATTGGTCGTCGGGGCCGTATTGTTCTCGGGGATCGGCATGACGCTAGCCGGGCTCGTCAGCGACCCCGAGGCCGCAAGCGGTCTCGGGAACGCCATCGCCTTCCCGATGATGTTCCTCTCAGGGACGTTCTGGTCGCTGGACGTGATGCCGGCGTACCTCCAGGTAGTGGCACGCTTCCTTCCGCTGACGTACTTCGCGGACGGGCTAAGGGATTCGATGATACTCGACAACCACGCGGCGGCACTGGCCAACCTGGGAGTCACTGCAGCCTTCGCAGTGGTTTTCATCGCCATCGGCGCCTGGGCCACGCGATGGGAAGAGAAGTGAAACGAAGGCGGTGGCGCAGAAGTCCCTCGTGCGCGAGTGTTTAACGCCCGTTATACGTATATGCCGGGAGTCCCTTTCCTGAGGTGGGGGGGAGGGCCCGCGCAGAACCAATCCCTCTGTGCGCCGAGCTCGTTGGGGGCTCCCTAGTCCTCCTCTCGTTACTCCGTCTCAGGGAGTCGCGTTCCGCCGGGCGGCTGGGCGATAGAGCCACGGCGAATGGAGCCTTCAGGAGGTCCTCACGTGTTTTTTCTCGTAATCGCCCAGCCTGTCGTGAAGATATTCGAAGTGCGAGAACATGAAGGGTTGCTTGAGCGATTCACGAGTTCTGTACACGAACGGACGTATCGGCTCCCAGAGGGTGTCAAGCGAGGGACCGAAGAGGCTGTCGACCAGCTCGATGTCAATCAGTCCTCTCTCAAGGAGCACCCCCAACCCTTCAAAGAGGGTGGACAGCTGAACTACTCCCGTCAACCACCTGTCAGAGGAAGTAGATTCCGGCCGTTGATTCCGCAGCTCGCCCACGCTGTAGATGGCATCCACCATCTCCTTGCTGCTGAATCGGTCGTAGATCCTCATTATTACGTCGGTCTTCCTCGTCTTTGCCAGATGGCGCAGTTCCAAGAGGGTGAAGAAGAGGCCAATCAGGACGCCCGCCGCGACCACAGTCGCCGAAATCGTAGGTATGTCAATCAAGGGAAGCACCAGCGCAGGTGACCCTTTGTGCGCTAAAGAACCTTGGCACAGTGGGCACACGCGCTGTGGCCAGAGTGAGATCACGTCATTCAAACCTGTAGTCTTAAGTCGAAACGACCGCCGACCTTGGGTTCGATGACGGCGAACAAGATCAGGATACCAGCCGACCCGCGAAAGACAGTCAGGGTCTGCGAGAAAGGGAAGCACGAGACCCCGCTCTCCGTGGGCAACGGCGCCGCCTACGATTGGGAGGCGACAGACGTAGAGTTTGACCTGTGGCACTCTCTCAAGGACTCGAAGAGGAAGGAGCTTCTGCGACAGGCCGGCGAAGGTTGCTTCCTCTGTGCCCTGGACCGACTGCTTGCCTCTATTGTGAGACTACGCTAGTTGCATGCCTATGTAGATAAGACAGAGTCGTGTAGCCAAGGGGTAATAATCGAACCCATGTTGGCTGGACATGCACCATAGGGACGGAAACCCTGACGAGTCGAAAAAGGAACCTGGGAGGGATTGTTTCGCCGACAAGCTCAGTCCGAGTAACGACGATGAGCATCACAGTATAGAGGCCGATGAGTAGCTACACGTCGAAGGAAGATTAACAGAGTCGTGTAGGCAACGGGTAATAATCAAACCCATGCACCTCAATTGCCGAGGGGCGGAAGAGTCGTCGTCAGCATGGGGTGCTTTGACGATTGTAACTCTCATCTCAGAACCCACCGCCCCTCATTAAGAAGTGACGAGTCTTTGTTTCAAAGTGGCATGTCTGAGTGCCAGTCGCAGACTCTCTCTGCGCACCATGTGACCCGTCGTCAAGGCTGATGGAGCGAACTGATTCTTGAATCTGCCTGCGCCCGGGCCGGCGCCTTGGGCTCCCTCGGCCACCCGACGAAGAGGTACGCGGCGACGAACGCCAGCCAGAGCGTCGAGGGCGCCCCCACGAGCCAATCGTTGGCTAAAGAACGCACAATCGAATCGGGACGACCGCCAGAGTGATAAGACCACAAGCAGCTGACCAAGCAAGAATGGGCCTCCTTAGTTGACTCGAGTCTCCGCTCGTGATACTGAAGGTCCTCTCTCCTGCTGCAGGTCAGAACCAAAGGAGTCAGACTGCTTTCTCTCCCACCGCTCCTGTTTCCTAGCGCAGAGAGGGCATGCCAATACTAACCCATAGCAGCGGGAACCCTGGAAGAACATAGCAGATGATGATGACCCAGACTAGCACCGCCACGCCGATCGGCGGCCAGAAACTTGCCTTCCGAGTCTTGTGATGGAAGGCCTTGGCTCCGAGGACTATGCCGAGGAAGCCACCGACCAGCGCCACTTCTGTGAGGGTCTTCTCACTGACTCTGGCATCCCGTTCCCAAGGCTGGGCCGTCATTGCTTGGTACTTGTCTTCGCCCATCAGGAGCAGCCCTACAAGGGACCAGAAGCCAATCCAGGCTATCACGTTGTCGAAAGTCAGAAGGCCCGTGGCTTCCATCAGGGACTAATCGACTGAGAAGTAGATTAGCACCCACCAGTACCAAGCTGCTAATAGCTCGGTCTGGTCTGCGTCCTATGTTCCTGTGATGGGCTGGATAGGAAGCGGTTCTCCATGATCTCCAGCAGCACAACCGCAACCCTGCGCGTGCCCGCCACGCCTTAGGGTTCCCTTGTAGAGCCCATCCTCCAGCTTCTGTCCGGTCTTTGCCTCCCAGGCTTCGATTGGCATGCCGTACTTCTGCTGTATCCTGTCTCTGTACCACTCTGGGATCACGTTAAAGCTGCAAAATGGTATGATCCTCAAGTCAGGCGTCAGGTAGTGAATGTCGCATCTCTGGAGCCTCTCTTCGTCCTGGTTGTACTTGTCCTGGAAGTGCATCATTCCAAGGAACAGACTCTTCAAGTGAAACTGCCCGATTGAGGAGTAGTCGTGCTTGACGAGGGCGTCCGTGAGCAGCTTCGCGAAGCTAAGACTCTTGGGCTGCTTTTCCTTGTCGACGAATGATGAGATCTTGGTCAGGACTTTTGCCGCGACGATGTACCTGTTGGCGCCCGAATAGATTTCGTCGCGCTTCTCGTCGAGGTACTCGATGAGACCGGGGATGTCTACGAACTGCGGCAGCGGGACGAGTTTCTTCTTGTCAGGGTCGTTGAAGACATATGTCCCGGCGCCGCAAGCGAAGTGGATCGAAAGCTCATACTGCTCCTTCTTGGTGAACGCTTCAATGAAGCCCGTGACCGGCGAACAGGACGGGACCGGGAACCACCCGTCCTTCGGAATCTCCCCGTTGGTCTGCTCTTCAATCCTCTCGATGCAGTCAGGGATGGTGATTCTGTACTTGGCCCTCTCCGTCTTCGTCAGTCTGCCGGTCAAGGAGACCGGCTGGAAGTTAACGGCATGGACGGTGTCGATGTTCCTCTGGCCGAAACGGATGATGTCGCCGAGCTCGTGGTCGTTGATGGACCTTATGACTGTCGGGACGAGCACGACCCCGACCCCGACCTTCCTGCAGGCGTCGATGGCGTACGGCGCCTCCCAGTGGTTCTTCGGATTGGTCTTAGGGGTGACCCCGTCGAAGCTCATGTAGAGGTTCGAGACGCCGGCATCCTTCAGCCTCTTCGCGAGGCCAGGGTTCAGCGCGAGGTTGATCCCGTTCGTGTTGAGCTGAATGTGGTCGACCCCCTCCTCCTTCAGAATCTTGATGATCGTGGGAAGGTCCTCCCTTATCGTGGGCTCTCCGCCCGTGATCTGGACCGAGTTGCCCGCGACGGGCCTTTCTGACTTCAGCGCACGGCCCATCTCCCTAACCTGGTCGAGGGTCGGCTCGTAGACGTATGCTCCCTCCAACCCCTTCTTCACGTAGAAGAAGCAGTACCAGCAGGTGAGGTCGCACCTGTTGGTGACGATGATGTTGGAGAGGCCGGTGTGGGAAAGGTGGTTGGAGCAGAGCCCGCAGTTGGCGGGGCACGAGCAGACATCCAGGGGGACGTTCGCAGCGTGAGTGCCTTTGCCGTCCTTCCAATAGCGCGAAAACTTGCTGTACATCTCGTAGGAGCCGAAGTAGAGCTCCTCCGTCTCTCCGTGCTCCGGGCAGGTCTTCGTCATCCAGACCTTGGCCTCCCGTTCGAAGACTATGGCAGGGAGAATCCTGTTGCACTCCGGACAGATGGACTGCGTCTGTCGGATGAAGTTCCCCTTCGATACTTCCTTCTTGAGCTCCAGACTGATGTCAGCTATCTGAGCCATGCGAAATTCTTAGCGGGCTCCTCCTTGGAGAACGCATATAAGCATTTTAACTTCGCAGAAGGTGAAAGGTTAATTCTTCTTCTTGCCCTGGGTAGGGCGTGACGTGCCCTCCTTGACCCCCTTCACGCTGAAAACGGTCCTCGACGGCGTAAGCACGATCAGGCTCCCGCAGCTTTTGCACCTCGAATACGTGTTGACTCCGTTGTCGGTCTTCTGCTCTCCGAGGTACTCGAGCGACTCGTGCTTGCACGCGGGCATCGGCGGTGCTGTGGAACTTCGAACCCCATATACGTTTTTGGGAGTCGAACCGGAAAAGGACGGGGCGTCGGCATGAGCGTAGGGGAGAGAGCGGAAACAGCACTGGAGGCGTTGGGCCTGACCGGCAGCGAAGTCAAGGCATACGTTGCCTTGCTGAGGGGAGGAACGATGACCGCGAGTGACGTGAGCCGGGAAGCAAGGATTCCCTATTCGAAGGTGTATGACGCCCTGGAGTCGCTGCACGGAAAAGGTTGGGTCGAGGAGCAAAAGGGAAGGCCGATCAGGTATACGGCGAGGCCTCCCGACACGGCGCTGGAAGAGCTGCGTTCTCGGAAGGAGACAGAGAGGAAGGAGAGGGAATCACTGGCGCTGGAGGAGCTCATGAGGATTTACGACAGCAGGGGAGAGCAAGAGAAGCCGGACATCTGGATAATGCGGGGAACCAACGAAATCCTGTCGAGGGTGAAGAACCTCCTTCTGAACTGCAGGACCGAGTTGCTCGTCGCCCTACCCGTACAGCTCCTCCCGTTCACGGACAGGATAGAGCCCCTTCTCGCCGCTCTGAAGGAGAAGGGGGTCAAGACCATGGTCCTCACCTCCCCGGAACTCCCGCCCGAGGCGCTGGGGAAGCTTGCCAGGCTAGCCGAGGTCAGGACGAGGAAGACGATGTACGGCGGAGGTCTCGTCTCTGACTCGAGGGAGGTGGTGCTTCTGCTTGGAGGGGGGGACCAGGGAGGCCTCCCTCTCGCAATCTGGGCGTCCCACCACGGCCTCGCGAGCTTCGCCAAGGACTACTTCGAGTTCCTGTGGAGCTCGTCGGGGACCGCGAAGCCCTAGGCGGCCCCTCCATCCTTTTTAGACGCCGACGGCAACCTTTCGCGTGCTCAGAGACCCCCAGGACGCGGTCAAGAGGCTGGGCGCTGAGGCCGGGCTGACCCGCGGCGAAGCCGAGCTCTACCTGAAGCTTCTGGAGGATGGTTTCCTCCCTCTTTCTTCCAAGTCCGAGCTTGGGAAGCTCCAGGCGGAGGGAATGGTGATACTCTCCGGGGACGGCAAGGGGTTCGTCCCTGTCCACCCAAGGCTCGCCATCGCAAACCACTACAGGACTTGGAGGGAGGCGATGGTGAAGGAGATCAACGAAAGAAGGATGAGGGTCGATCGGCTCATCCTAGAGCTGATCCCTGTTTACGAAGCCGCAACGGAGAAAAGGCTGAGGGAGAAGGGCGGTTAGGAAAGGACATGACCTGTGATCATGACATAGTGTTTACGGGGATGATCAACGTCAATCGTGACAACTACCTTCAGGGAGTCGTCGACGTATGGATGTGCAGGAAGTGCAGGACGCTCTTCTGTGACGACAAGCGCTACGGCGAGGGGCTGAAGCCCACCGTCGGGTTCGAGTCAATCCCCGATGATGAGCAGTGGGCGATACTCACCTGCACGACACCGAAGGATGTCTACATGAACAGTCTCGGTGTCAAGGCCGGGAAGAAGCTGACGCATGCCTGCAGGGAGGGGCAGACGAAGGAATTCGTGGTCGGTGAGGATTACTCGCTCGTTCCTGAGGGCGGGACGCCTATCCATCGACTCTATCTCGTGCGCGACCACATCAACAAGAACATCGAGGCTGGATACTACAAACTGACTATGGTGAAGTAGATGGCCGCTCTCCAGAGGGCAGCCTCGGCGTCCGAGCTCCTCGTCGGAGCGTGGGCACTTGCTTTGAGCTTGCTATACGGCCCTGCGTTCGTCTGCACTCCCCGTTCCTGTGTGGCCCTTCCCCTTCAGACATTCCTGCCTTACTTCGGGGCCATTGTGATCATCGTCGCAGCGGTCAGCTTCTGGGGGCTCAGGTCCGCATTCGCATTGGGCGGAGTGCTATCGGCCGTCATGGCGGTGGCCGAGGTCTTGGTCGCAGCCAGGACTTCGTCCCTTGGAAGCATCTCCATCGTTTTGTTGGCGGCTGCTGCGGCGGTCCTTAGCTTCTGGGCCTTCCGCCACAGGGATGTCTTATCAGAGCAGGCCAACCCGATGAACTTGCCAGTGTTTGGCTAGATGCTGAAGGGTTCGAAGGCTCCATCTTCGCGAATCAGATCGACCGAGTCCTTCAGCCGCTTGACGTCGATTCCATGATAGGTCCCCTGGGAATAATCCAGCTGCGGCGAGGCGCGTTTCAGGACTCCCAGGCCCACTTCGTCCTCCCCCTTCTGGTGGTGAACGAAGGCGGCGCAGACTAGGATAACCCCTTGAACATAGCGCTTCTCTTCTCCTTCCAGGGTTCGCCAGATTCCCTCCAGCACTTCATGGCTCTCCCAGTAACGCTCGGCATTGAACAACGTCCTCGCCTCCCACACGGCTTCCTCAGGGTTCCTGTAGCGGGGAGCCTCGCCCAGATCGTGCACGAATTCCAGCCTTCCCAAGGGCTCCAGGGCCGCCAAAAGCAGTTGAATGTCGCCTTTCGAGGTAGCGAACAGATCAACTTCCAAGGCACCGAGGGAAGTCCACTTAGGATTCCGAGCCCTGACCCCCAGCTCGAAGGCAACTGACTTAACGGAGGCGAGGAAGTCCGTCCTTCCCATCGATGAGGGTGCAAACCGGGCTAGGAAACGGACACGATCCTGTTTCTTCGCGCTATCTGCCATCTCGAACCTCAAACGGACTGATGTGTGCGGGCAAGCCTTTAATCTTCAGAGAGGGTTCTCGCCGGCCGTGGGTGATGACCGAATTAGCCCTGAATGATGCGATGATTAGGATCTTGAGTTGGAGAACCCACATTACCAGCAGTGAACCGTTGAAGTAAAGTGGCCGGGAGCGACTCCACTGAGTTGGTTAGAGCAAAGGTAGACGCACAACACAGTTTCACGAATCCCCGCCACTGAGGTCGCGTTGCTTGCGGCAAAGGTAAAATCAATTTGGCTTGTGAGAACCAACCACTGGTACCTCGAGAATTGGAAATTGCAAGCCTCTCGCACTCCTACAAAAGTCGGGAGCAAGTGAGCGGTTACTTTGACGGCGACGGAACCCCCATCCTGCGTCTCATGATGTTCACCATATGCCCGTGCATTGATTGGGCCGATACATATGGACCTCAGGTGGAAGCCGTCAGAACATTTCTTGTAGAAAGGGGGATTAGAAGTACAAACTCCTATCCTCGCGGCCATTCCAAACCTGTATGGCATTTGCGATTGTACGAAAGTGGAGGACTCCTAATCGCGGCACAGGCAATGCTTTCCAACTTGATGAAGAAACGTGATCAGGTTCATGCCATAATCGTTTACCTCCAAGACCGGATCACCGGTGAGGAGCTCGTCGGAGCATTCAATCGGGCTACGATATCAGGCACACGGTCAGGCTTCTTGAGGGAGGTGAAGATGCCATACACGCATTCACAAGGGGTCGCTCATGCGAGAGACTTGGTGCACAGTGGGAAGCGAGTTTCGAGCACGTTGACCAAGGAGATTCTGGCGGAAATTGTTGAACGGCAAAGCAGAGGCGAAACTCTCAGAGACATCTCTTTGGCCTACGGAGTTAGCAAGTCAGCCATCATGCGGGCAAGGCTACGAGTTGCTCGGTTGGAAGCGAAGTCACCAGATTCTTTATGACATCATCCTCTCAGAATAGGGAACCCGCGCATGAGTTACGAGGGCGGTTTCCAGTAATCAGTTAATAAGCCGTCAACTCTCTGGGTGAGAAAGGCGAACGGAATGGTCCAGCTTGACTTGACCTGCAACCTCGAAGGGTTCCGCAGGTTCCTGGTCAACAGCACGTGCCGGAGTTTCATGCCTGAGTCGTACCTCCGCGATCCGGAGGTCTTTCCCGAGAAGGAGGGGGACCAGGGGTCGATCTACATTGAAGCGGTGGACAAGGTCGACCTCAAGAAGATCAGGGATGTGACATTCATCAATGCGAGGGACATCCTCGGAATAATCTACACTTCCAAGAGCGGCAACACCAAGCTGAAGTGGAGGCAGCTTCGGGGGAGAATAGGAAGAGTTACCGGCGAGGCTTCTGGGAACAGTCTGGGAAACCTGGTCATGGCCCGGGTCCTCTCTCCTGACGACGTGGAGGCTATAATGGCAGCAGAGCGGCCCCAGGGACAGGAAGCACCCGCGACGGTCGGGGGTGCAGAAGGCAGCCAGCCGACGGTCGAGACCCCCGAAGAACAGGACTAGGGGAGAAGCCACGCCGAATGCGTTATAGCTCGGCGAACGGGTAGCGCTTTCGATGGCCAAAGTCAAGGTCAACAGAATAAGCAGCGTCACCGACCCCCTCACTGGCCTCCCAGCCAAACAGATTGAACTGGTCGAAATCCGCGAGTCGCGGAGGCAGGAAGCCTTCCCCCAGAGCGACGAGGGCAGGATGCTTCAGGGGATGCTCACCCAGATGCAGTCGATGGGGCTGGTCCCGCCCATGCGCGAGCTGGGTTTCGCCAAGGTGACGATGATCCTCACGGAGAGCGAATATGACATGCTCGGGATGAGGCTGGATGTCAACGAGGTCTACGACCTCGACATCAGAAACGGGTCCCTGTCCTTGAGGAAGAGCACGGAAGGGACATGAGGCTCACAGACTGAGCAGGAAGACGACTTGTCGGCACCCATTGAAGAGGGAGACAAGGCTCCCAACTTCACCCTAGTGGCCCAGGACGGAACAAGGATAACCCTGAGCGACTATTTCGGAAAGATGAACGTGGTGCTGTACTTCTACCCAAAAGACTTCACTGCCGGCTGCACGGCCGAAACCAGAGCTTTCGGCGCCAGCTACGCAGAACTGACAGCCTTAGGGGCAGAGGTCATAGGCGTCAGCGCGGACCCGGAAGAGAGCCATTGGAGATTCGCCTTGGAATGCGGAGCGCCGTTTGTCCTCCTCAGCGACCCTGGCAGGAAGGTCGGAAAGCTCTACGGAGTCCGCGGGACGCTGGGACTGGTTCCAGGGAGGATGACCTTCGTGATTGACAGGAATGGCGTCGTCAGAAGAATCTTCTCTTCGCAGCTCAATCCCAAGAGGCACGTGACAGAGGCCATTGAGACCCTGAAGGCCATCGTCTGACGCCACCGCACTTGAACGCGAGTCCCGTTTATAGCGTCCCTCTTGCACGGGGTAAGTAGTGCGGCCTTGATCCAGTGGTTAGGATAGTGGCTTCCCAAGCCACTTGCCCGGGTCCGAATCCCGGAGGCCGCATTTTTCCGAATTCTTGAGAAACCTGCGGCCAGCTCTCTCTGAAAGCGGTTGTACCCATGAGAGGCGCACGAAATACTATAAGCAAACCAGACGCCCCGTATGCTGGGTTGGCTGAAACACTGGTCGAGCGCTTGTCCCCCCGCCTCAGAGAGCTTGGGAAGGGAGCTTATCTCAGGGGATACCGGAGGAAGGGTCGGAGCTACAGAAGCAACCTCCACGCGGTGATGGCTGAATTCCTCAGCGCAATCGAGGGGCAAGCCAAGGAGAACGTGGCAGTGCCCGGGACCAAGCTGACGGCCGACTTCGAAGTGCATGGGACCTTTGTCTTCGTGGACAAGGAACTGAACAGGACAGCTATGAAGGAGCTTGGGAAGGCTGGGACGAGGTGCGTCCTCATACGAAGGAGTCCCCTCAGAAGCGACAGACAGGACTCGGGGATAAGGGTCATCGGGATCGAAACAGGGGACGTCGCCAATCTTCAGACCATTTTTCTGGACGACCCGTCGTTCAACTTCGACTACGCGCACATACTGCCGCATACCCAGAAGTGCTCGGTGATGCACGGCCACACCTCGTCGGTGCTTGTGGAGGTCGTCGGAAGCCCTATTGACGGGATGGTCGTCGACTTCGGGCTGGCAAAGGACATCGTGCGAGAAGCGGTTCGATCGCTTGACCACAAGCTCTTCATCAACCAGAAGTACGTGACAGCGGAAGACCCGAAGAGCGTGTCGCTCCGGTTCAGGACGGTCCATGGGCCATTCGCAATCCGGGCGCCCAAGGGAACCACCGTTCTCCTGGACGGAGAGGCGACGGTTGAGAACCTGGCAAAGGAGGTCCTGTCTCGGATTTCACCCCGAATGCCAGGGAACGTGACAGCCGTCGGCGTGTACGTCTATGAGGGGCTTAACAAGGGGAGCCATCTCCTTGCCCAAATCCACAAAGATGGGGACGACAGCCCACGAGGGAAGCAATAGTCCTCCTCTCTGGAGGAGTAGACTCGGCGACGTGTGCCTTCCTCGCCGGGAAACGCTACCCCGTTAGGCTGGTGACATTCGTGTTCCACGGTATCGCACGCGGAGAGCTAAAGGCAGCCCGGGAGGTGGGAAAGGCAGTAGGCGCGCGGGAGCACAGGTTCGTGAGGCTCCCGGACCTGAAGGAGGCAGGGGACCTGGGCCTGAGGTTTGCGGGCCTCCCTGCGACATACATACCGATGAGGAACGCCGTGTTCTACTCCTTTGCGGCATCAATCGCGGAGGAGACCGGCGCCAGCTACATCGTGGGCGGCCACAACAAGGACGACCTGAGGGTCTTCCGGGACGTCGGACCTACTTTCTTCGAGAGCCTGGAAGCCACGATCCGGGCAGGTTCCGACACTCTGAGGCAGAGGAGGCTGAAAATACTGAGGCCTCTCGCATCTAGGACGAAGCCTGAAGTCATAAGGCTCGCGGCATCTCTCGGGGTCCCTTTCAGGTCGACGTGGAGCTGCCATCAGGACGGCATCAGGCATTGCTGGAAGTGCGAGGGATGTCTCAGCAGGGTGAGGTCATTCGCAGAGGCGGGGGTCACCGACCCCCTGAGCGTGTCACGCACAGGGGAATTTTCCCGAAGAAAGGCCTGAGAAGTCGACCCACTTGCAAGAGGGCAGGAAGGCCTCTCCTGTTGCGCGACTTCCGGCCAAGACCAGAGCGGGTACCTGCCTTCTGAGCCGGGAGGAGTAACCCATCTCCTTAAATCGAGAACTGGTGGCGGAAGCGCAGAAGGATGTCGGAGCTTCTCATCGGGACCTCGGGCTGGTCGTACAACGAGTGGTCAGGGGTGTTCTATCCCAGCACAACAACCAACAAGCTGACGTTCTATTCGAAGGTCTTCAGGACTGCGGAGGTGGATTCGACCTTCTACGCGTTTCCTTCGAAGGGGATGGTGATCGGGTGGTCGCGATACACCCCCGCGGACTTCGTCTTCTCCGTGAAACTCCCCCAAACCCTCACCCACGAGAAGCGCCTCGACCTGAAGAACGGCGTGGAGGCGGACCTGCTCCGCTTTCTGAGCCTACTGAAACCCCTCATCGCCGCGGGGAAGATGGGGCCGGTGCTCATTCAGCTCCCCCCGAGCTTCAACTACGACGAAGACTTCGCGCGGCTGGAAGGGTTCCTAGGGGTGGTCCCGGAGGACGTGAGGTTCGCTGTCGAGTTCAGGCACCCATCGTGGCTAAGGGACGACGTCTGGACCATGCTCAGGAAGAGGAACGTCGCGAACACCATAGTGGACGAGCCCTTGCTCCCCCCTGACACTGTCGTGACCGCTGACTTCGCGTTCATACGATGGCACGGACGGGGGAGCCGACCCTGGTACAACTACAGGTACAGCCCCCAGCAGCTTGAGGCCTGGGCGCCGAAGGTGAAGGAGGTCTCGGGGAGGGTGAAGAAGACCTACGGATACTTCAACAACCACTTTCGCGGATTCGCGGTGGAGAACTCCCTGAAGATGATGGGGCTGCTGGGAGAGTCGACCCCTGCGCAGGACGAAGCCGGGGCCAAGGCCTCCCGCTACCTCAACACCGGAGGAGAGGAGAGAAAAGAGGGGAGCATGCTCGAATACATGGAAGGAAAGGGGCGGAAGCTGATTTGAAGGTCAAGCTCCTCCTGGACGATACCAAGCCGAAGGTCGCCGAAGAAGAGCTGAAGAAGGCAGTCACAAGCGCCGGGATGAAGGTCGTGTCTAGAGGGGCCGACCTTGGAGTCGTCGTCGGGGGTGACGGCATCTTCAGCCACTATGGGAGGACGGAGTCGCTCCCGCTCCTGTTCGTTGGAGTCAGGTCCAGGGCTGCGACGGGTTCGAAGGCCTACCTTGCAGCCGCCTACTTCGACGAACTCCCAAGCGCCCTCAGAGACGTATCAGTGGGTCGGTACAAGGTTGAGGAGCACCGCCGGCTGGAGGTGCTGAAGAACGGGAGGAGCCTCGGGGAGGTCTTCACCGATGTCTACCTCCAACGGGGGGCTGAGAGCAACTGCATCAGGTACAGAGTGAAGGTGAGCGGAAAGGGGGTCTCCATCGACGAGGCGGCCATAGGGGACGGGGTGGTCGTGTCGACGTCTGCGGGTTCGACGGGGTACTATTCGTACCCGGACAAGATTAGTGACGGGTCGCTCGAAGTCGCCGGCCACGCGGGGATAAGGGACGACGAAGTCGGAATCTGCCACGTAGTCCCCACCTACACCGAGCGCCGGGGGACCGGAGAGCATCCACTCAGGTACACGGTCCCGTGGGGGAGCAGAATCGAGATATCAGTCACGAGGCGGGCCGACGCTCGCCTCTACGGAGCGACCCCAGGTCGCGAGGGGGTCAGAATCGGGCCGAAAGACGACGTCGTGATCCTGCCCAGTGCTAATTCGACGAGGGTAGTCGTGCTCAGACAGTAGGTCCAGGAGGTCAGCCGGCGGGTTCTACGCCGGTGACTATGTAGTCCACCGACTCCGCGATGTAGGTCGCGTGATCGGAGATCCTCTCCAGATACCGCAGAATCAGGACAGCGGAAAGCGCGCACCGCAGGTCCCCCTTCCCTTCCATCACCCCTCTCAGGTGCTTCCTGTACTTGTCGTCTACGAAGTCGTCCATCTTCGGGACCTTTCTCGCCAGTGCGACGTCCCTCCTGGCGAAAGCGTCGATGCTCATCCTAATCATTTCCTGCGTTCTTCGTGCGGTCTCCGCAACTACCGTTCGGTCGCACTTGCTCAAATCCCCGAACATGTCGAGGACCTCAACAATGTCCTTGGCGTAGCGGCCGTACCTGAAGAACCCGTAGGAGATCTCGAAGCATGCCTTCACGAGCCGGAGGTCCGAGGCAACGGGCTGGTACCTGGCAATGACCTCCATCGAGAGGTCGCTCACCTGGCGATGAAGGGTCTGCAAGTGCTCAGCCCAATCTCTCACCTGGGCCCCCTTGCCGCCTTTCTCGTAGGCCTCGATGGCGGACGTGACGGCGTTCTCGGAGATGGTCGCCATCTCCAGCAGGAGGCTGTTCAGCTTCTCCAGCCCCAGGTCCATGAGCCTTGGCAATCTTCCTCACCTATCCGAACTTGCCCGTGATGTACCTTTCCGTCAGCTGCTCCGAAGGATTCTCGAACAGCTTCGCAGTCTCGTCGAATTCGATGAGCTTCCCCAAATACATGAACGCAGTATAGTCGGCGACCCTTGAAGCCTGCTGCATGTTGTGGGTGACGATGACCACCGTGTAGCTCTGCTTCAGTTCGGCGATGAGCTGCTCGATCTTCGCAGTCGCGGTGGGGTCAAGGGCAGAGCAGGGCTCGTCCATCAGAAGGACCTCGGGCTCGATCGCGAGGGCCCTGGCTATGCACAGCCTCTGCTGCTGTCCTCCGGAGAGGCTGGCACCTGACCTCTTGAGCTCGTCCTTTACCTCGTCCCACAGGTAGACGCGCTCGAGACACCGTCTCGTGACCTCTCCGAGCTTTGCCTTGTCCCTCACCCCCGTAAGCTTGAGGCCTGCGACGACGTTGTCGCCGATCGACATGTTCGGGAAGGGGTTCGGCTTCTGGAAGACCATCCCTATCCTTCTTCGGACGTCGACCGGGTCCAAGTTCGGGCCGTACACGTCGAGGCCGTCTAACAGGACCTGTCCCTCCACCCGGGCCCCGATCACCATTTCGTGCATCCTGTTCAAACATCTGATCAGGGTTGACTTGCCGCACCCAGACGGCCCAATCATGGCCGTCACCATGTTAGGCTTGATGTAGAGATTGACGTCAAAGAGAGCCTGCTTTTGGTTGTACCAGGCATTCAGATTCTGGACTTGGATCTTCGGCTTTTCGTCAGCGCCCCAATGGGCTACGCCGTGCTCGGCGGGTTTCTCCAAGTCCTTCATCTCGCCACTAAGCATGGGCCCTAGCTCCTCTCGTAACGACCCGGACGGCGACGTTGATAATCATGATGGTCACAATCAAGACGAAAGCCGCCCCCCAGGCGAGGCTGACCCAGTTCGGGAACGGGGAGGTCGCGAAGTAGTAGATGTAGTAGGTGAGGGAGGCGGCAGGCTGATTCAGGCCAGAGAACCACAGGGTGCTGATGCCCGCTGTGAGTATCAGAGGCGCAGTCTCGCCCATGACACGAGCGACGGCCAGCAAGGCGCCGGTGGCCACGGCCGCCCTGGCATTCGAGATGATCACGAAAGTCGTACGCCATTTCCTTACACCAAGGGCCATTGACGCTTCACGAAGGGAATTCGGGACGAGTTTGAGGGCCTCGGCCGTTGTATTGGAGATTATCGGCATCATCATTACGCCGAGAGCAAACCCACCCGCCAGGGTGTTGTAGGATTGGAGGGGCAGTACCAGGAGGACGTAGCCCATGATTCCGAAGACGATGGAGGGGTTTCCGACGAGGACGTCCCCGAGAAATCGGATGCTTGACCCGTACCAGTTGCCGCCGTATTCAGAGATGTAGACCCCCGAAAAGAGGCCGACGGGGAGCCCTATCGCCGAGGCCAGACTCACTAAGATCAGCGTTCCTTGGATCGCATTACCGAGCCCCCCTACTGCGCCGGGGAGGGGGGTCGGCGGGAGCATGGTGAAGAAGTCCCAGTTGATTGCGGTGATGCCCTTCGCGGTGACATCGAAGAGGATGCTGGCGAGGGGGACAATGGCGATGATGACGGCCGCGAAAGAGAACGAGATCAACAGCCTGTCGGCGACGATTCTGCGGAGCCTCATAGGTAGGACGCGGCCCCCCTGCTTTTGACGAGCCTCCCGATGAGGAGTCTGGCGGCAACATTGGTGAAGAAGACTACGATGAGCAGGACGAGCCCGGCCTCGATGAGGGCGGACAGGTGGAACGCCGTGGTCGCCTCGGTGAATTCGTTGGCGATGAGGCTCGCGAGCGTGTATCCTGGCGAGAATAGGGAACGGGAGATGAGTGGAGTGTTTCCCACGACCATCGTCACTGCTATCGTTTCGCCGAAGGCGCGCCCCAGGCCTAGGAAAATGCTCGCGAATATGCCGGAGCGGGCGTAGCTGAGCACAGAAATGCGGATGGCCTCTGACTTCGTTGCACCCAGTGCGTAGGCGGCCTCCCTCTGGGAATTGGGGACGGCAAGGAGGGCGTCCCTGGAGACGGAGGAGACAATCGGTACGATCATTATCGCGAGTATGATCCCAGCGGTTAGGATGTTCGCCCCATAGATGGTGCCCTGGAAGATGGGCAGGAAGCCGAGGTACGTCTGGAGCCAGGGGTATGCGTAGTCCGTGAGCAAAGGTGCGAGCACGAAAAGACCCCACAACCCGTAGACGACGCTGGGAACGGCCGCGAGCATTTCCACGACGAATGAGAGAGGGGACCTCAGGCGCGCCGGGGAGAGTTCCGAAAGGAAGATTGCTATACCCAAGCTGAGGGGCACCCCTTTTGCGAGGGCTATTGCCGATGTCGTGACACTTCCGTAGATCATGGGAAGCACTCCAGAGACCGTCCCGATGTCGCCGCTCCAGGTCGAGCCGATGACGAACGCGACCCCTGATCTTATGGCGGGAAATGAGCCCGTGTAGAGGACATAGAAGAGCGCAAG
>Ga0187780_10000587_pt1 | contig 27089 bp, 22 predicted proteins | sample 1015_Q2_SP10_20__FD_132429 | JGI IMG/M metagenome (GOLD analysis project Ga0187780, IMG submission 132429) | Tropical peat soil microbial communities from peatlands in Department of Meta, Colombia - 1015_Q2_SP10_20_MG | ecosystem: Environmental > Terrestrial > Soil > Wetlands > Peat | place... | reverse complement strand
GTCTCCGGACGGGATGCGGTGTACGCTCCCAAGTTATCGACGTGCTCAAGGCACAGATAAAAAGGAGACCGGCAATGAAGAAGGTTAGCACCGTAGCGGCGAAGGCGAGCAAGAAAATCTCACAGCAGAAGTTAACCGTGGGACTGGATTTGGGTGATCGCAACAGCTGGTATTGCGTATTGGACGAAGCCGGCAAGGTGCTGCTGGAACAACGTTTGAGCACGAGCGGAAAGGCTTTACGGGAAGGGTTCGGTGGAATGCCGCATAGTCGCATCGCCTTGGTAACGAACGTCCCCCCAGCGATTACCCTCGTAAACAGCGGACGAAAAAGAAGGTTGGTAGCGCTACCGGGAATCGAACCCGGGTTTGAAGATTGAGAATCTGACAAACCGCGCGAGCGATACCTGCGAATTGTTCCTCTAAGCGGTTCAAACCAAATAGATTAGCTCTCGCCGTGGGACGCGCAGGTCTAATCGTCACAAACGAGCTAAGTCCTTTATTTGCGAGTTGTCGATAGTTGCTCCGAGCACAAAATGAGCACAAGAAGGTGTCACAACACGATTTGTTGACCTGGCCTGCCGTGAGTGACCCCTCGATTCCGACGGCATGTAGCTCTACTCCTTATGCTTCCGTTAAATAGACGGCAAACTCCCCTTGCGCGTATATTGTGAATTCACTATATTGATAGTTGGCAATGAGCGATGAACAGACGTTGAAGCCGGTGATCTGGGTGGGAACGAGCCGCAGAGACTTGCGAGAGTTCCCCGACCCCGTACAGGATCACATGGGCTATGCCCTGTACATCGCCCAGCGTGGTGGCAAGCATCGCGACGCGAAACCGCTAAGCGGCTTTGGTGGGGCAGGAGTCTTGGAAGTCGTTAAAGACTATCGCGGCGATACGTTTCGTGCCGTGTACACCCTGAGATATGCCGGACGCGTGTTCGTCCTTCACGCCTTCCAGAAGAAATCGAAGACCGGACGAGAAACACCGCGCCGTGATTTGGAATTGATTAAGCAACGACTGCGCGAAGCCGAACTGATTGCGAGGGAGATGAAGCCATGACCAAAAAGAAACGATACGAAACCGGAAGCCGCAACGTGTTCAAAGATATCGGTGTACCGAATGCGGAGGAGCATTTGGTCAAGGCGCAGCTTGTGTTCAAGATCGACAAGATCATGAAGGATCGCGGCCTGAAACAGGTCGAGGCCGCCGATTTATTCGGCATCCGTCAGCCGGATGTGTCGAAAATGTTGCACGGTGAGTTTCGGCAGTTTTCTGTGGAGCGCCTCATGCGCTTCCTCGTAGCGCTCGATCAAGACGTGGCGATTGTGGTAAAGCCCCACCGTGACAGAGCCAACGCTGCCGCGCTGCAAGTCTTCTGACTGCTAGAGGCGGCGTGCGCTGCCGCATGTTCTGTCGCGGATTGATGCGGCTTGAAATTGCGACTTGGACGGTGGTTCGCACGACTGCTGATGAGAGGGTTGTACGCCTCAGTGAAGTTCGCTGCCTACGGCAGCGGGAGGCCTATTGACACGCCACCCCTGGAAGGGTGCTGCACAGCGCCCGAGCGCGCTGCATGGTTGGTTATTCAATGATTGAAATGTTGTTAGACTTGCGGCGTGGCGTCATCCGTCGTGGCTTTTGGCGTGATCACTCGGTCTGTCCTGCACTCTGGCCAGTGAGCAGCGTAGCAAACCCACAGCCAGGAGGCTCTTAATTAATGATGGGCGTTTCACGCACAAGGTCCGCGGGAGCAAAGGTCACCGATGAAGAGTATGCAAAGCTTGAGGCACTAGCCCAGGCACGCGGGTTGACCGTAGGTGAATGGTGTCGCGAAGTGCTACTGGCACAATTGCAGCCATCGTTTGCACCTCTTCCCGAGAAAGCGATTCTGGCCGAGGTCCTTGGACTCAGAATGATTGTGATCAATCTTCTACGTGCGCTTGGAAACGGCGAGCCGCTAACAGCGGAGAAAACGCAGACGATTATCGACTGGGCGGATGAGGAGAAAATCAAGACCGTCCTTCAATGTCTGCACAAGCACGCCGAGAAGAACAAACGCTGATACAGCTCAGTGTCTGTGCTTTAGTTCTTTTGAATCAACTAATGCGGGCAGAGGGAGTCGAACTACTCGTAACGCAAAGCAACCACGGGGTCCACTCGCGTCGCTCGCCGCGCAGGTAAGAATGCAGCCCAAGGCCATCACACTAGCAAGGGCCGCAACCGCGACGGTGAAAGAAAAAATGTCCCCCGGGCTCAACCCAAAAAGCTGGCTGGAAATCGCTCGCGAAGCCTCGTACGACAAAGGAAGCCCAAGCAGCAACCCACCACCGAGTAACAAACCAGTTTCGCGCAGAATCATGGCAAGAATGTCGCGCCCTGCTGCACCAAGGGCAATGCGCACACCGATCTCGTTTGTCCGCCACGCAACCCCTTGCGCCGTAACGCCATAAAGCGCGTTGTCCGCTATTGGCCTGATCGCGGGGCGCGATCTCCCGACAGCAAAACGTTGCCCAAGAAAGCCAACTCAGTCATGAGGTCCATTTACGAACAGGCGCTGGAGGACGAATTCAGGTTCTTGCATCCACGGATCCAGGAGCGTTTCGGATTCAGCAGCAAAGATCGACGCGGATCTGTTGGCACCGGTGTAATGGAGAAGGTCTGGCGCGGCAAATTTTTTACTGTACCTTTTCTATATTTAGGAAGCTGGCGGCGAATCATGTTTCCCGAGCGCGGCGCGGCTGTTCCTTTTACGGTCAGGAACTATGCCTATCTTGACCCGTATGGCAGGGAGACAGTGACCTGGGTCAGAAATTTTGGCACTCACCATCCGCGTCGATTCGACGCTTACATGATTTACAGCAAGGAACGTGGATGTGTTGTCGATTACTGGGCACTCACCAACATCTCGCAGTGGACATTCACTTGAGCGTTGATGATCGGGGAGGTTTGCGGCTCCGTTCCGCGGCACAACGCTTCTACGAAGGATTGATTGGTTTCAATTTGCCGCTGGCCTTTTCACGTGTTGCCAACGTATGCGAATGGTTTGACGAGCGAGATCAGAAATTCCACATCGAAGTGAATGTTCAAAATCACGTCTGGGGTCCACTATTTGGATACATCGGTTCATTCACGGTCAATTGGGTAACCATAAAGAACGGTGAGATTCCCGCAGATCTCGTGCCTGTGCGTTACGAGCGACGAGAGTGACATTCTCCCCAGTCAGCTCCGTTCGCAGTTGACAAAAAAATTGTGTCTATAAATCCTCCCATCCGATGGGTCACTTGGCGGCGGTACCTCAGTAACCTTCGCCGCCCAACATCGCGCTGTATCTTTAGTCCATGATGTTGATACGAGTCATCGCGGTTCTTCTGCTGTCGTCGTTATTGGCTGCTCGACCGAGTCCGACTCAACAGCCTGCACAGCCCACTGCCGAGCCCGAACTTCCAGTGGTTAACTATAGCGGATTCTGCTCGGGGGGATGTCAGGGTAGCAGAGTATTGGTCACGAAACGTTCCACCGTGTATGACACTTGGCAGAGTAATCGACAAGCGGTCGGAGAGCTTTCGGAAGGCGAAACAGTAAGAACTTTGGGGGGAACGATCTGCATTACGCGCAAGCCAGATCGACTCACTGCCAAGGTGCCCATCCCGTATTTCGGCCTAAGAACGGGCGACGTGGTTCTGAGGTACCAGCAACAGGACCAAGGCACCTACGACATCTGGGCCAGCGGAGGTTGGTACAGAGACACCAATTGGAGCAAAGCCGAGGACGGGGGAGAAATCCTGTGCGCAGACCAAGAGGCAGCAAACGGAATGTGCTACTTGAAACGACTGCAATCCAACTTCATCCTCATTGAGCCGGGCATTCGAGAATGGTGGGACCCAATACAAAAAAGCGACGGAATAAAGGGTTGGGTTCTCGAACAGGCGAACTTCCAGCATGCGAACAGAGTTAGCGCTCTGCCAGAGCAAGAGCATACTGGCAAACTGCAAGCTACTGCTATTCGCGAGCCCAAGCTTCCGATAATCGACAACGATGCGTGCCCGGGGAGAGGTCGGATCGTGTCCAATCACAAGATCACACGAGACGATCAAATTTACTCTTCATATCGAGATGATCGCACGGTCATCGGCAAGCTGAAAGCTGGGGAGACAATCACGGTATTTGCCGGGGTGAACGTGATCCGTGAACCGGATCTCGCCGTTATGACCCAGCCGGACGGCGTTTTCTTGCAGCCTGGCGACGTAGTTCTGGGTTATAGCATTCACGCGAACGGATTTATGGATTTCTGGGCCAAGGACGTCTGGTTTCAGGATAACTTTGAGTCGATTGTGGCCAAAGGTAGCTGGTGCGGATTTGCCGACAAAACCCAGTGTGACATTCAGATCACCCAGAACGGAACCAGCGAATGGTGGGTGCAGGTGAAAACCGATAACGGTGCGACAGGCTGGGTTCGGGCGGGCAGACTGGTGGGCGATCAGAGTTGGAATAGCGACAATTTCGGCGACCTGTGTAACTTGGATTGATGATTCGCGATGATTCAGCCCCCGCAACTGATTGAAAACATGGTGGAGCTAGTCGGGCTCGAACCGACGACCTCATCGTTGCGAATGATGGCGTCTGCCAATCTACCGCTTTTGTCTGCTTAGAGTTGCCTGCCGAGCACGGTCCATTTCGGTTCAATTCAGTTCTAACAGAAAAATCACGCTTGCCGGGAGTTGGCCTCAACTGCCGTGCTCAGATTGCGCCCATTGGAGCGTTGCCAAGGGCGCTTGCTGGCGATCTAGTTGCTAAACCCTACGCCGTTAACGAGGACTAATCCTGTGGAGCGTTAACAAGACTGCGAAACCTCCGAACTGTTGGCCTAATCCGCGGCGACTCACGGGAGACCTTAGCGCTACTCGCTTCGTAACGCATGGATAGGCTCAAGCGACGCCGCTTTCCAAGCTGGGACGACAGCCGCGATGAACGTAGCGAAGCTTAGCGCTGCGGTAGCTAGGAGCAAGATCATTGGATCGTAGGACTTCACACCAAATAGCTGGCTTGCGATGGTACGACCGCCGACTATGACGGCTGGAATGCCAATTGCCAAGGCAGCGACGACCTCAAGAAATGCTACTCTCAGCACCATCCCCAATATATTGAGCCGGCCGGCCCCCAGGGCCATACGAACTCCGATCTCAGCGGTGCGGCGCTCGACGGAGTAGGCAGTTATGCCGTAGAGTCCAACCGCGGCCAAGATCAGGGCCAAGATGCCAAAGAGCGAAGTCAGCTTCACAATCATCTTCTGTTGAGAAAAATTGCCTTCCACTTGATCGGCATAGCTGGTGAAATCAATGGCCGCAAGGTTAGGATTCACGTTTGCCAACACACGCCGAACCTGGGGCTCGAGACCAGTCACATTGCCCATAATTTTCAATTCAACGGCGTCCAGGTAGTGAGAGGCATTCTCGGAGGCAAGAAAACGAGGATCGTCATAAGTTACACTCTGCTGCGTTGGTAGAAAGAACATTGGCAGCATCTTGGCCGTCGGCTCCCAATACATGGTGTCTTCGGTCACGCCCACGATTTCGAAGGTGCTCGAATATTTGATATCGATGTAGCCGAAGTGTTTTCCAATCGGGTTTTCTTGTTTAAAGAATTTGTTGGCGAAGGTTTGGTTTACCACGGCCACGCGCCCGGATGTGGCTGTGTCTTGGTCACTAAAAGATCGCCCCTGCACGATCTTTGTCCCTATCGCGCTGAAGTAATCGTTACTCACGCGGACCCACGATGCTTCATTCTGGCCAGTGTCGGGTGGTGGCGGAGCTTGGCCTTCGATGTAGGCGTTTGTAGCCCAATTATGGCCTTCCATCGGGGTGTAATTTGAGAAGCTTACCTGGGCCACGCCCGGTATTGACGCCAAATCGTCGTGGAGTCGGCGGTAGAGGGCATCAAGCTGCGGCGGCTTGTAGCCAGCCAACTGCGGATCGATGTTCAAAATATAACGGTTCGCGGTCGCAAAGCCGAAATGCTGATTCTGCATGTTTCGCAAGCTTTGGATCAGCAACCCAGCCGCGGACAACAGCACGATCGACAAGGCAGCTTGGGCCACAACTAAAGATTTCTGCGTCCAGCCAGTCTTGCCCCCTATGGAGCGGTTTGCACCACGCAACGCGTCGGCAGGATCGGCAGCGGCCGTCATCCAAGCAGGAACGATTCCGAAAATAATTCCAGTGAGCAAGGAAATGACAAAAGTGAAACCCAACACCGGCAGCGAGGGGGTGCCGTCAATGGCTACAGGAGTCTTTGGAAACGCCAGATGGAGGATGAGCCCCGTTCCCGCAAACGCAAATGCGACGCCCAGGCCGCCGCCCAATAACGCGAGTAGAGTGCTCTCAGTCAAGACCTGACCGACCTGCCGAGATCGACGGGCGCCCAGCGCCGCTCGAATTGAGGTTTGCGGTTTGCGATTGGCGGCACGCACCAGCATCAGGTTGGCCACGTTCGCGCAGGCAATCAAAAGCACAAAAGCCGAGATTGCCATGAGGAGCCGCAGCCCGGCCTGGTATTCATCGCGCAACATCTGAACGCCGGCGCCGCCTGATGAAAGATGAAGGGTCTGCTTAGGTACCAGTGCCCGTTCCTCGGGACGAAGTTTGGCCACCGGGCTCAAGAGCCACTCCTGCAACTCTACTTGCAGGCGGGCTTCAATATTCTTCACATTGGCACTCGGCTTGATTCGCCCGATGAGATCAAGCCAGTCCTGCCCCGGGATATCCAGAATGGGGGTATTGTCAAGCAGCGGCTCGTCCGAGAGGGGAATCCAGAACGCAGGAACGTTCTGCAGCCGATCACCAAAGAAACGGGGAGGAGCAATGCCTATCACGGTGAAGGGTTGGCCATTGAAGGTGAAGCTAGCTCCTACCACCGACGCTTTGCGATCGTCCTGTGGGGTGAGCATACGCCCGGTGTAGGCGGCAATGCCAAACATGGAGAAATAGTTTCCCGAGACATATTCGCTGCGCTGCGATTCGGCAAACTGATTAGTCCCTGTGCGACGCACGCCGATTCGGTTGTCGTCCGGCTGAAAGGCAGCAAGTTCGACAAAACCCGGTGTGCCGTCCCGAAACGTTTTGTACTTGTCGTAAGAGAAGAGGGACCAATCATCCTGGAGGGCATCATCTACGCAGCAATTCTCGACATCGCCAATGCGATAGAGCTCACCAGGCTTGGCCACGGGCAGCGACTTAAGCAGCACCGCGTGCACAAGTGTAAAAATCGCAGTAGTGGCACCAATTCCTAAGCCAAGGGTCAGGACTGCCGTCGCGGTGAAACCGGGTGTGCTGGCGAACTGCCTGAGCGCATAACGCACATCGGCCAAGATTTGCATAATGTCTCCTCGCTTCTTCTTACTAAAAGCCTGGCCGCACACGGGGCTCAACGTTGCCTCTTACGTCATTATGATCCTAAGTTTCGACGCACATCCAAGTTGTTTCGTGAGCAACCGCAATCGGGCATCAAGTCAGAGGTTAACCGTTGATCACGAGCTCGTGCTGTTTCTGTGCCCAATTTGTGCGGGCCTGTACTTGGAAGTTCATTCATTCGCGGATTAGTCCTTCCTAGTCGACTACCGTGTACCGACTCCGAGCGCATCACGAGCAATCCGCGAACTGGCGTCGCTTGTGATGACAAGGCCGTTTAGCCTAACCGATCAGTGGAAAAAGGGTTGCATCAGGCTTTGCTGCATTAATCAACCAGAATGGCGTTCGAGATCAGGATCGTCTGTTTCCACATGAATGCTCTCTGACTCCCGAAGGATTACCGCAAAAAAGTCGCGCGTGGGCATTCTTTTCAGAGTAGTGTACTGCAGCAGGGCCGAGCCGGGGCAGCAGGCAATAAGAGGTCGCAGAAACTGCGACACCAGATGGAGGCCCCATGGAATCGATCCAGCAGGATCTAGGTTATGCGCTTAGGAATCTACGCAAGACACCCGGCTTCGCGGTAGTGGCCGTTCTCACCTTGGCGCTGGGGATTGGGGCATCCACCGCCATTTTCAGCGTTCTCGAGAACGTATTGATGGAACCCTTTCCCTACCGAGATTCTGACCGCTACATGTGCGTTCAAATCCACAACACGGACAGAGATGAGCCCGGCGGGCGCAACGTTTTACTGGGGTCAGAATTCTTGGATTACGTGGAGCAAAATCATGTGTTCGACCGGGTTATCGCCAGTACTGGTGCGAGCGTGTTCTATCGTTCCGCGGAAGGTACGCAACTGCTGGACGGAAACCTCGTAACCCCTGGAACCTTCGAATTTTTCGGCATGAGTCCCCTCCTCGGGCGAGTGATGCAACCTGCTGACTACGAACCAGGCGCCCCCCCGGTATTCGTTCTCCGCTATAAGACCTGGCTCAAAGAGTTTGGTGGCGACCGCACCATCTTGAACAAGACGTTCGTCCTGAACGGGACGGCGCGAACCCTGATCGGCATCATGCCGCCGCGCTTCGGATGGGGTGACGCAGACTTGTGGATTCCAGAAAAGCCCAGCCGCACGGCTGAGAATATACCCCACGCCGGGGCTTTGCCCCATTATTGGTTCTTCGTAGGACATTTGAAGCCAGGCGTGTCGCCTAAGCAGGCCGTTGCGGATATGACCGTCATCGCCAAGCGGCTTGCCACAACTTACCCTGGATATTATCCGAAGCACTTTTCGATGGAGATTCCATCTTTCACCGATACAGTCGTCGGGCAATTCCGCACCACTCTTTACATCGTGTTTGCGGCGGTCGCCTTGTTGCTGCTCATCGGTTGTGGAAACGTAGCCAATCTTCTTCTTGCCCGAGCCACCACCCGCGAGAGGGAATTTGCGATTCGCTCCGCACTGGGCGCAAGCCGCCTCCGTTTGATCCTTCAACTGCTGGTGGAGAGTCTGATTCTCGCAGTAGGCGGTGCTGTTTTTGGAACTCTGCTGGCTTGGGGCGGATTGAAATTCCTGGTCGCTCTCACGCCGCAGGATGTTCCGGCAGAGACGGTTATCCGCCTCAACTCGGCGGTGCTGCTGTTCACTCTCGGATTGACCTTCTTGACGGCGCTCACTTTTGGCCTCGTCCCGGCGCTCACGGCAGCCCGAAAGAACTTACAAGAGCCTTTGCGCGATGCGGGCAAAGGCCTCAGCGGCAGTTTTCGTCACGGAGAACTCCGTAACGCGGTGGTTGTAATGGAAGTCGCGCTTTCGCTTACCCTGATGGTATCCGCCGGCCTTCTGATGCGAAGCTTTGTTGCCCTCCGGCAAGTGCATCTCGGCTTCGCACCCGATCACGTGCTATTGGCCAGGCTGCCGTTTCCCGAGGGCCGCTACAACACTGCCGATCAAGTGGCTGGCTTTTATCGGTCTTTGCTCTTGCGTCTGGAAGCCCTGCCGGGTGTGGTAGCCGCCACTGTCTCCCTGCCCGAAGAATTTCCCTATGGGGGCTGGGGCAGCGGAATCGAAATTCTGGGGAAGACCCATTCTGAGAAATGGGGCGCCCTGATCCAACTGTGTAGCGAGGGCTATTTTCCAGTTCTCAAGATTCCGTTTCTCGAAGGCAGATCCTTCACGGAGGCAGAGGTCAATGGTGCTCGTAAGCTCGCGGTCGTGAATCAGACGTTCGTGAAGAAGTACTTGCCGGGAGACAATCCGATCGGCCGACAAGTACGGATCGCGCTTGCCGAATCGAAGGACAAGGTGCCCGAACCTATGTTCGAGATCATCGGAGTGGTGTCAGATGCCAAGAACCTCGGGCTCCAGGATCCTCCCATGCCGGAGATTTGGATTCCCTATACCGTCACGGGGTCGATATCTGGTGGCATTCTAATGCGTACCGCAAAAGATCCCCTGACCATGCTGAACGCCGTTCGCCACGAAGTCTGGGCCACGGACGCAAGCGTCGCCCTGACGCACGCCGACAGCATGGAGGGATACATCAGCCAGTCCTCTTATGCTACCCCCCGATTCGGTTTTATGCTCATGACGATCTTTGGCGTGATCGCGCTGATCCTCGTCACCATTGGAGTTTACAGTGTGCTCTCTTACACCACTGCGCGACGCACGCAGGAAATTGGGATTCGCATGGCGCTCGGTGCAGAGGTCTCCGATGTGCTCGGAATGGTCATACGTATGGGCCTCCAGCTCCTGGCCATTGGCGTTGGGCTCGGATTGCTTATCAGCGTCGCATTGGGACGAATCATTGCCACTCAGCTCTGGGGAGTGTCAGCCTATGATCCCTGGACGTTAGCCTGCGTACCCGTTGTGCTGCTCACGACCGGTTTCCTGGCCTGTTGGTTTCCGGCTCGACGCGCCGCGCAAGTGGATCCCATGGTTGCGCTGAGATATCAATGAAGCCTGGGATCGGCTTATTGTGCCCGCCACCCAACAAGAAAGCTTGGCCGGGAGCTACGGCACCGATAATCGCGCGTCGTCAATCACCACGGTTCCGTGTACTAAGAGAAAGCGCACACTGATGCTTGGTACAGAGGGCTTTTCAAAGGCAGATGGGTCTCCGCGGACAGGATCGGCCCAGCACATTAGTAATGACTTGTCGGCTAGCGTTTACCGATTGCCGAAAATTCGGCTCGTTTGACAGCTTTCTAAACTCGTGCGACTCTCCCCGCGACTTACATTGCTCCTTTAAGGGGCGGGAAGCGGGTAGCGGTTTTGAGGGACAAATGGGGACGAGTCGAGACTCAGACGTGGCCGGGTGATAAGCCGGTCTGGACGATTGGCGTACTGATCGCCACTCTGACCATCGCGTGCGCAGGGTTGTGGCTGCAGCGCCTTGCCTTCACGCCGCTCCAGCAGTATTGGCTGCTGACCTACCTGGCGGCAAACGTGGAAGTTAGGCTCAACCACCCGACCCGACAATATCGCCTACTGCTTGTCGCGCACCGCGACGGCCTCACCTATCTGCTGACTGATCAAGACGTCCGGAGCGGTTTGACGACCATGCCGGACGGTCGCCGGATTCCTTTTGTGCTGACCCAGGAGGCAGAGCGGCAAGGGGAGCGTCTGATACTTACGCCACCCACGTCATGGAATAACAAGCTACTTAGGGACAAATTGCAGCAGTTCGTTTACCAGGACCAGAACCTCATGGACTTGGCGCGGTTACCGCTCTTGTGCGGCTTGGGCGTGCTGGTAATTGGCCTACCTATTGCCATCCCTAAAGACAAACGCAACGCGCATCTGTGCAGGCACGGGCGGCCGCTAAGAGGCCCGGAAGAGGTCACGGCAGCCGAGTTTAACCACCGCAATAGGTCGGGTGGTATTGGCTTCAGAACGCTTGAGGCACCAACTCTCTCCGAGTCGCTATTGCGACGAAATGGCACCGAGGTGTGCATCCCGCGCTCGCTGGAAGACAACCATTTCCTCTTCATGGGTGACTCTGGTAGCGGCAAATCCTCACTGATTCGGCAAGTGTTAGCTCAGATTGCCGAACGCGAAGAAACCGCCGTCGTCTACGACCCGGCACTCGAATATACCGGCCAGTTTTACTCGCCAAAGCGCGGCGACGTAATCCTGAATCCGATTGATGAACGGATGCCCTATTGGTCGCCTTCCGACGAGGTCACACGCCCCCCGGAAGCATTAACTTTGGCCGCGTCGTTGTTCCAGGAAACTGACCGCGAGAATCCCTTTTTCGTGCAGGGACCGCGCAAGATCTTCGCCCACCTGCTGAATCTGAAGCCGACGCCGGAGGAATTACTTGGCTGGTTAAGCGACGAGCGGGAACTGGAAAGGCGGCTAAAAGGCACGGCACTGGCTGCCATGATCTACGAAAGTGCCGGGCCACAGCGCGGCGGCATGTTCGGCTCCCTCAGCATGGTGGCCGACAGCCTCCGATTATTACCAGACAAACTGCGATTGGTGAAATATTTTTCGGTCGCTGAGTGGGCAGAACACCGGCAAGGCTGGGTTTTCGTGACCAGCATCCCTGAAGCCAGAGAGCAACTCCGCCCGCTCATCAGCATGTGGCTGGACATGATGATCCTCCGGCTGATGAATCAGGGCAGACGAGGAACCCGCCCGGTTTGGTTTGTGCTGGATGAGTTGTCTTCGTTGCATCGGTTGCCTCAGCTGCTGACAGCGATTACCGAAAACCGCAAGGCCGGTAACCCGGTTGTGCTGTGCTTTCAGGGGCGGAGCCAGTTGGAGAGCATCTACGGCCATCAAGCGGAGGCAATGCTGTCGCAGCCCGCCACCAAAATCTTCCTGAAAACCAGCGAGCCCCGAGCTGCCCAGTGGATCAGCGACACGATTGGCGCCGTCGAGCTTGAGCGACTGCGAGAGAGCCGCACGCACGGGCAGATGCCCCGGCCACGGGAATCGCGCAGCTACCTGCTTGAGCGCGAGGTCAGGCCGCTGGTTATGAAGGAAGAGATTTCGGGTCTGCCGAAGGGGTTCGGCTTCCTCAAATGCGGCAACCTAGTGGTCCGAATCAGCTTTCCCTATCTTCAGCTTCCGGAACGACATCCTAGCTTCTTGGAGCGCAAGGCTCCATTTGCGGGCGACCCAAACTCGCAAAAACCGGCGGCAACGAGCGAAGTACCGCCGCCCTCTAGCAACAGAACCCCCGACGAGCACCGGACACCCTCAACGAAACCACAGTCACCCAAAGACACTCAACAGCAAGAGGCACAGCAAACATTCTTCAAATGAACGGAAGGACTCACGACATGCAAGACAATGACGCAAACGATGGAACGATTGTCATAGAGGCTGAGGAGCTGCTGACAGCGAAGGACTGCGAGTCCATTATTCGAGCCGATGGATGTCAGGTTGGTTATGCATGGCCACATGCCCAAAAGCCATCGTCCGTGATGCTCGGACACGTGAAGAACTTTCCAGGCACCGTCAGACTCGCCGCATTGGTTTACGACAACCTGTCCACTGAGGAGCAACAGTGGATGTGCGAAGGCCTGCTTCAGATCTCTCAGAAAATAGCAGGCGAGGGCTGTCTGACGAAATACGGCATTTACATGACCGAAGAATTGAAGTGCGGTTGTGTGGTTTCCTTTTGGCCGATTCAACTTCCGCATGACGGCAAGTTCCGAGTGCCTCGGCGATTCGATGATCTCGTGGCAAAGAAGTGGGTGCCCTCAACGAATAACGATTACGAGGGCGCCAAATGCTGACCATCTCCAAACCACTCAGTTCAGCTCAGGCGCACACTTACCACCAGTGCGAGTTCTCCAACTCCCAGGACAACTATTACACCGAAGGCGAGCGAGTTCGCGGCGAGTGGCATGGCAAATTGGCGGAACAGTGGGGGTTGAAAGGCGAGGTACAGGAGGAACACTTCGCCCGGCTCGCCGACGGACAGCATCCGCTTACCGGAGAAGACTCGGTCCGTCAGCGTCCGGGTTACGAGTACCAGAACGGCCAAGGTCAAACCATCCACACGATGGAACACCGCGCAGGATGGGATGCGACGTTCAGTGCACCCAAGAGCGTTTCTCTGACGGCACTTGTCGGTGCTGATGAGCGCGTGCGCACTGTGCACCGCGAAGCTGTCAACGTGGCATTAGATGAGTTGGAACGATATGTCCAAGCGCGCATCGGCGGGAACTATACGCCGGAGACAACCGGCAAATGGGTTGCCGCGAAGTTTGAGCACGACAGCAGCCGCCCGGTAAACGGATATGCCGCCCCACAACTTCACACACATGTGGTGATCTTCAACGTCACCCAGCGCGAAAACGGCGACACCCGAGCATTGCAGCCGCATGAGTTGTATCGCTCTCAGCAGTATGCGACCGCCGTTTACCGCACCGAACTGGCACTCCGTTTGAAACAACTCGGTTACGAGATCGAGCCAAACGCGAACGGTGCGCCCGAGATCAAGGGCTACACCCAGGACTATCTAGACGCTAGCAGCCCACGACGGCAACAGATTAAAGAGCACTTAAACCAAGAGGGCCTTCGTGGGGCTGAAGCGGCAGAAATCGCCGCTCACCGAACACGCGACGCCAAAGTTGATGTCAGCCACCGTGAAATGCAGAGACGTCACCAGGCGCTGGCTGAACAGTTCGGGAAACAGCCTGAACGTGTCGTACAGGAAGCCCAGGGCCGTGCTCACCAGACACAGCCTACAAGCAACGAGCAGGTGGAGAGAGCAGTCCGAGAGGCCGTCTCTTATGCAATCGGGAAGAACTTTGAACGCGAAGCCGTCTCCGACGAACGCGAACTAATGCGGGATGCGTTGAAACGTGCGATGGGCGAAGCGCCGTTCTGGAGGATTCAGGAGCAATTCAACAAAGAAGCTGAGCACGGCGGTCTCATTCAGCAGGAGTCTCACGCTGGCGTAGCAAGAAGCTTCACGACAGACGAGATGATTGCCTTGGAGCGCGACACCATCCGACTCATGCGCGCAAGCCAGGACCGGTATCCGGCACTCGTGAGCGGCAGCACCCGCCATGAGACCGAGAAGGAATACGCGCATCTCAGCAGCAGGCAGCACCGGGCCGTGCAAGAGATCCTCACCAGCCGCGACCAAATCACGGCACTCGAAGGCATAGCAGGAGCCGGTAAGACAACAGCTTTGAGTGCCATTCGTGACGCCGCCGAGCGCGAAGGGTACAGCGTCGAAGGCTTTGCTCCCACTTCGCGTGCTGCCCAGAAACTGGGAGAGGCCGGAATCGCATCAAATACGCTGCAGCACTACCTTGCACGAGAGTCGCAAGCCGCGACGGGCGAAAAACATCTTTACGTGCTCGACGAATCAAGTCTTGCCAGCACCTGCCAGATCAACGAATTCTTTCACCGGCTCGGCGAGCAAGATCGCGTCCTGCTTGTAGGTGACGTGCGGCAACACGAAGCCGTAGGGGCCGGGCGACCCTACCACCAATTGCAACAAGCCGGAATGAGAACCGCGCACTTGGACGAGATCATTCGCCAGAAGGACCCGGCACTCAAAGAGGCGGTCGAGCAACTCGCTCGCGGAGAGATCTACGCAGCCATCCAAAATCTGGATCGTCAGGGCCGAGTGCAACAAATCGCAAACCGCGAAGAACGATTCCACGCCATCGCGCACGAGTATGCACGCCATCTTCAGGGCACATTGGTGGTCTCGCCGGACAACCAGTCCCGCGGTGAACTGAACGACTTGATCCATCGCGAACTGCAGGAGCGCGGCCAAGTCCAGCGGCACGAGGTGACATTCAGAGTGTTACAAGCGCGGCAGGAATTGACCGGCGCAGACCGGGCCTGGGCTGGGCAATACGAACTAGGTGATGTTTTGCGGTATTCGCGCGGCAGCAAAGTCGTAGGAGTCCGCGCCGGCGAGTATGCCACGGTCGCAAACACCGATGCTAAACAGAACCTGCTCACCATTGAACGCGGAGATGGCCAGCAGGTGACTTATGACCCACGTCGCCTGCAAGGAGTCTCGGTTTACCGAGATGCAGAGCGCAGCTTTGCCGAAGGCGACCGGGTGCAGTTCACGGCCCCTTCGAAAGAACTGCACGTTGCCAACCACGAACTCAGTACCGTTGTGCGCCTCCATGATCGCGGCGATATCGCGCTCCACACCGATTCCGGACGGCTGGTCGAATTCAGTGTCAAAGATCATCCTCATCTTGATTACGGCTACGCCGTGACCAGCCACAGCAGTCAAGGCCAGACCGCCGACTGCGTTTTGATCCACGCGGACACCGAACAGAGCGCGCACCTGGTCAACCGCCGGATGGCATATGTGGCCGTTTCGCGCGGACGCTACGATGCACAGATTTACACCAATGACAAGTCGGAACTCGCCCAGCATTTCAATCGAGACGTTTCACAGCGCACCGCCTTGGAAAACAGCGATCAACACGCCACACAAATGCTCGGATCGGCATCTGCCGAACATGGACGTGGCGAGGATTTGACAACAGCGGCCCAAGGCCTGGGGCAATCCGCCAGCGAACTGCATGCACATGCAATGGGCCAGGAATGACTTTGATGTAAGAAGCTTCGCCACGCGTCAATTTGTAAAAGGAGATCACAGCAGATCGATATGCCAAACGGAAAGACGTCCCTAACCGAAAAGCAGGCTGCCGAGCGACTGAACGTACCGGTCAGCACCTTGCGATATTGGCGGGGCTGCAGCGACGGACCTGAATACTACAAACTGGGTAACGCAAAACGTTCGCCGGTACGCTATGATGCCGATGTGCTTGAGGCTTGGCTTCAGGCGCACCTGCGTGTCCCGAAGGCGAGAGCGACAACGAAGGAGAAATATGTCGCTCTACAAACGAGGTAACTGCTGGCATTTCAGGTTTCGCTGGAATGGCTACCAATATCGGGGTTCTTGCCACACCTCGAAAGAACAGGTAGCCAAAAAGGTTGAATCCCTACTGCTGGCGCGGCTGTTGGAAAACAAGGAATTGCCGGGGTCGAAGAAGATTCCGACTCTGGCGGAGTTTTCCGACCGATTCTTTCCTTGGCTGGCATCTTTACCGACGGATCGACCACCGACGGAGGCCACCAAGAGGTACTACCGAGTAGGCTGGCGCCTGCTCTCATCAGCCCGATTAGCCGGTATGCGAATCGACAAGATAACCGAGGATGACATCCGTGCAACCGCAGTCGGCACCTCACCGGCAAACTCAAACAATGCTTTTCGCACCCTTCGCCGGATGCTGAAAAAGGCGAAGGACTGGAAGCTGATCTCAGAGACCCCGGTTATCAAGATGGTCGAAGAGCAGCCGCGAGAAGAGGAGCTCGAACCGTGGATGGAAGAGAAGCTGTTAGCTGTAACCGAGATTCCGCGCACGCCAAGCAATAAGCATGCGCCGAAGTCTGTCAATTACGGCTGGCAGCCGTTTCGTGATGTGCTTCTGGTCATACTGGACACCGGCATGCGCCCTGCCGAAGTGTTCCACATGAAGCGGGAGCATATCAAATGGGACCGAGACGTGATTTTTGTGCCACGCTCGAAGTCTCGTAAGAGCAGGCGGTTTGTCGGGTTAACGAAGCGCGTACGCCAAGCGCTTCAGATTCGCCTGGCCAGCCATGATTCACCGTTTGTGTTCCCCTCGAAACAGTCGGCCTCCGGCCACATCCAGACCGTGCAGAAGCAGTTTGCCAAAGCCAAGCAGTTGGCCCAGATTCCCGACTCGATCGTGCTTTATTCTGCTCGCCATCGCTTTGGAACCGACGCCATGGACGGCACAGGCAATCTGATGGCGGTCATGGACGTGATGGGCCATAGCCGGATCGACGTGAACCGGATTTACCAGCATCCAGGGCTGAGACAAGTCACAAACGCCATCGAGAAACGAAATCGGGAGTTAGTGCACTAAATGGCCGAGCACAAAAGCGAGCACAGTCGCTTGACTGGGTTTTTTGAGGACAGGTGGTAAGCAATTGATATGGGAGCAGTTAGTAATGGTAGCGCTACCGGGAATCGAACCCGGGTTTGAAGATTGAGAATCTTCCGTCCTAACCCCTAGACGATAGCGCCATCGGTCAACGCGATTATAACAAAGGAAAATAAAGTGAATGGCTGCGGTATGTGCCAGACACTAGGCGTCCGTGGTGACGATCCGCACTCTTGACATGCCCTGCCCGACCGTAGCAGAATTCTAAATAGGCGAATAAAAAGCGAAACAACAAAATTCGCCTCGCGGCTCGCGCCGCACCTTGAAATCAGAGTTCTTCATGTCATCGTTTCCTCTTTTCCCGAATATGCCGGTTCGCGCCGTTATGCCAAAAAGTCTGACACTGCTTAGCGAACGGCTAGCAGCAATCTCCAACCTGACCACCGAAGTTAGACCGGCGTCCCGGCTTTCGTTACGCCCAGCGCCCGAAATGGTTTCTAGCGGCATTCGGGAGATCGATGCCCTAACCGGAGGACTCCCACGCGGGTGCCTGACCGAGGTGTGCGGAAGTCCGTCTTCGGGTCGCACCAGTTTGTTATTTGCCACTTTGGCGGCCGCGACCAAGCGGCAGGAAGCGTGCGCTTTGGTGGATGCAAGTGATGTCTTTGATCCGGTGTTGGCGGCGGCTGCAGAAGTAGGGTTTGAAAAATTGTTGTGGGTGCGGTGCGACGCACCAATAGAAAATTCACAACCTAGGGTTGGCAGGGAGGAAAAAAGTGAGGCGGGGAAGAATTCTGCTCGCCGGCGGAAGGAAACTCCGCTCGGGCAGGCACTGCGGGTTACGGACTTACTCCTGCAAAGTGGCGGCTTTGGACTGGTGATCCTTGATCTCGGCGACGTTCCTTTTAAGATGACGCGGCGCATTCCCCTGACCTCTTGGTTCCGCTTTCAGCGCACCATCGAGCACACGCCCACGATATTTTTTGTCATCACCCAAGAACCCTGCGCCCAGACCTGCGCTTCGTTGCTGCTGAAATTGCAGGCGCAGTTTTTGGGCGGTAGTCCCAGGGCAGGGGGTAAGAAGCCCTCCGCTTTCTGCTCTGCGCTTTCAGCCAAAGACGGGACTGCGCCGGCTAGTTTGGAAGGTCCTGGCCTACATTCTGTCAAAGAAATTCCAAAGAAATCCACGATTTCCGGAGGATTCTCGCATACCGAACTTTTGGAAGGATTGCATATTCAAACCGAGGTCCTTCGCTCGCGCCTCGAACGTAAGCCGGCGAGATCTCTGACTGCGGAATTCATATCCCAGTCGGTACGCGCGGGATAAATAGCAGGGAGTCCGTCCTTGAGGGACGGATGGGGGAACGGAAACTGCCGCAGACGGCAAACCACCGCTCCATTCTGACAAATGCCTTTCGCTTGCATCTTCGTTCCTGATTTTCCGGTTGAGGCGCTGCTGCGCGCGGAGCCGGAGCTACGCGCACAAGGTTTTGCTGTGCTCGAGGGCAAGGCTCCCTTACAAAAAGTTTTCGCGGTCAATAAAAACGCCCGGCGCGCGGGTGTGGCGTGCGGCATGACCAAGCTTCAAGTGGAAGCGTGCGTCGATCTTGTCTTACGGGCACGTTCGCCGTTGCTCGAAACCGCCGCGCACGCTGCGCTGCTCGATTGCGCGCAGTCCTTCTCGCCGCGGGTGGAAGATACGGCGCCGGACACAATCGTCCTCGACCTCGCGGGGCTGGAAACGCTTTTTGGCCCTCCGCCCAAAGTGGCAGAGGATTTGGCCGGGCGGGCCTCGAGTCTGGGACTGGAAGCCCAGGTTGCGGTCGCCGGAAATCCCGATACGGCTGTACTGGCGGCCCGCGGATTTTCTGGCGTGACCGTGATTCCAGAAGGGAAGGAGGCGGACCAGCTGAGCCGTCTGCCGCTGGAGGTTTTGTTTGTCGAAAAACCCGAGGATCGAGAGTCCGAGCCTATCCTGGACACTCTCCATCGCTGGGGTGTGCGCCGTTTGGGAGAATTGGCTCGATTGCCCGGGATCGCCATCAGCGAACGCTTGGGACAGCGAGGGGTGCATCTGCAAGAATTGGCCCGGGGGGCCGCTTCGCGCACGCTCGTTTCCTTCGAACCGCCTCTGGTTTTCGAGGAAGCCATCGAGCTCGAATGTCCTCTGGTTTTGCTGGAGCCGCTGGCCTGTTGGCTGAGCCGAATGCTGGAGCAACTCTGTGCTCGTCTGCGCGCCCGCGCCTTGGCGACCCAGGAATTGCGTCTAGCCTTAGAGTTGCAAAATAGCCATCCCCTCGAAGTTGCCGAGTTTCCACTCGGCGAAGACCAGCAGGGACGCCCTTTCCCTCAGGATTCCAAAAGATGGTTTCAGCGCACTCTCCGCCTTCCTGTTCCTCTGCTTGATTCCCAGGCTTTCCTCAAGTTGCTGCAGCTTGATTTGAAGGCCCACCCTCCCGGCGCCCCGATTCACAAAATCCATCTGGCAGCAGAGCCCACCCGGCCGCGAACGGCGCAGAACGGGCTTTTTCTTCCTCCTTCCCCGGAACCCGAGAAACTCGAACTCACCCTGGCCAAGATTGCGGGAATCGTCGGAGGGGACCGGGTGGGATCGCTGGCCTTGCTTGATACGCACCGTCCCGAGGGATTCCGGATGCAACCCTTTGTCCTGCGCGAATCCCCGAGCGGATCGGGAAGGAACCAAGAGAACTCTCAAAATTCGTCACTCGAGCGAGAAGGGCGTTCGACGGAGCTCGTCACCGCCTTGCGTATATTCCGTCCGCCGCTCGCGGCCAGCGTAACCCTGCGCGAGGGGAAGCCAACCTATGTTTCCAGCTGGCAAGGAGAAGAATTAGGGGGCGAGGTCCTTTGGGCGGCGGGACCCTGGCGTTCTTCCGGAGACTGGTGGGAGAAGGAAGGATGGGCGCGCGACGAGTGGGATATCGCGGTACAAGAAGAGACCCAGATTGTGTGTTATCGCCTGGTCCGCGATCTATTGCGCGGACGATGGCTGCTCGAAGGAACTTATGACTAGCCAAAGATTGCGCCCGGAGAATTGGCATTTTTCTTCCTTCCCCTTCCGCATACGTCCCGGTTGATGGTCGATGTACATCGAGCTCCACTGCCGCTCCGCGTTTAGCTTTCTCGAAGGCGCATCCTTGCCCGAGGACCTGATGGCAACCTGCGCGAATCTGAATATGCCGGCCATGGCGCTCCTCGACCGCGACGGCGTTTACGGCGCTCCGCGCTTCCACATGGCAGCCCAGAAGGCAGGCATCCAAGCTCACCTAGGAGCCGAAGTTACCTGTGACTCCTTCGGCTCTCCCCGAACGGAGATTTCTCGCCGGCTGAAATCACCGGGGAACAACCATGGTTTCCGCTTGCCCCTCTTGGTCTCTACCCGGGTTGGCTACCAGAACCTTTGTCGCTTGCTCACGAACATGAAGTTACGCGCCGACAAGGGAGAAGGTGCGGTGCGCGAAGAGGAATTACAAGAATATTCTGCCGGGCTCATTTGCCTTACCGGCGGCGGGGATGGCCCGCTGGCTTTTGCCCTGGCGAACGGGGGCATGGACCAAGCCCGTGCCTTTCTGAACCGCCTAATCTACATTTTTGGTCCGGCCAATGTTTACCTCGAACTGCAACGGCATTTTCATCGTGAGCAAGAGGCTCGCAATCGTGCCGCCCTGGATCTTGCCCGCTCCCTGGATCTCCCGCTGCTTGCCACCAACGGCGTTGGCTACGCTACTCCGCGGGAGCGTGAGCTGTGTGATGTGTTCACCGCCATTCGCCACCATTGCACGCTGGCTACGGCCGGGCGTCTCCTGGCCCGCAACTCCGAGCGCTATGTGAAATCGCCGGAGGAGATGGGAAGGCTTTTTGCCGATCTGCCCGAGGCCTTGGGCAACACGATCGAGCTCTCCTCCCGGCTCGAGTTCACGCTGAAGGATCTGGGATACAAATTCCCGAAGTACCCCGTGCCGGAAGGCGAAACCATGATGTCATTTCTGCGCCAGTGCACGCGGGAAGGTTTTGCGCAGCGTTATGGACAGGCCACGGAAGACCTCAAAGCCCGCGCTCGCCGCCAGATCGAGCACGAACTGAAATTAATCGAAAAGCTCGATCTGCCGGGGTATTTTCTCATTGTCTGGGATCTGGTTCGCTTCTGCCGCGAGCAGAACATTCTGGTGCAAGGACGCGGCTCAGCCGCCAATAGCGCCGTTTGTTATTCCCTCGGCATCACCGCCGTCGATCCGGTCAAGATGGAATTGCTCTTCGAACGTTTTCTTTCCGAAGAGCGGGGTGAATGGCCGGACATCGATCTGGATCTTCCGAGCGGCAACCAGCGCGAACGCGTCATCCAATATTTGTATCAAGGCTATGGCGAGCGGGGCGCAGCCATGACCGCCAATGTCATTACCTATCGCAGCCGCATGGCAGGACGGGAAATGGGGAAGGCGTTGGGCTTCGATCCGGAGACACTCGACAAGGTTTCCGCCGCCGTTTCCACCTGGGAATATCGCGATCAGCAGGATACCCTCGATCACCGTTTTCGCGACGCGGGTCTCGATTTGAACCATCCTCGCCTCCGCAAGTACTTCGAACTTTGTGTTGCCGTTCAGGATTTACCGCGTCATCTCGGCCAACATTCCGGGGGGATGGTAATTTGCCAAGGCGAGCTGGATTCCGTGGTTCCGCTCGAACCTGCCTCCATGCCGGGGCGAGTCGTGGTGCAGTGGGATAAGGAAGATTGTGCGGATCTCGGCATCATCAAAATCGACTTGCTCGGACTGGTGATGATGGCGGTGCTCGAAGACTCGCTGGCGCTCATTCGCCATCACTACCATGCGGTCGTCGATCTTGCCCATCTGCCGGCCGAAGATCCTCGGGTCTATGCCACGCTGCAGAAGGCCGATACCATCGGCATGTTTCAGATCGAGAGCCGGGCGCAGATGTCTTGTCTGCCGCGCCTGCGCCCCCAGCGCTTCTACGATCTCGTGGTCGAAGTCGCCATCATTCGTCCCGGCCCCATCGTGGGACAGATGGTGAATCCCTATTTGCAGCGACGGCAAGGACGGGAACCGGTGACCTACCCCCATCCTTCGCTCGAGCCCGTGCTGGCCCGTACTTTGGGTGTGCCGCTTTTTCAGGAGCAACTGCTCCGCATCGCCATGATCGCCGCCAATTTCAGCGGCGGGGAGGCCGAGGAGTTGCGCCGCGCCATGGGATTCAAGCGCTCCCCCGCCCGCATGAAAGAGATCGAGGTCAAACTGCGCACGGGGATGGAGCGCAATGGCATTTCTAGCGAAGCCCAGGAACAGATCATCCTTTCCATTACTTCGTTTGCGCTTTATGGATTCCCGGAATCGCACGCCGCCAGCTTCGCGCTTCTGGCTTATGCCAGCGCCTACTTGAAGTGCCAATACCTGGCGGCTTTCACCGCTGCCCTGTTGAACAATCAACCCATGGGTTTTTATCGGCCGGCCACGATCGTGAAGGATGCGCAGCGGCACGGGTTGAAGGTGTTGCCCATCGATGCTCTGAAATCGGAGTGGAATTGCACCCTGGAACCGATGGCCAAGAATTCGGAGGCGGGCAACCTCCCCTTCGCCGTGCGTCTAGGCCTGCGCTATGCCCGTGGATTGCGCGAAGAAGCGGCCCGGGCGCTGGCCGAGCAGCGGAATCTGGCTCCCTTCTCCTCCATCCGCGATCTGGTTCATCGCGTGCCCGAATTGCGCAAAGATGAGCTGACCACGTTAGCCGAGATCGGCGCCTTAAACTCCGTCTCGAACTCCCCGTTTCCAGTTGCCCGGGACCCGTCGTTTCCGCATGGCATCAATCCCGCTCCCCAGGATCAGGGAAGGGACCTAAGCCCTACGGACGACTCTCCCGGGACTGCTGCCCAGGAGCCGGGAACTAGAAAACTGCATCGTCGCGATGCCCTTTGGCAACTCGAGCGCGCCGTGGGCCGTGCGGGTCCTTTGCTCGACCAATTATCCGAGCCCGACGAGGCTTCCCCGCTCGATCCCATGGATGCGGAAGAACGGCTGGTGGCGGACTTTCGTGGTACAGGCATGACCGTCGGCCCGCATCCCATGGCGTACCATCGCGCGCGCCTGGAAAAGAGGGGAATTCGTAAGGCGAGTGAACTCGGTCGCATTCCCCACGGACAACGCGTGCGAGCCGGGGGATGCGTCATTGCCCGCCAACGTCCCGGGACGGCGAAAGGCTTCGTTTTTCTCAGTTTGGAAGATGAAACGGGGGTGGCGAACGCCATCATCACTCCCGATTTATTTCAGAAGAACCGGCTGCTGGTGAGTTCTGAACCATTTCTAATGGTCGAAGGCATTCTGCAGAATCAGGATCATGTCATCTCCGTTAAAGCAGAAAGAATTCTGCCGCTGACCATTACCCATGCCCAAACCTCTTCCCACGATTTTTATTAATTTTTGAGTCAAGTCCCGCCTCTCGATTGCCCGATCCTTCCTCGCAGGCCGCGTCCCGCCGTTTTCGACCGCAGCGGATTTTTTCGCCGGGAGCTAACCGCGCGTCCAGACTTCATTTCGCGAAGTTACTTCTGTGCAAAAATTAGCCGGGTTAGGACTTGCTTTTCTTTGTAGGCCAAGGGTACCATTTAATAGGTTTCCTAAGCGGCCACGCTTCCTGGCGGCCCCTTTCGCCCCCCTGAGACTCCGGGCGACTAAACGGACACGATCATTTCACCACTTCGAACGCCCCGCACAGGCGACTGAGTTTAAGGCCAGAATCCGGCCCTGATTCGATGGATTCAACGTAGGATTACACAAAAAGAGAACTGTATGAACGTAGGACCCAGACATCCCACCGGCGCCGGTGGAAGAAACCGACGCCGTCGAGGACGACGCCCGCATCATGGTGGCCAGCCAGCAGGCCGGGACCGCCAGCAACAGAGAGGCATTTACACTGCCCCCATGGATCACAGTTATAGAGCTGCCTTGGGGGGAGACCAGTCAGCCGGCGGACGAAGCCATTCCGGCTTTGCTCCCTACGCTCCAGCCGAGCCGGAACCGCTGCCCCATCGGGAGGATGCTACTTCGCGTATCTTTGCCTTCGTCGATGACCTATTCTTTCAGGCAAAGATCCAGGAGACGGCACGCAAACTCAATGTCAAGGTTGAGTTCGTCAAGACCGATAAGGACCTTAGCGATCGCATCAAGCAGAATGGCGAAGAGAAGCCATCCCTGATCATTTTTGATCTGAATAACGCCAACGCCAAGCCCTTGTCGCAGATTCCGAAACTCAAAAGCAAGCTAAAGAAGACCTCGATTATCGGCTTCTTGTCACACGTGCAGGGAGACTTGAAGCAGCGAGCGCATGAAGTCGGGTGCGACATGGTGTTGCCGCGATCGGCGTTCAGCCAAAACCTGCCCCAGTTGCTGCGCCGCCATGGCGCTCCGCAAGAGGAATCTCCCCTCCAATAGCACTCCGAAGTGACGACACGGTCGAACCGTGCCGCTGCTTCGAAGTATCGCGCCCTTCCACGGGGAGAGATGTTCGCTTATCCTGGGGGCCAAGCCAGCTTCCGCCCGCCAAGCAGGTGAACATGCAAGTGGAAAACCGACTGGCCAGCGCCCGGACCGATATTGAGCACCGTACGGTAGCCGTTTTCGATGGCTCTCTGGCGGGCAATCTGGGCCGCCACCAGGAGACAGCGACCGATCACCTCAGCATCCTCAGGACCAGCTTCCTTGAGACCTCGAATGTGTTTCTTGGGGACAATCAACACATGCGTGGGAGCTTGGGGATGGATGTCCTCGAAGGCCAACGTATGCTCGTCTTCGTAGACTTTCTTTGCGGGCATTTCACCGGCAATGATGCGGCAGAACAAACAGCCTGTCATGGTATCTCCCGAGACTGTAAGGCTCCGTCGAGCGCCCGGTTGCGAAGAGAGCCAGAGCTAGACGCAGCCCAAGACCCAAAACGAAAACCTACCTTGAAGCGGAATGGCCGGCGCCTACCGTACGGGTCGTTTCAATCCAAGCGGACGAGAAAGATCGCGCCTTCGGCAGGTTGAGTTTCGCGGACGACCTCTTCGGCCTTCCCGCGGTTGTCCTCCTTCACCCGAACCCTCACCCACCAATTGCCGATCGGGCTTGAAAAGCAAAGAACTTTTGCCGTTTGGTAACGGCGAGACAAGCGGTCTGCCAGTTCGTCGGCAGCGCGTTCTTTCTCGAAGCCCCCGATCTGGACTGCCCACCGGCCGGGGTCAGTAAGAGGGACTGGCGTTTCTAATACCTCCAGCCGCACCATCGCCACCCCCGCCACCCAGACATCAACTTGTCTGGCAGCTTGTTCCGACAAGTCTAAGATGCGGCCGCGGACGAACGGCCCCCGGTCGGTGATGCGCACCACGGCCGACCGCTCCGTCTTCAGATTGGTCACGCGCACGATGGAGCCGAGGGGAAGGGTGCGGTGCGCGGCGGTCATGGCATGCATGTCATAGATCTCGCCATTCGAACCCCGGCGACGGTTGTAAACTCCGCCATACCAGCTGGCCAAACCGGTCTCGGTAAGCAAGGGCTTAGCCTCGAGGGGCCTGCGGGAGACGGACTCTGCGGCCGAGGGCGGCGGTTCCACTGCGGGTGCCGGCCCGCTCTTAGAGTTCGACGGAGCCTCCGCTGGTGCCATCGAGGGAGGAGGCGGGACGATTACTTTGGCATGCTTTTGCCCCCCGCAACCGGTCAGGAGTGTGAGGGAAAGGGCAAAAAAGGCCACGCACGAGGCGTCGGTCTTTATTTTTGCCGCGGTCCTTGCTCTTCCATGTAGTTGGCCAAGCGAGTGAGCTTCTCGGCCGCGATTCGTAAGGCCTGGGTCGAGTGCTGGCGCACCGCGGGGACCACTTCGTCGTTCAAGAAATTGAGCAGGTCCGCCGACTCCTTTTCTATGGTTTCGGTCACCTCGGCCACCGACTTGCTGAAGCGTGCCGAGGCCTCTTCCACCTTGCCTCTGAAGTCGCTCATGCTTGTCCCTTCTAACGGCGAATACGGCCACCCTGAGTTTGCGGATGCCAGGCCAGTCCATTATTTCCTGCCGGCAAGTCCGGGTCAACCCGGAGGCATCGCTCCTCATAACCCTGGGGTCCCTGGGATAGAATCGCGGCATGGGAGATCTCTCTCCTGATTCTCCCGTGCGTGCGAGGGGTATATGGGGAAGACAGCGAAAGGCGGCGAGGTTAACTCGTCCTCGGGCCGGCGGCAGTCAGACGGCGATCGGAGATGCCTGGCCTCGCGGTACGATTTTGGCCGCCGCCTTCTTCGATGGTTTGATCGGAACCAGCGCGATCTGCCGTGGCGGCGGGATCGTGATGCCTATCATGTGTGGCTTTCCGAAATCATGCTGCAGCAAACGCGGGTGGGAGCGGTGGTTGAGCACTACCACCGATTTCTGGAGCGTTTCCCGACCCTGGAGGTACTGGCAGCAGCCCCTTTATCCTCGGTGTTGGCCGCATGGAGCGGCCTGGGCTACTATCGGCGAGCGCATCGCTTGCACGCCGCCGCCCGCGAAGTTGACCATCGCTGTCAGGGAAGGTTTCCTTCGACTCGAGCCGAGCTCGAGGCACTTCCCGGAATTGGCCGTTATAGTTCGGCCGCGATTGCCAGCATCGCCTTTGGCGAACCGGTGGCTGCCGTAGATGGCAACGTAGAGAGGGTCTTGCAGCGCGTTTTGGGAAGGTCGATGAGCGGGAAGCCGTTATGGCAGGCTGCGGCAGAACTGTTGAGTCCGCGAAG
>Ga0187780_10000586_pt1 | contig 27115 bp, 22 predicted proteins | sample 1015_Q2_SP10_20__FD_132429 | JGI IMG/M metagenome (GOLD analysis project Ga0187780, IMG submission 132429) | Tropical peat soil microbial communities from peatlands in Department of Meta, Colombia - 1015_Q2_SP10_20_MG | ecosystem: Environmental > Terrestrial > Soil > Wetlands > Peat | place... | reverse complement strand
GGTACGCCTCATCGGCCAACCTGGCTACCCCGGCCCAGCAGATCGCCGTGGCCCAGCAGGTCCTTGCGGGCCAGGGCATCGGCGCCTGGCCCGTATGCGGAGCGAACGGCTAGCACCGCGGAACGGTCAACACCACTAGGCGTCACCTGCCTGCCCGGGCTCAGATCAGCCGGCAGGCAGGTGACGCCGTTCCGGTCACCCCAGTCCGGAGAGTGCGGCTGGCAGGCCTCGGCCCTGGTCAGCCTGGTTCGGCGCCCGGCGCGGCACCCGACTCGTCGAGTTCGCGGGCGAGAGCTTGCGGGGCACGCATCCGCCACGCGTCTGTCACAAGTTCCTCCAGGCGCTCGACGTCCACCTCCGCCAGCCGCAGCATCACCAGCGGCCAGCCGTCGTACCCGGGCGTGGTGAAGAAGACCTCGGGCTCACCGAGCAGCAGGGCCTGCTTCTCGGCCTCGTCACCGACGAACAGCACTGCGATGTCGGTCCGGATGAGCCGGGGTCGGCCCGGCCGGCGCTCGGGGTAAGACCAGACGAAGCCCTTGCCGGCCACCCGGAAGTCGAAGCCGTCGCTGTCAATCTCCTCCACGTACGGCAGGGCCAGCGCGAGGCGGCGCACGTCATCGGCGTCGGTCATCGCGGTTCCTCCCGGATCGCGCCCTCTGCATGCGCACAGGCTAGGCGCCCGAGCATAGGCAGCGCGACCGCAATGGAGCCCCAGTCAGCAAGAACAGCCATGAACCCGGCACCCGTGCCACAGCCCGGCGAGTGCGCTGGACTGCCCGCCGCGGAATGCGGCCGTCGGCGAATGGGTTAGCGGGGCATGAGCGTGTTCACCGACCCCGAACTTGACTACCTCGCGGGGCAGCGCCTGGGCCGGATCGCGACCGTCGGCCCGGACGGGCAGCCGCACGTGGTGCCAACGTCATTCCGGTACAACGCCGAGCACGACGCCATCGACGTGGGCGGCTTGCGGATGAGCCAGACCAAGAAACTCCGCGACGTGCAGCGCACCGGCCGGGCGAGCATCGTGATCGACGACGTGCTCCCCCCGTGGCAGCCACGCATGATCGAAGTGCGCGGGACCGCGGTCGTGATCTCCTCGGGAGGTAAGGCCTTCGGGGACCGGTTCGAGGACACCATTGTCCGGATACACCCCACGCGCATCATCTCCTTCGGCATCGATTCCGCCGAACTGACCACCAACGCGCGATCGGTCAGCGCAACCTGACCGGCCTCCGGATCGGGCACCGCGAGCACCGCGAGCAGCGTCAGCACCCTGAGCAGCGTCAGCACCCTGAGCAGCGTCAGCACCGCGAGCAGCGCAAGCACCCCGAGCGGCGCCAGCAGCATGAGCAACTCCGCGCCCGCCTTCCGGCCCGGCAGCCGGGCTCACCGGCGCGGATTCCGGGCTGCCAGGATAGTGACGTGGACGTGTTGAGCAGCAGGATCCTGCTCCGGCCCGCCGACCTGGCCCGAAGCCATCATTTTTACCGGGATGTGCTGGGCCTGGCGGTCTACCGGGAGTTCGGCCCTCCAGCCGATCCCGGGGTGGTGTTCTTTCTCGGGTCGGGGCTGCTGGAAGTATCCGGGCGGGCGGCCGGCCCGGCCGGGAGCTCGGTGCTGATCTGGCTTCAGGTCCGGGATGTCCGCGCCGAGCACGAGCGGCTAGCCGCGGCGGGTGTCCGTGTTCTGCGCGGGCCCGCGGCCGAGCCCTGGGGGCTTATCGAGATGTGGATCGAGGACCCGGACGGCGTCCGGATCGTCCTGGTCGAGGTTCCCGTCGATCACCCGCTCCGCCGCGACGTGCGGTCCATGGCACCGCCCGCGTCATGAACCACATACGCCAGATGAGGATGGTCGCGAGCCATCCGCTCCGGCAGCGCCTGTGCATCTGCGTTGGGGCCCTAGTGACGGAAGGGACGGGGCGCGGAACGGACGCGCCAACGCGATCGGCCGGGCCAGCGCGGCGAAAGCGCGCTGGTATTCCACGAAACCCCCCAGCATAATGATTGAAATGGACATTAGACCTGGACATCCAGGGATCCGGCCGAGGCGCTAGTCGGCGACAGGTGCGGCGGCGGTGATGAGGCACCTGGGCACGTTGCGGACTGGCCGACTGCGAACCACCGGCGACGTGCTTCGGCTTCCTGACGTGCGCCGGATCGAGCTCGGCTGGGGCGCCTCGGTCATCGGCGAGCTCGCGGGCCAGGTCACGCTCGTGGTATACGCGTTCGACCACGGCGGTGCCGTGCTCGTCGCCGCGTACGTCGCGTCCCGCACCCTGGCCAGCATGGCTGTGACGTTGGGTATCGCAGGCGTCTCCAGCCGGGCCCGGCCGGGTGTGCTGCTACACCGGGTCACCGGGCTCCGGGCGGCCCTCCTCGCGCTCGCGGCGCTGACGGCCGCCCTGCACGGAGCCCCTGTCGCCGTGATCGCGCTCGCCGCCGCCAGCTCGTCGCTGGCGGGCAGCTACCGGCCGCTGCAGGTCGCGATCTTGCCGTGGCTGGTCCGCACCCCCGCCGAGCTGACCTCGGCGAACGCTATAGCGGCGGTACTGGAGAACTCAGGCGCGCTGGCCGGGCCGCTGCTCGCCGGCGGCCTGCTCGTCATCGCGGCCGTTCCGGTCCCGATGGCGGCGGCGGCCGGCTTCGTTGGCCTGGCCGCCCTTTCACTACGTGGCCTCGTCGTCCCGGACGGACTTCGCTCCGCCTCCAAGGGCGCTGTCCACGTGGCCCGGGACGCCGCGGACGGCCTCACCGAGCTGGCCCGGGTGGCCCCGCCGGGAGGGGCCGCGATTCTGGTCTTCGTGCAGACGTTCGTCCGCGGCGCGCTCGTCGTTCTCATCCCGGTACTCGCGGTGGACACGCTGATGCTGGGGCAGTCAGCCGTCGGATGGCTCACCGCCGCCGTCGGCGTCGGCGGCTTGATTGGCGGCGCCGCCGCCACGGCCTTCATGCACGTTACCCGGCTCGGCCGGGCCTTCGTCGTTGGCCTGCTGCTGTGGGGGCTGCCACTCGCCTGGCTCGCCCTCACCCCGAGCGCAGCCGTCGCCTACCTTGCCCTCGTCGTGGTCGGGACCGGCAACGCGGTCGAAGACGTCGGCTTTTTCACGCTGCTAGCGCGGTGCACGGGCGCTCGCGGCGCGGGCAAGGTACTCGGTGCGGCCGAGTTCGTGGTCCAGGCCGGGCTGGGCGCCGGAGCTGTCGCCGCACCTCTGCTCTTGCACGCCTTCGGTGTTCGCGGCGCCCTGGCCTTGCTGGGCGGCGGCCTGACCGTCCTGGCTCTGGCTCACCTCGGACGCTTCGTGCGGCTCGACAAGGCGATGCCCGCTCCCGGTCCGGAGGTGGAACTGCTCCGGCGGCTGGCCATGTTCGCGCCGCTGCCGCTGGCCGTGATCGAGCTCCTCGCGACCGACCTCCAACCGCACGAGTTCGATGTGGGCACCGCCGCGGTGCGTGAGGGCGAGGCCGGCAACCTGTTCTACCTGATCGTGGCCGGATCCGCCACGGTGATCGCGCGGGGGAGGCCGGGGCCGTCGCTCGGTCCCGGCGACTGCTTCGGCGAGATCGCGTTGCTCCGTGACATGCCTCGGATGGCGACGGTCGTGGCGGAGGGGCCTTTGCGTACCCTGGCCCTGGAACGGGAGGCATTCCTGCTCGCGGTGACGAGCAACAGCGAAAGCAGCGCAGCGGCCGATGCACTCGTGAACCAGCGGCTGACCGAAAGCTCGGTTGACATCGGTTAGCTATCCAAACAAAAATGGCGCAGTCGGTGGCCTCGGACCAACCCGGCGGTTCGTGATGGGCTGGTTCCAGGCACCTCGCGCGAGTGGTGCTAGTTTGTGGAATGCCTCTCCCAGGACGCGCCCGCGGCTTCCTGGCTGGGTACTGCCGGATCTGCGGAAGGGGTAACGATGCGGTCTGCCGCGCGACTCTTTGTAAGAAGCATGCCCGTCGCGACCGTCGTGGCGGTCATGCTGCTGCTTCTGGCGCCCGCAGCGCGGGCCTGGACCAGCCAGAACATTCTCGTCTTCGCGGTGCAGCCGACGACGACGCAGGTGAACACCGCGATGACGCCCGCCGTGGTGGTCGACGTCGAGGACTCCGACGGCAATCTGAACACCAGCTACAACGGACCCGTCACCCTCACCTACGCGGTCAACCCCGTCAATGCAGAAGAGCCCGCGAACAACGTTGTTAACGCGGTTAACGGCGTCGCCACGTTCCCGGCCCTGACGTTCAGCGCCGTCGGGTTCGGCTTCGAGCTGCAGGCGTCGGCCAAGAAAGCGACCAGTTCCCCGTCCCAGCCGTTCAACATCGTCAGCCAGCTCATGCAATGCCAGTCAGGGCAGACCTGCCAGAGCGGGACGGTCAGTTCGAACGGTACCTCTGGGTCGATGGTGGCAGGAGCAGCGTCCACGACCGATGTGCTGACCGCGACCGGCGGCGGCTTCCCGGCGCTCTCCTGCACAACCTACGGCGGCGTACTCACGTTCACGATCACGAACCGGTCCAAGATCATTACTCTGACGCTGGCCGCGTCGATCGTGCAGCAGGCGAATAAGAAGTTCTTCAACATCTGCTGGGGCTCGCCAACGCCGTTCATAACCAAGGACGGCACGACGTCACAGTTCTACGCGCCCAACAATGAATACGAGGGACTGCTCCCGCTCTGCATATTGGGTGGACCGTCGCCGTGTATCGTCCTCCAGTACAAGAAATACGACGGATCCGTCGTCACCATCGTCTTCGCGCCTGCCGGGGATCCGCACGTTTCAGGCTGATGGGCGGGGCCGATGATCTGCGGTTATGGAAGGAGAACCGAACCGGCCTGGGTGCCGGCAGTGCCCGGCCAGGGAGCCGACACGGCTCGGATGCCAAGCGCCCGGAGCAGCTCATCGCGCTGGGTTACCAGGGCCGGATCGGCAGACTGCCCGCGGATCTCGGCCAACCGGATGAGCGCATCGACCGCAAGCGCCTCGTCGTACCGGTCACCACGCTGACGGGCGGCCCGCAGGCTCTCATCGATCGCCTCCTGCGCGCTGACGGCGCGCCCGAGAAGCGCAAAAGCGTATCCGCGCACCCGTGCGAGCGAACTGGCGCTGGCCTCGCCCGACCGTACATGCGAACTGGCTGCGGCATCGTCGGCGCGGGCCAGCGCCTCTGCCGCCTCGCCCGCATACAACAGCGCCTCGGCGATGCTGATCTCAGTGGACACCACCCCGGTTTGCTCTCCGGCCTTGAGGTAGTCCGCGCGCGCGGCCTCGAGCATGCGGAGGGCCTCCTCTGGCCGACCCCGCCGAGCGGCTGTCCTGCCGAGCACACTGGCAGCGAATGCCATCTCCGACGGGGCACCCGAGGCGCGCAGCACCCGGTCGGCTGGCTGCGCCGCGTCCTCTGCCTCGGCGTAGCGGCCCTGGTTGGACAGGATCTCCCCGGTGTTGCATGCGGTGATCGCCGCGTTCCACTGGTCGCCAGCCCGCTCGAAGGCCTCCTCCGCCTGCTGGTAGTAGCCGAGCGCGTCGTCCCAGCGACCCTCGAAGTAGGCTCGGTTGCCCAGCACGTTGAGTGCCTGACCCTGCCACGACAGATCCCTCAGTTCTTTGAAGATGGCAAGGGCTTGCTCCGCCCAAGGCTCGCCACGGTACCGGCCTCGGGCCACATCCGCAGCGTCTAGCAGGTAGAGCGCACGAGCGATTACGTCGCGGGCACCGCACCGTTGGGCCACGGCAATGGCCTCCTCTGCGGTTTGGGCGGCCTCGGCGTAGCGCCCCTGCCGGTAGCGCAACAGAGTACGAGCCCTAAGCAGCAGCGCGTCCTGCCGTTCGGCGTCCGGGTCGGTCAGTCCGACCAGCGCTTCCCGGCCGCGTGCGGTCCAGCGCAGGGCAGACGAAACGCCGCTGGTCCGCGCGACGACCAGCGCCGTCTTCTCGCACAGCCGGGCAAAGGCTACTGGGTCGCCGTCGACAGACTTCCTGGCCTCGGCGAACGCGCGATCTGCGGCGGGAAACTCGCCGAGCCGGTAGCGGATGTCCCCGAGCGTCTCGGCCAGCCGGGAAATGTCTGCTGCCGCCTGGCCCGCTTGCTTGGCGGCATCGAGCGCCGTCTCCAGGAACCCGGCCGCTTCCGCGTTAGCGTAAGCGGCGGCGGCCCGCTCACCGGCAATGCGCGCGTAGTAGCCGGCGGCCGCGTAACGCTGAGCGTGGAAATAGTGCAGCGAGAGCTGGGCCGCCTCGGCTTGCGGCGCGTCACCTGCCCGGCGCTCCAGGGCCGCGGCAAGCTGCCCGTGCAGCTGCCGCCTGCGTGCGTACGGCAGGCCCTCGTAAGCCGCGTCCCGGACGAGTGCGTGCCGGAACCTGAACGTGCCGGGCCCCTCGGCTGACACGAATTCCCGCAAGCGCTCCCACACCCCGTCATCCAGCGGCCGGCCGAGCACCTCGGCGAGCAGTCCCTCCTCGAACGACATCCCCGCCACCGCCGCGGCCCGGAGAGTGGACTTGTCCATCGGGGCTAGTAGGTCGATTTGCGCGTCGATCACATCCTCGATCGACTCTGGCAGCAACCTGCCGTCGTCGCCGCGCCCGGCCACGGTGGCTAGCTCGCGCAGGAACAGCGGGTTGCCGGCCCCGCGCTCGGTGATCGCGGCGAGCTGGTGCGGCGCGAGCGGCGACCGCCTGGTCGCGTCGTGCAGCAAGATCTCGGCTGCAGACGTCGGCAGCGGGCCGAGTTCCAGCCGCAGTAGCTCGATGCTGGCCGGCGGGTGCAGTGGTTTCGGCGCGCGTCCGGTGATCACCACGAGCCACGGCCGGCCGGGTACCTCCTCAAGCAGCTGGCTCAACACGCCGACGGAAGCCTCGTCGGCGAGCTGCACATCTTCCACGGCCAGCACCGCCGGGTCCCGAAGGCTGGCGCCCACCAGCTCGGCGACGGCTTGCTCGAGGCGCGGCCTGCGGAAGGCGTCTCCCAGCTGGTCGACCTCGGGCGTCGTTGGCAGCTCGGCACCCACCACGGTGGCCAGCAGCGGCAGCCACTTCTCCAGCTGCGGCGCCTGCTCGGCTACGGCCTTGGTCAGCGCGGCGGCCGCGGCCAGCGGCTCGGCCTCGGCCGGCACGCTGAGCAGGTCACGCAGCAGCATGTCGACCACCGCATACGGGATCGCCGTGGCGTACGCGTCGCAGCGCACGATGAGGTGACGCTCCTTATCAGCCAGGGCCAGCAGCTCGGCGAGGAGCCGTGACTTGCCGATGCCAGGCTCGCCGACCAGTTCGACCACCCGCCCACGGCCGTGGCGCAGCGAGTCCAGGGCTTCTTGCAACGCCGCGACCTCCGCGTCCCGCCCCGCGAGCCGGCCGGCGGACTGAAATAGGGTGGGCCTGCTCGGCAGGGGCGCGCCCACGTCGAAGGCATGTATCGGCTGCGCCTTGCCCTTGACCGGGAAGGGCGGCAGGGAGCTGAAGGCGAACATCCTCGTCGACTTGTCCAGGATGTCCACGGTGGCCAGCAGCTGGCCCGGTGCCGCGCGCGCCATCAGCCGCGCGGCCAGGTTGATCGCGTCACCCCAGACCGAGTAGGTGCGCCGGTACGCCGGCCCGATGTCGCCGGCGAACACGCGGCCGGCGTGCGCACCGGCCCGCAGCGTGAGCGCACCCGGCCGGGCGAGAACGGCGCGCACGGCCTGCAGCAGATGCGTCTCATCGCGGCGAGTGCTCCGCGGAGCGCCAGCCACCAGCATGAGCTTGCCTCCGTCGGCGCTGATGTCCGTCCCGTAGAACGCCACGTCATTGGCGCGCGCGGCCTCCTGCGTGGCGGTAATGACGTGCTGCATCACGTCCATGACCGCATCGGCACCGTCGACCGCGAGCAGACGATCGGTGCCGGAGAACTCAGCGAAGGCGATGGCTACCCTGCGGTGCTCGCCTTCATGCCCGCCGGCCAGCACGTTCTCCGCCACCGGAGGAGACAGGCAGCGTCCGAGGGCTAGGCCGGTGACGTCACTGACGCTGCGGGCCGGCCGCGGCGACGCTTTGGGGGCGGCGGCCAGCAGGTATCCCTGGCCCACGACCGCGCCAGCCAGGCCGGGATCAAGGAGCGCGGCGGTACCGGGGCTGATCGCCACCTGGCCTGCCTCGGCAGCAGCCTGCATCGCGGCCGTCTGGGTAGCCGCCGAGCCGACGATGACCAGCTCCAGGTGGCTGCTGGTCCCCACCAGGAAGAACATGATCTCGCCGCTGTGCACGCCGGTGGACATCCGCAGGGTGGCCGAGCCCGCGGTGCCGGATACCTTGCCGATCCGCCGGAGCGTCTTGCGCATCTCCCACGCCGCGGCGCACGCCGCGGCGGCATGCCCGTCGCCCTGAAAGAGCAGCAGGACCGCGTCGCCACCCCACTTGATCAGGTCCGCGCCGTATCCGTAGGCGACCTCTAGCAGGCTGGCGAACACCGCGTCGAGGATCTGGCTCATCTCCTCGGCCCCGACCTTGCCCGCTCGCGCGAACCGCTCGGTCAGCTGAGTGAACCCGGAGATGTCAATCAACGCCAGCGTGCCGGTCAGCGTGCGGTGACTGACGTGCGGGCTGTCCCGCAGCCAGTCGATCACGAGTGTCGGCACGTACGGCCTGAACGTCTCGTCTTGGTCGGTGTCAGTCATCCGCTACAAACTTTAGGATCAAGGACCGGCCAGCCCATAACCAGCCTCACAACTCCGCATGACCGAGCGTCGCGGCGCCACCGATCGACAGGCAGACGGATGGCCGGGTCCGGCACGGCCAGAGCTTGCTTCCCCGGTCTTCAGGGATGGGCATCGCGGCCGCCGCCCCGGGGAACACCGCCGGGCGGCCTGGTGTTTTAACGAAAAGCGCTGGGGGAGCGCGATCATACATGTGCTTGAACGAAAGAAGATTAGTGGCACAGTGCATAACATGCGGGAGCGAGTTGCATCCCGATCGGGCGAAGAAATACGACTACTGCATGGCGCCCGAGTGCCAGGAGAAAAACCTCAAGGGCCTGACCATGGTGGCCATCGGGGTGAACAAGTCAGCCGACCAGTATCTGATCCTTGATGAGCAAACCCAGGACGAACTGGCTAGCGGCAAGTTCCGCGACCAGCGGCGTGGTTCTTTCGGCACCTCGGTGCCGTCGCCCAGTCCTGTTCCGGCCGGCGGGACCGTCGTCAGGACGGAGGGCGCTCAGCCCGCCCGCCGCCGCCAGTCCCAGCGCCGCCCGGCCGCGTCGGCCGCGCCGCGCCGTCCGTGGACCAAGTCGCAGGAGAAACTGGCGCTTCTCTATAATGAGCGAGGGCTACGGCCGGAGGAGATAGCGCAGAAACTCGGCCTGGGCACGTATACCGTGACGCAGATTATTCTCACGTCGCGGAACCGGGGAAAGCTGTAAGCGAGTAAGCCACGCCAGCCGGGTATCGTAACAGAGCTGCATTTACCCTTGGCGAGGCGCGCACCGGCCAGAGCGCGTTAACCCGGCGCCATTTTCTCCGCGCCCATCCGGGCCGAGCCGCCGGTGGACCCCCGACCGGATCAGTCAGGTGGGCCAGACCACCGGGAACAGCGGGTGGTCCATGGCCGCCCCCGCGGGAAGCTCGGCGGCCAGGTCCTCGAACGGCGGTGAGGTGCGCCAGCTGCGCGGTGCGTGCCGGGCGTCGGCCGACAGGTACCGCAGCGACAAGATCCGCCGCCGCCCCGGGTGCGGGAACCCGGGTGCCCCGTGCACGGTCAGGAAGTCGAAGAAGATGGCGTCGCCCGGCTGCAGGCTGAACCGCCTGATATCGAATGCGCCGCGGTCTGCGTCGATGTCCGGCAGCTCGCCCAGGCTGCCCTCGGGAAACCAGCGCGCCTCCTGGCGCAGGAACGTGCGGGGCATCAGCCAGGGCCCGCGGTGCGAGCCGGCCACCAGCTCCAGGCAGCCGTCCTCAGGCACCGGGTCCACCGGGATCCACGCGCTCACCCCGCGGCCGTCGACGTTGTAGTAGGGCTGGTCCTGGTGCCACGGCGTGCGCTGCTTGGTCCTGCCCTCCTTGACCAGGACATGATCGTGGTAGAAGCGGACCTGCCGGGTCGCCATCAGCCCGGCGGCCAGCGCGGGGACCCGCGAATGCCGGGCGAGCTGCTCGATCTGAGGTATCTCCCGCCACCGGCAGAAGTCCTCGACGAAGGCACCCGGGTCATCCTGGCCGCTGGCCACCTGGGCCAGCGGGCTCGGCCTGGCCAGCACCGCGTCGATCGCCTCGGCCGCGACCGCCACCTCATCACCATCGAGCACCTCGCGGAGGCACACCACCCCGTCCCGGGCAAAAGCCGCCGCCTGGTCATCAGCAAGCACCGATCCCATGGCCGCACTCTAGCCTCATGATCACGCGGATTCCTCCCGCCCCGGCCGACCGCCGTACCCGCGCCGCCGCCGGTGATCATCAAAGACATTTGGCCGAACGGGCGGTGGCACGAGCGCCGAGCACCGCGAGCCGCTCCGCCGGACCGCGCGGCCCGGACCGCGACCCACGGGCAGACCAGGGTATCGGCTGCCGCACCGCCCGACGTCCTAGCCGTGTTGCCGGGCCGCCCCGACAGCGGGTGCGCGGCGTTCAGTAAGTTCAGTGACAACGGCCGAACGGATAACGTCGCCTCCGCCGGCCCGGCAGGACCTGACGGCGATGGCCTGATCCGAAGTACGGGAGGGATGTCATGTCGGCGACCGGGTCGGCAGTCAGCCAGATGCGCCAGACGATGGGCGGCCAGGCCGAAGCGCTAGCGGGGGTCCTGGCCGACGCGGCGCCCGTCACCGCGGTGGCGGAACGGTTGCGCGGCCGCCGGGTGCTGGCGATCGGCACCGGAACCAGCTGGCACGCGGCCAGCCAGGCCGCGACCTTGCTGCGCGCCGCCGGGCTGGATGCCTGGGCCGCGCAGTCTGCCGACGCTGCCGTGGAGGGCACGCTGCCCGGCGAGGACGGCGCCCTGCTGGCCTTCACCCACACCGGCGCCAAACGGTACACCGCGCAGGCCGTGCAGGGCGCCCGCTCGAGGGGCGCGCAGGTCATCCAGGTGTCCGGTGCGGGCGTCGCGGACGCGGACCTGGTGACGGTACCGCAGGAACGCTCGTCGGCCTACACGGCCAGCCACCTGGGGGCGCTGTTGCGCGCCGCGCAGCTGGCGCGGGCGCTGGGCGCGGATCTCCCGGCGCTGGACGAGGTCCCCTCGGCCGTCGACCACGCCTACCACCGGCCGGATGATGGTCAGGCGCCGCCGGCGCGGCTGATCGAGTTCATCGGCGGCGGCATCAACCAGTGGACCGCCGCCGAGGGGGCACTGAAGATCCGCGAGGCGGCCTACGTGGCCAGCGAGGGCCTGGCGGTAGAGCAGTTCCTGCACGGGCCTTCGGTGGCCCTTGGCCCCCATGACCGGCTCGTCTGCCTTGACGGGGGTGGGGTGTGGTCGGCGAGGATCGCCGAAGTGGCGCAGGCCGCCGAACGGGCCGGCGTCCCGGTGACTCGGATGGCCGATGACCGCCTGGGAGAGCTGCTGTCCATCTTCCCGCTGACCGTGGCCGTGCAGCGGATCGCGCTGGAGGCCGCCGAGGCGCTCGGCGTCGACCCGGACACCTTCGGGTTGGATCAGCCGGGCCACCAAGGCTGGGATCGCATCGAGCTGTGACCCCGGCCGAGTCGGCTATGCGGCCTGGTGCTTCTCGTGCACGACCACGACGGGGCAGGCCGCGTGGTGCGTGACCTTGCTGCTCACCGAGCCCAACAGCAGCTTGGCGAACTCGCCGTTGCCGCGCGACCCCACGATGAGCAGGTCGGCGTCGCGCGAGGCCTTGACGAGTTCTTCGGCCGGATCCCCGGTGACCACGGTCACGGTGACCTCAGGTAGCGTCTCGCCGATTTCGCTCGCGACCTTGTCGACGAATTGCTGCACCCCCGTCCGTGTGACCTCGACGTCACCGGTGTCCTCCGGGAGGTCAGGCAGACCCCAGAAGATCTCGGTGGCCGGTCGCACCGCGGCCGGGCGGATGGTCATGACCGTCAACGGGACGTGGTGCTGCGCGGCTTCGCGTATCGCCCAGCCCAGGGCGCGGCGAGAGTGGTCCGAGCCGTCCACCCCGACCAGGATTCCGGACATCTCTGCTCCTGTCGTTCCCGATCCATTGGAATGCATCCTGATTACAGCATCTCCCGAAGATCAGACGAAGGGCAGGGCCGAGGTCCCGAGCGGCCCGGACGCAAAACCCGGCCTGGCCGCCCGCGGCGGCACCGGGCCGGCTGATGACTTACGGCTCGGAGTCCCGCGGGACCCGGCCGGTTCCTGGCGTTTCGGCCAGCCGGACGTGCAGCCGGTCCCGGACTTCGTCCGGGGTGTAGGCGCGGCGGCGCCGCTGGTCGCGGGCGATCACCGCGCCGGTGGCGGCCACGCCCGCGAAGGCGGCCAGTCCCAGCACTTTGTACCAGCGCATCTGCTTAGGTTAGACCGTGGCTGCTGCGAGTATCACCCTGGATGATGCGGTGGATCTGGCCCGTACGGGTGATGTGTGGCTGTTCCGCGGGCGCGCGATGGCCGACCGCGCGATCCAGGTGGCGACCAACAGCCCGATTAACCACGTGGGCATGTCGGTGGCGATCGAGGACCTGCCGCCGCTGATGTGGCACGCCGAGCTCGGCCGCTCCCTGACCGACGTGTGGACCGGGGACCGCCACCGCGGGGTCCAGCTGAACGACCTGCGCGAGGCGGTCATCGTGTGGGCGACCAGGTACGGCCAGCGGGCCTGGCTGCGTCAGCTGGATCCGGCGGTCACCGGGGAGATGGAAGACGCTGCGTTGCGGACGATCGCGCGGCTGGATGGCACCCCGTTCCCGTCCACCGCCCGGCTCGCCTCGGAGTGGGCGCTCGCCCGGGTGCCGGCTCGCAACCGCCCGGGCCGCGGCGCCGACCCGGAGACGGCCTACTGCGCGCAGGTGCTGGCCGTGACCTACCAGGTCATGGGGCTGCTGCCCAGCGGCCGCCGCCCGGACTGGTATGACCCGGGCCGTTTCTGGAGCGGGGACCACCTGGGCCTGTCAGACGGGTTCCGGCTCGGCGGCGAGATCGCCGTGCACATCCCGGGCCGGTTACCCTTCCGCGACGGCCCGGCGCGCCGCCGCACCGCGATCCGCGGTCAGGACGAGGGCTCCACCCGCCTTCGCCAGCCCGGATTACCGGCGATTACCCGCGGCAGGTTCACGGCCGGTCAGATCCGGGTGAGCCGCCAGCTTACCGACGGTGCCGACACGGCCTGGCTGGCGTCCAGGGTGACGTGGTGCACCTCGCTGCCGATCGTGACGGTGGCCTGGGCGACGGGCTGCCCCTGGCTGATCGCGTGCGCCAGCGGGCGGGGTGTGACCGTGACCGTGACCGGGGTGCCGGGCCAGGCGGTCACGGCGACCCCGGTGGCCGCGACCGCGGCGGGCCCGGCGGTCCACGCGCTGGACACGCTGCCCATGACGGCGCCGGGGCTGACGACCTGGGCGCGCTCCAGATCCCCGCCGACGCTGGCCAGGAGGGTCTCCGAGGCGGAAATCACGCCGTCGAGCTCGCTGGGCTGGGCGGGGGTGGCCTGCACGCCGAGCACGACGCCGACGATCGTGACCTGGCCGCCCGCGACCTTCCGGATCGCGGCGAAGGCCAGGCACCCGCCCGCCTCCGAGCTTGAGCCGGTCTTGACGCCCACGATCCCTTCGTGCCCGAGGCCGGCGTTGACGTTGTAGGCCACGCCGACCACCGGCAGCGTGACCTGCGGCGTGGCCACGATCTGCCGGAAGGCCGGGATCTGCAGCGCGCGCAGGCTGAGCCGGAACTGGTCGCTCGCGGTGCTCAACGTGGCCGGGTCGGCGCCGCTGGCGTCCGCGTACCGGGTCCGGCTCAGCCCGAGCGAGCGTGCCCGGGCGTTCATCCGCGCCACGAACGCCGATTGCGAGCCCGCGTCCCACCGGGCCAGCAGGGAGGCGATGTTGTTGCCGGAGGGGATGAGCATCGCCTCCAGCGCCTGAAGCTCGGTCAGCTTCTCCCCGGGCACCACCTTGACCACCGACTGGCCCTGCCGCTGGTCGCTGGCGTAGGCCGCGGCGTCGGCGGCGGTCACGGTGATCGCCGGGCCGGATCCGCCCGCGGCTAGCGGGTGGTCGCTCAGCACGACGTACCCGGTCATGATCTTTGCCAGGCTCGCGATGGGTACCGCCTGGCTGCCGCCGTGCGCGCCCAGCAGGCCGGTTCCGGGCAGCCCCACGGCGGCCTCCGCCTGGTCGGGCCAGTCGGGGCGGGGCGGGGCACCCGGCAGGACGCGCATGGCGGTGGCCGAGGCGGTCAGGGCCATCGAGGGGACCGGGCGCAGCAGCTGCACCGCGACGAAGGCCACCGCGGCGATCAGGATGACGGCGGCTGCGATCAGCGCGCGTGACCACAGCTGACCGCTGCTGGCCGCAGCCCGGCGCGGCTGGGCATGCCGGCCGCCCCGCCGCGGGCGCGCGGTGCCTCCGCTTGCGGCCCGCGGCCGGAACTCCTTGCGGCCCATGACACATCACCGGAACCACCGTCAGCCACCCGGTTCCGCGCGGCTCGCCAGACTCGCCGCGAGCCGCATCAGCTTCACGGCTGGTAGCAACAATGTTACCGGCGCCGCGGAATGCTGAGGTCAGCTGCTCACTGCCACTGCCGGGGTTGTATCAGATCGGCCTGCCGCGCCTCCGTGCGGGTGAGCGGTTAGGACTGCTGGAGATACAGCATCGGCACCAAACGCGGAACGACGGGGGAACCAATGGCTGCGAACAACGTTGCGCTCGGGCAGCACCGGGCCGAGGCCGGCCCGCCATCCGCGGCCGGCGCGGCGGCGCCGGCCAGCCGGGCGGGCGGCCCAGCGTGAGCGCGGGCCCGGACCCGGCGCCGGAATGGCTGTCCTTCCGGCGGATCATAGACGTCCCGTTCGAGACGTGCGCGGCCGCCCTGGACAGCTGGCAGTCCGCCGCGCCGGGCGGCGAGCTCCAGTTCGGCGACAGCCTGCTGCGCGGGCCGATCGAGCACGATCCGGACTCTGCTACCTGCCGGATCCAGGTCGGGCTGGCCCGGGGGCCGCTGCGCTCGCTGCTGCGGATGAGACTGGACATCGACCGCTGGTCTGGTTCGTCCACCGCTGTGGAGCTCATCCCCTGCGGGCGGGTCCGGCCCACTGCGGCCTACTTCCGCGCCGGCCATCTCCTGCTGGACTCGCTGACCCGCGCGTGGTCACAGCACGTGGCCGCGGCAGCTGTCCGGGACCCGGTAGGTTCGGCTAGGTGAGCTTCGATGTCAGCGCGGACGCCTACCTGCGGTTCATGGGGCAGTACTCGGAGCTGCTCGCGGCGCAGTTCGCCGACCTGGCCGGGGTTCGCCGCGGGCAGCGGGTACTGGATGTGGGCTGCGGCCCCGGTGCGCTGACGGCCGAGCTGGTGAGCCGGGTCGGCGCGGGCGCGGTCAGTGCGGTGGAACCGTCGGCGTCGTTTGCGACCGCGGCGCGGCACCGGTTGCCCGGGGTGGACATCGGGCGGTCGGCAGCCGAGCAGCTGCCGTTCCCTGACGGCATGTTCGACGCCGCGCTGGCGCAGCTGGTCGTTCACTTCATGGCCGATCCGGTGCGGGGCCTGCGGGAGATGGGCCGCGTGACCCGGCCCGGCGGGGTGGTCGCGGCGTGCGTGTGGGATCACGCGGGCGGCCGCGGGCCGCTGACCGCGTTCTGGTCGGCGGTGCGCGAGCTGGATCCGGCCGCCGATGACGAGTCGGGCCTGGCCGGTGTCCGCGAAGGTCATCTGGCCCGGCTCTTCGCCCAGGCCGGGCTGGCCGAGGCCCAGGTCACGACGCTGACGGTTCGCGTCCGCCGGGCCAGCTTCGAGCTATGGTGGGAGCCGTTCACGCTCGGTGTCGGCCCGGCCGGGGCCTACGTGGCGTCGCTGGCTCCCGATCGCCGGGTCGCGCTGCGCGAGCGGTGCCGGCGCCTGCTGCCCGCGGGCCCGGTCGAGATCAGCGCCACGGCGTGGGCGGCGACCTGCCGCGCCTGAGGCGGCCGTGCCGGCCGCGCTAGATCCGGATCCTGGCGGCCTGGCGCCGCTGCGGGTCGAGCGACATGATGCCCAGGACCGGGCCGGCCGGCCGCTGCCCGGTGCTGGAAAACCTGGTGATGGCGGTGCCGATGAGCGTGGCTTCCACGATGTGGTCGCGGCGTCCCACACTCGCCGGGCAGTCCCGCTCGTTGACCCGCATCCACATGGTGGCGATCACCACGCCGTCGGCGCCGAGCCGCTTGACTTCGCCTTCCAGCCGGACCCTGGCGTCGTGGCGCGACTCGCTGACGAGCTCGCTCCAGCCGGCCACCTCGGTGTTGCCCGACACCCAGCGAGTCTGCCGGGTGGTGGCCAGGTCGTCGTGCCGCGAACCGATCGAGATGCCGAGCACCAGCCCCGCGGGTACCCAGCCCGCCATGATCAGCTTGGCGAGTTCCTGCCCGGACACATCAGAGGTGAACGGGGCCCGCTGCCCGGGCGCGACGCCCGGCGCGCGGATAGCGGTGCCGATGGCCCTGAACTGCAGCCCGCCGAGCGGAAAGGACCCCCGCGACAGCCGGACACCGACCACGCCGTGCCCGCCGAGCTCGGCGCACTCGGTGGTCATCCGGTCGATGGCCGCGTGCCGCGCCTGGTACATCGCCTGCACCACCGGGCGGAAGGACTCGAAGCCGCCCGGCCGCGGAACCCAGCCGGCCGGCCGGCCCGGCGTCCCGCCGCCGGACGATCGCCACGCCCCGGGGCACTGATAGCCCCTGATGTACCCGTCGACGGATCCGATCGTGTAGACCGCCGCGCCGAATACCTGGCCGACGGGTTCGAAGCCCACGCTGCGGATGGCGGCGAACTCATCTGAGGTCAGCGCGGACCCCCACGTGCCGCTGGCCCGGATTTCCGCCATCCGGGCCCGGGCCGCGGCGGGCAGCTCGTCGCTCACCCTCCCAGCCTAGGTCTCGCGCTCCCGGCCGCCACCTCCCGCTGATGCCGGGCAGGGCCACCCGGTGTGGCGCGTGACCGGGCTCACTGCGTACAGTCGGATGACTCAACCGCGCAGTCACGGGCGGAGTCCGCCTCTGGCAGCAACCAGGTAGGCGAGACAACCTGCGGCCGGCGGCCCGGGCGGAGCGCCCGGGCCGCGGGCTTGGTAATGGTCAGGAGATGAGCCAGGTCATGGACCAGACAGTGAGCTATGGCGACATCGGGGCGGCGTCCCGGGACCGGACCCGGACCCTGTTCGGGCAGACGATGGGGTACGTCGCGGTCACTACCGGGTTCTTCGCGCTGGGTGCCTACCTGGGCCGGAACCTCTCCGAGGGCTGGGCGTTCGTGTGGTTCATCGTCGCGTTCGCCTGCCTGATCGGGATGAATTTCACCGTTCGGCGGTCCGGGGCGACCAGCGTGGTGCTGCTGCTGGTGGTCGGCACGGCGCTGGGGCTGGCGATGGCGCCGACCCTGGTCTGGTACGCCAGCACGAATCCCCAGGCGCTGTGGCAGGCCGGCGGGGCGACCGCGCTGTTCATCGCCGGGTTCGGCGCGGCCGGGTACGCCACCCGGCGGGACCTGTCCGGGATCGCCCGGCTGTGCTTCTGGGCGCTGATCGCCCTCATCGTGTTCGGCATCGTGCTGATCTTCGTCCGCATCCCGGCCGGGGACCTGATCTACTCGGTGCTGGGCCTGGTGATCTTCGCGGGCCTGGTCATGTTCGATTTCCAGCGGCTGCGCCGCTCCAAGGACCTGGACTCCGCGCCGTTGCTGGCCGCGTCGATCTTCCTGGACGCGCTGAACGTGTTCCTGTTCTTCCTGCGCATCTTCTCCCGCGGCAGCAACTGAGCCCCGGCGCCGGCACTCGGCGCGCCGGACGCCGCCACCGTCGATCTAGCGATCGCGCCAGCATCCCCCCGCGTGTCTTCCGGGTAGCCTGCGCCGTCAGCCCCTGACCTCGTCCGGCGGGCCGATGGCGGCCAGGGACACGTCTGCGGCCTGCCGGCCGCCAGTCGGCGCGGACGGTTCGCTAGCCGTCCCGGCCGTCGCGGCCGGGCGGCGGGTCAGCAGGACGGCCGAGGTCACGCCGGCGGCGGCGAAGAACGCGATGATCAGGACCAGGCCGTTGCGGTACGCGGCGACGGGATCGGTCCGGGAGACGTGGGAGAGGATGGCGATCAGCCCGGCGACACCGAGCACGGTACCGACCTGGCGGGCCATGTTGAGGATTCCGCTGCCGGTGCCGAAGCTCGCGGGGGTCAGCGAGGCACTGCCGGCGGCCAGCAGCGAGGGGATGGTCAGGCCGACCCCGGCCCCGCCCAGGAGCTGAGCCGGCAGCAGGTGGGTCAGGTAGGCCGGCTGGGCCTGGATCTGGGTGTACCACAGCAGCTGGGCGCCGGCGTTGACCGCGCAGCCGATCACCGCGACCCGCCCCGGCCCGCCGAGCCAGGCCGTCATGCGCGGCGCGACGACGCGGGCGAACGGCAGCACCATCAGCGGCCCGGGCGCGATGGCCAGGCCGGCTACCACCGCGGAGTAGTGCCATACGCCGGTGAGGAACTCGACCGCGTTGAGCACGAAGGCCCCGAAGCCGGCGTAGTAGAGGATCGAGGCCGCGAAGGCGCCGCTGAAGGTCCGGGAGCGGAGCAGTCCCAGTTCGATGACCGGGGCCTGATGCCGCCGCGACCGGGAAACCATGGCCGCGCCGCAGGCTGCGGACGCGAACAGCAGGCCGATGAAGCCGGCCGAGCCCCAACCCCACGAAGGAGCCTTGACCAGGGCGAGGGCGAGCAGGCCGACCGCCCCGGCCAGGAGCCCGGCGCCGATCACGTCGGGCTGTCCCCGGACCTGCTCGTCCTTGCTCTCGGGCACTGTTCGCGAGGCCAGCGCGATGGCGGCCAGCCCGACCGGCAGGTTGATCCAGAACACCCAGCGCCAGTTGACCTGGACCAGGGCGCCCCCGATCACCGGGCCGAGTGCGGCGCCCAGGGCACCGAGCGCGGACCAGGTACCCAGGGCCCTCGGCCTGGCCGGCGCCGGGACCGCGGCCAGCAGGAGCGATAGCGACGCGGGCACCATCAGCCCAGCCCCGACCGCCTGGATGACCCGGGCCGCGATCAGCGCGGCCACCCCGGGCGCGAGGCCGCACAACGCCGACCCGGCGCTGAACGCGGCCAGGCCGGCCACCAGCACCCGGCGTCGCCCGATCCGGTCGGCCCACCGGCCCGCCGGTACCAGCACCGCGGCGAAGACGACCGTGTAGGCGTTGAGCACCCAGGACAGCGAGCTCAGGCTGGAACCCGGGTACTGCCTGGCGATGTAGGGGAACGCCAGGTTGACGATGAACAGGTCCAGGCTGGACATGAAGACCGCCAGGGACAGCACACCAACGATCGCGGTTACCTGGCGCGTCCCTGGCGCGCCAGGGCGGACGGCCGATACCGAGGGGCTGGCGGTCACGTGTCCTCCTAGTGAGTCCGAAATCTGGATTCACCATACACCGAAACCACGAAGTGCGTCCAGAAATCAAACTAAGGAGTACAATGAGGGTGTGGCAGCCGGATCCGCTGAGCCTCGAGCTTGCTCTATTGCGCGTACTCTCGACATCGTCGGGGAAAAGTGGGCGCTGCTCGCCGTGCGCGAGGTCTTCCTCGGTAACCGCAAGTTCGACGAGATGATCAGGCGCACCGGAGCGCCGCGTGACACGCTGGCGGCCAGGCTCCGCACGCTGGTCGGTGCCGGGATCCTCGAGCGGCGCCAGTACAGCGAGCACCCGGCCCGGTTCGGGTACTACCTGACCGACGCCGGCCGCGACCTGTACCCCGTCATCGTCACCCTGATGCGCTGGGGCGACCGGCATCTGGCCGGCGACGACGGGCCGCCGCTGGTTCTCCAGCATCACTGCGGACACCGGCTGGCGGCCCAGGTGGTGTGCGAGGCCTGCGGTGAACCGCTGGAGGCCCGGCACACCACTCCGCTGCCCGTCGGCGGCTAACCGCGCCAGTCAGCCAGCGCGGCCAGCCCAGCCACCCTGCTCACCACCTGGGCAGGCCTGCCCGAGCGGCAGTCCACGCCCACTACGATCCTGCCCTGGCCAGCACCGGGACCTGCCATCATGGCCTGCTCCTAGCGTCGGGGAATCCGTCAGGCCGGTCGGAGCCTATCGCCGCTCGGGTCTGGCCCGGGTGCGTTACAGTCATGCCGTGGCAGACAGCGATGACTGGCGGGTGACCATCTCCCTGACCGATCCGGGGCCAGCCGGACCATCGGCCCTGCCCGCGGTGGAAGAAGACATCCGCCGCCGGCTCGGCCGCAGCGTCGCCGTCGGCGCGGGTGATGCGCAGATCTTCCTGTACGCAGATACCGAGACCGCCGCCAGGGCCGCCGAACAGACCGCCCGCGACGTGCTGGCCGCCCACCAGCTCCAGGCGGAATCCGCCCTGCACCGCTGGCACCCCGTCGAGGAGCAGTGGGAGGACCCGGACGTCCCGCTCCCGCAGACCGAAGCCGAGCGCGAGGCCGAACGCCAGCGGCTCGAAGCCGCCGAAACCGCCGAGTCCCAGGCCACCGGGATGGCCCGATGGCAGGTCCGGATTGAGCTCGGCTCGCACCACGCAGCTGTCGCGCTGGCGCGCCAGCTGGAAAGCGAAGGCCGGGCCGTGGTACGGCGCTGGAAGTTCCTGGTCATCGGGGCCAGCAACCAGGACGACGCCACCGAGCTGGCCGAGCAGATCAAGCGTGAGGCACCGCCCGGCGCCGCGGTCCACGCCGAGCAGTCCGGCGTGGGCTGGCCGTTCATACCCTCCTGACCAGGTGCGGATCACTGTCTGGGTCCGGCCGGGCGCCGCGCGTCCCCGGGTCGGCGGGGAGTACCACGGCGCGCTGGTCGTCCGGGTCAGCGCGCGCGCCGCGGGCGGCCAGGCGACCGAGGCGGCCCTGGCCGCCGTGGCCGCCGCCTTCGGCGTCCGCCGCCGCGCGGTCACGCTGATCGCCGGGGCCTCCAGCCGGACCAAGATCGTGGAGGTCGAGGGCGCCGATCCGGGCGCGCTCAACCGTTTGCTGGCCGACGCGGGCCCGCCGTAACACGTAGTCCATGCGCTGCAGCAGGCGCCAGGACAGCCAGCCGGGCGGCACCGGGAGCCAGTAGGTGGCCAGCCGGTAGATGACCACCGCCGATACCGCCGCCGCGGAGGAGATGCCGATGCCGGTCAGGCCCGCTATCGCCGCGGCCTCGAATCCGCCCACGCCGCCGGGGGTCGGCGTGGCGGCCGCGACGACGGAGGCCGCCATGTAGACCGCGCCTATCTTCGCGATGCTGGCCCCTCCGCCGAAGGCCTCGACCGAGGCGACCAGGGCGCCCACGTTGGCCAGGGTCACCAGGGCCGAGCCGCCGAACAGCAGCGTCAGCCTGACCGGGCTCCGGGCCAGCCGCCCCAGGCTGGCCAGGGATGACCGCAGTGGGGGCAGCACCTTCCTGGCCGCGAAATTGCGGCCCTGGCGGGTGGCGATCACGATGCCGATGACCGCGGCCACGGCCGCCAGGACCGCCAGCAGCACGCTGCTCGACGGCAGCTTGAACGCCTTGCTCGCACCGCCGCGGCCCGCCCAGGCGAAGAAGATCACCAGGAGCACCAGGTGGACCAGGGCTCCGGCCAGCGAGTTGACCCCGACGGCGGCCACGCCCGCCGTCGGCTCTACGCCGGCCTTCTGCAGGAACCGCACGTTCAGCGCCATGCCGCCCACGTTGGCCGGCGATACCCGGTTGACGTACGAGGAGGCACCCTGGGTCAGCAGGGTGGGCCAGAACGGCACCCGGACCGAGACGCCGCCGAGCAGCGCGATGGCGCTGGCCAGGTAGGTGAGCGCCGAGAAGCCGATGGCCACCAGGACCCAGGCCCACTGCGCCGACTCCAGCACTGGCAGCGGGTTGCCGACCTTGGCCAGCTGGGGCAGCAGGACGTAGTAGATGCCGACCAGCGCGGCAATGGTCAGCAGGTTGCGCGGCCGCACGCGTTGCACGCGGACCAGCTCCGGGGTGGCCAGGCCGCTGGCCGCGGCGGCCGCGGACCGGGTCCGGGTCAGCAGGCCGTCCTGCCGCTTGACGGCACGCCGGGTACCGGCCGACAGGGCCAGCGGCTGCAGCAGCGGCACCGCCGGCGCCACCCCCTCGGGGCCCAGGACCTTGACCGCCGCCGATACGGTCCGGTCTTCGCCGACCAGGGTGGCCAGCGACGCGAGCAGTTCGGCCACGTCCAGGTCGATCTGCCGCGGCGTGGCGGACAGCTCGGAGAAGCTGAAGTCGGCGATGACAGGCTGGCCGTCGTGGTCGATCAGGACGTTCCCGGCGTGCAGCGAGCGGTGCGCGATCCCGGCCCGGTGCAGCTTGCTCACTTCGCTCCACAGCCGCTCGAGCACGTCATCGGTGATCTGCTCAGCGGGAAGCCGCTCCAGCGGGCCGCCGTCCACCCAGTCCAGGACCAGCAATGCGGTATCGCCGTCGGCCCGGACGACGCGGTCGACGCCGGGCACCAGGACGCCTGCCCGTTCTGCCATGACGCCGACCAGGGCCTGGTGCTCGACCGCCTGGAACAGCGTCGCGGCCGGGCGGGTGTCGCCGACGTTCCGCAGTCGCACCGCCCGGTAGGCCCGGTACAGCAGGTCGGCGTCGCGCTGGTCCGAGCCCAGCGCCTTGATGAACCACCGCCGTCCGCCCGGGCCGACCGCCGCGAACGGCCTGGAGCCCTTGGCCTCGACGTCAGCCGCCCGGACCGTCTGGACCGGCAGGCCCGCGGACCGCAGCGCTCCGGAGATCTCGTCGGCTCCGATCCGCTGGTCGGGCACCCCGAACGCCACCAGGACCCCGGCGCCCACGGTCACCCCGGCGGCGATCGCGATGACCAGCTCCATCGGCAGCACCGTGCCGGTGATGATCCGTACCGCGGCGACCAGGAGCAGCGTGAGCCACGCCGCCCGGCGCCACGGCCGGCTCATCCAGGGCGAGGCGGCCACGATCACCGCCGCGGCGCTCGCGATCAGCCACGGGCCGGGGAACGCCGCGCTGGCCAGCCACGAGCCGCGCGCAAGGTTGTCCGTGAGCGTGGCCGGATGCCGGTCGTGGAGCAGCAGCAAGATCCCCGCCGCCACCCCGGCCGCGACCGCGGCACCAACCGCCAGCCCGCCCAGCAGGCGGAACCGGCGGCGGCGGAGCGTGGCCGCCACCACCAGCGCGGCGGCGGCCACGCACGCCACCTGCAAGATGCCGGTCAGGACGCGGCTGGCCGGGCCGTATCCGATGCCGCCCACCGCCGCGTCCGGGCCAAGCAGCCAGCGGGTCGCCACCTTCGACGCCACCAGCGAAACCAGCAGCAGGATGCTACCGGCGATCAGCCGGATCACGTCGCCCGGATGACGGTACCGGGAGGACGGCAGCACGCGCTCCGCGGCGATCGCGACCGGATGTCCGCTCATGGCCCGTCGGCCTGCCGGGCCGGGTCCGGCACGTGTGCGCGGGCCGGATCCTTGGCCTCTCCCGCCCGGCGCGCCCGCCAGCGCCGCTGGAGCCAGTCCACCACCACCGCGGCCAGCAGCGCGCACGACGTCCCGAGCAGGATCCCGGCGATAGCGTCGGACAGCCAGTGGGCGGCAAGGTAGGCTCGCGAAGCCGCCATCAGGATCGAGAAGCCCACCGCGGCCAGGCCCCACGCCACCCGCCGCCGACCCGGGGGCACCAGCGCGATGACCGCCGCGACGACGGTGACCGAGGCGGCGATGGCGTGCCCGGAGGGGAACGACGCCCCGCTCGTAGCCACCAGCGACCCCGGCGGCCTGGTCCGGTCGTAGACGTTCTTCAGCGTGCCGATCAGCACCTCAGACAGCACCACGGCCCCGACGAACGCGGTCATATGCCACCACCTGCGGCGCAGCGCCAGGTATCCGGCGATGGCGATCCGGACCGGCAGCGTCACGTAGACCAGCCCGAGCAGGTTGAAGAACTTGGCGATCACCGTGACCGGTGCCGACCGGCCCGAGACCATGAGCCGCAGCCAGGCGTCGTCGACCCGCTGGATGTGGGCCAGTACGCCGTGGTCTGCGACCAGCGCGAAGACCAACGCGGTGAGCGCTAGCACCGCCGCTGTGACCGCTGTGTCCCGTCCGGGAGAGCCCAGGATGGCGTGCTCCGGCCGTCTGGCCGTTACCAGCCGCCTCAGCCTGGACATGCCGCGCCCCGCCCGCACAACGCCAGGCCCTCGGTCTTCTGGACGTGGTTCACCAGCCTCGACCGGGGCATGAAGCCCACCGCGCCGCTCGCCTGACTCGCCAGCAGTGGCGACCCGCCGTCCGCGAAGTTGAACTGGTAGCTGACGCAGCCTCCGGGAAAGGTATAGAAGCGCAGTTCAGCGGACTGAGACTGCCGGCTCAGCGGGCGGTCGAATCGCCGCGTTCCCGGCTGGTCGGACCGGACCTGTGTAGCGCCGGAAACGTCGCAGGTCGCGGACAAGGTGATGGCGAACGCCTGGCCGCCCGCCAGGTCAGAATCCAGCCAGAACGTGGCGTGCCCGCTGGCGATGTCGGCGCCGTCGTGCACCGACCAGCCTGCCGGGAGCGCAGCGACGCAGGGCACCAGCGCCGCCGACGGGACCGCCTGAGCGGCCAGGATGATCGAGTGACCGGTCCCGCACGTCGGAGCGAAGGTCCCTGGGTTCCCCGTCGGCTTGAACGCGGTGGCGCTGAAGAAGACGGCTATCACAGCGGCCGCGAGAATCGCCAAGGCCAGGCCCACCCGCCGGAAGCTCCAGCGCTGCAGCGGGATCGGCTCCCGCGGTGGCGCGAGGGCACGGAACGCGCCCAGCAGGTCGCGCGGGTCCTTCTTCATGGACGCGCGCAGCTGGGTCGGGCTCGCCATCCCGCGGGTGGCGGCGAACGCCTCGGCCAGCTCGGCCGGGGTGAAGTAGTTCAGCGCCCGCCGGTACACCCGTTCCGGGTCGGTGCGCACCGCGAGCACCAGCATCATGTTGCCCAGGTCGACCGCCTGCCGCCACGGTGAGGGCCGGACCTGGGCGAACATGACGTCGATCAGCAGTAGCTCCCCCCGCCGCACCATGAGATTTCCCGGCTTGATGTCCCGGTGCGCGATCCCCGCGTCCCAGAGCTTGCGGATCAGCAGCAGGCCCTGGTCGATCACGTCGTCGTCGATATCGGCGTCGCCCAGCTCGACCGCGCCGGAGAAGAACTCGGTGACGTTCATGTACTCCCGCTCGGGAGTGATCTCCACGATCCCGTACGGCTTGGCCGTGCGGATCCCGACGTCCTGCAGCAGCCGCAGCAGGTAGTCCTCGTACTCGGTCCATCGGCGCACGGTCTGGAACGGATGCTCGTCTTCTAGCGACCCGTAGCGGATCATCCGCCACATCTTGTACCAGCGATCGGCGCGGACGTGGCCCTTGGTGTACAGCTTCGCGAACAGGTACTCCTCCGGACCTCCCTCGACCCGGAGCCGCAGCGGCGTCGAGCCGGCCGACGATTCCAGGCCGACGGGCTTGATCTCGAGCACGGTCAGCCCGAGCTGGTCGTGCACCGCCAGCCGGATCGCATCACCCCGCCGGCCGCCGACATCGACATGGGCGGTCCGGCCCCGGCGGTAGGCGACGGGAAAGATCTCGTTCGGGGTGAAATAACGGAACGCCGCGACCGGGACCGCCACCCCGAGCGCGACGCCGAAGAGCACGTCGTCGGGGTGGTCGACGGCCAGGTAGAGCCGCGCCAGGCCGAACACGGCGATCACCACGGCCGCCGCGGCCTTGCCGTAGGCCCGCGGCCGGCCCGGCACGACCAGGCAGTACACCGCAGCCATGAGGAAGATCGTGACCCCGGCGACCGGGACCGACGGCGCCGCGTAGCCGCCCCAGCTGCCGATGATGGTCACGCCGTACGGGCGCGGCCGGGTCAGCCCGTAATAGATCAGCTCCCCCGCGACGATCTCGGTGAAAAACAGGCTGCCCAGGAAGACCGCCAGGTGCCGCCAGCGCCGGAACACCATGATCAGCACCACCACTGACACCCCGATCACCGTGACCCCCCACCCGGAGCCGGCCGCATTGATCCCGTTGGCCACGTCGGTCAGCCACGGCGTTCGCGCGTCCGCCAGCCGGAGCAGCACCCAGGTGTTGGCCTGATCACCCAGCCGGCGCCACGGCGTGATCTCGGAGAACACGAAGGCGAAGGCCACGATGACGACCGCGAGCAGAACCCACGCCGTGGTGCTGACGGAGATGGGATGCGGCAGCGGCGGGGGCGCACCGGTCGGGCGGCGCTGCAGGCGCGTTTCCTGCACGTGAGCGCTCCCGGACTGGCCGGTCGACGCGGCCGGGGCTACGGGTCCCGGCCGCGCCGGGGTGCGCTCTGCGCTCTCACTCATTCCACACGCGGCCTTCCCAGGCAAATGCCGCCAGCCTGCCGCGTCATCCCGCGGCGTGTTCTCATGATTGCGCCTGCCGCCCCGCCAGGCTAGTGGGGACGGGAGAGGGGTCATCGGGCCGTGGCCGATGACCGGCCCCGCGCACGGTCAGCTCTTGGCGTAGTTGCTGGCGAGGCGGCCGCGGACTTCTCGGTCCCAGCCTGGCTGGACGACGCGGCCGAACACGCCGAACGGCTGGCTCGCCAGGCCGGCGATTACGCGGATACGCTGCGGCGGGCGGCAGGCCAGCGCCTGGACGGCTGGCGGGCCCTGGTCGGCTGAAGCCCTCCCTCAGCGGGCGGTAAGCACCAGCATGGAAACCGCGAGCGGACCGGTCCCGGCGACGGCAGACTCCGCGGCGCGCCGCAACTCGGCTCGGCGGGCCGCGGTCAGCGAGCACACGAACGGCGCGACGTGGGCCATCCCCAGCCGCCACGAGGCGAGCTGGGCCGCAGTGGACAGCCCGGTGCCGACCGTGACCGTCCGCAGCCGCACGTCGGTGAAGCCAGCCGCGGCGGTGAGCCGGCCCAGCGTGGCCGGATCACTGGCCCGCGGCCGGCCAACCCGGTGCCCGCGCCCAGGTCCAGCACTCGCCCGCCTGCCACCCGTGCCCCC
>Ga0187780_10000585_pt1 | contig 27259 bp, 25 predicted proteins | sample 1015_Q2_SP10_20__FD_132429 | JGI IMG/M metagenome (GOLD analysis project Ga0187780, IMG submission 132429) | Tropical peat soil microbial communities from peatlands in Department of Meta, Colombia - 1015_Q2_SP10_20_MG | ecosystem: Environmental > Terrestrial > Soil > Wetlands > Peat | place... | reverse complement strand
CTCTATCAGTTGCGTATTCAAGCCTCGCGATAGGAATCGTGTAGATCTTCTCCTCAACAACTTCAATCTCCTCTTCCTCTGGCTCCTTCTCTTCAGCTTCTTCGGCAGCAGGGACTGACGCTTTGGTCTCCTCCGTTACAGGTTCAGCAGTTGTGGGCTCCGATGGGTTCTCGGCGTTAGCTGCTTCTTCAGCGGGTGGGGTGACAGCCGTACTTTCCTTTTCTTCCTCTTCACTGCTCATCATGATCACTTTCCTATGCTTTCAATTTCGTTCGGCGCCAATGTCTCTTCTTAGGGTGAGTGCGCGTGTGGCCTTGAGTCTTGGCAATCACCCATGTGGGCACGGGTCTTCTAGTTTTCAGTGCCGCGCCAAGTCTTCTTTTACGTGCGGTCGGTTTGTTTCTAGCCAATTCAAGCTCTCCTTATTCGGATCTCTTTTCGATTAGACTGAAGCTTTGCCAATGCGTCTTTTAGTTGATCATCAGATATTGGAATTTTGATTCTCCCCGTTTGAGCGAGTTGGATTAATTGTATTTCCACCTGCTCGGCGAATTCTGGTTTCACCATTCTAATGTTTGTCAACCTTTGTCTTGCCTCGGGAGTGAGAATCTGTTTCAGCACAGCCTGCTTCTGTGCCTCAAATTGCTTTCGCGTTTCAGACTGTCTCTGCTCGTCGACTGCAGCACGTTGTAGTTCCGCATACCTCCTTTGTCTTATCGCGTTTAATTCTTCGTCTGAATAATCGTCATCTTCACTCATCATTACTGGCTTTCCGCCTTCTTGGCATTCTTCAGAATGTCGGCAGCCATTCGGTTTAGCAGGCTGATGCCTTCGGCGGTGAGTTTCCGTCCTTTCTTTCCTTCGACGGAAACAAATCCGGCCTTCTGAAGTTGCTGCAGTGGTTCTCTTATCGCGGAACCACCGGCGACTCTTGAGTGCTCAATATGTGTACCGTGACGCAGGCGACCTCCATATTCGACTCTTAGACGGGCGATACCGATGGGGCCATGGAGATACAGTTTTCTCATCAGAGATGCACATCGGACGTACCACCAGTCTGGATTCGATGGAGGGCGTTCGGTATGGGACCCGGTTTTCGCTGTCGAGGTCCAATTTGGAGGAGAGACTTCACCAACATTCTCCTTCAGAAACTTCGATAAGCCGTCTAAGAGCTGATCTGAAGGAACATCCATTGGTGTTGGCATTTGAATTTTCCATCCGGAGTGGCACGTTACAATCGGAGAGCACGATATAAGTTTAGTTTAATGCAAATGTTTAGCTACCGAGTTGAACCTTGCCTAGGGGCCTTTGTGTCTTCACGTTTCTTCTTGTATAGCGTGAACGTATGACCCATTATGTCTACCAAGATCGACCCGGTTGCGTCTGAGATTTTTTCCGCAATATTCGTCGTTTCCGAACTCAGAGCAGATTTTTGCAGTTTGAGCTTAACCAGCTCATGTGAGTCAAGTTGTTTCTGCACATGCTGGATCTGTTGCTGAGAGATCCCTCCTCTTCCAATCCAAATCGTAGGTTCAATTACTCTGGATTTTGCCTTTAATCGTCTTAGCCCGTTCTTCTCGAAAGTCGTTCCCTCACAGTTGGATATCGCTTCTTGTTTCCACACTCTAGGCAGGTAATTAATACAGTTCCTCCCGTCTCTGATCTAATTCTAACTCGACAGTTGCGACCTGGAACAAGAAGACTCCCACACCGCTTACAAATGAAAGCCTTCGCGGTACGGGGCAAACGGACTCCCGCTTTCATACCGATTAGGCGAGCAAGTTCCACGTACCTCTTAGAAAGTGAGGGATCTTCTGAAGAAGTCTGTTTTGCCAAACGCAGCAATATTTCTATCCGCTCGCGAGCAATCTGCCTAATGTTTCCGCTTCGCCAAGCCAAATGCTTACCCTGACTTGATCAACTTGTAACCTTTTTCTCGTAAGCCTATGCTATGTGGGTCTTGAACATGTCGCTAACATTGGTTTTTGTGGAGGCAGCGATTCAACGAGTACCCGGTGAAATAAGATCTCATCCTCAGATCAAGCGGTACGCTAGTAAGCGGCGAAGGTCTCCGCATGAAATTCTGTTAGATAGATCATTTCATCATTCAGCGATGAAAGAACTGTCGCGGAACAGAGGAACACTACCTGAGAAGATGGGACGACCTGACATCATCCATAACGCACTCCTGCAAGTCCTGGAGACTCCATTAAACTGGGCAAACTACCTCAAAGTGATACTTCATACTCAGGATGGTCAGTTGATCACTATTAATCCCAAGATTAGACTACCGAAGAATTATACTCGGTTCGTCGGGTTGATTGAACAATTATTCAGCCAGAAACGAGTGCCACTGGACGGTATACCACTCTTAACTATGGAAGAGGTATCCCTAGAGCAAAGTGTTGCCCGGATTGCCCCTTCAAAAGTGATAGGGTTAACTCGACTCGGAAATCCCGAACTTCTCCGCAACGTGGCAAATAACATCGCGAAAGAACCTAATCCAGTGGTATTCATTGGAGCCTTTCCACGAGGACATTTCACTGAGGAAACCAATCGGTTGGTGAACGAAACATACAGCGTGGACAAACAATCACTGGACACATGGATCGTTGCTGGGCGTTTCGTTTATGACCTTGAATGGTCCATAGGTATCGCCGAAAAGAGGCTGATGTGAATTAGATTGAGTGACAGCGAACTGGAGCGAATCAAACGCCTACGACTAGCCGAGATGCAGCGAATGCTCGATGCAAAGAAGCAAGAAAACCAGCCCAAACAACGGCCTACTGCAGAGCAGATATTGCAACGAGTATTCGTAGGACGAGCCTGGGAGGTCTACGAAGCAACCCGAACTCAGTACCCCTCAATTGCGACCAGACTTTTCGAAGAACTTGCCCAACTCGTCCAGACCGGTCAGCTCACAGGACAGATAACAGGAGAACAACTCTACGGTTTGCTTCGCCAAATCGGTCTAGATGTACGGTTGGATACGAAGATACAGGTCTTAGATCATGGGAAGCTGAAATCACTAGGAGACAAGTTCCGCGGCGGCTAAGACAAGACCCCCGTCGGTAGCTTGTCCGTTTCACGCGGTTTTCCATCCCCTGGGTCGACGTACATCTTGTCGCATTTTTCACAACGCCAAACCTCAAATGCCTGCAAACTAGAAGGTGCAGCACTCTCAATTCTTACGTCAAGGATGTATCTTCCCACAAAATCCATGGGAGAGTCACAGTTAGGGCACTTAATAGACGGCCACCAAGCCACGTAGCATAATTCCGTTATTTATTTCTCAGGCGAATTGCCGACCATTCTTAGCCTGATTTTTCATATGCCTAAGCCAGTCGCCCAGAGAGTGATGGATGCCTGGATGTAGCATAGTAATTCAACGTATTACTCCCATTCCTAACTACTACTTGTATCTACTATTACGATTGATCTTTACTGGCATATATTGGATAAGAGAATACGGGCACAAGGCATTAGAAGAATCAGCAGGAAGTCTATGTCGGGACCCATGACCCGTTGGATTGCACGGGTATTTAGGGAACGTTGCGAGTTATGTGGGCACGTCATGTCAAATCATAACATACAGCCCAACGGTTTAGGTGAATGCAACACTTGCCGTAGAGTGAGTGGTCAATGCCAGCTGGAATTGCATCGGAATCCCCAATTGATTGAGGTTAACACGTTAGCTAGTAAGCGTCGACTATTCACTCAACTCGACAAGCGCTTTAAACTGCGAGTGCGCAATATCCGGTTGTAACTCTCTTTGCGTCAATAGTGAGACGTGCCGTTCTCTATAGACTATTCTATATTGGGCTGCTTTCAGTTAACTCTGTCAAGAAACTTACCGACAACTCTCATGAACTTCTCTCGCTCTTCCCACATAGGCAGGTGCGAACTCTTCTGGAACGTCACGAGTCTTGAACGCTTGATTCCCCTATGAATACTCCGGGCTTCTATTGGAGAAACTTCATCGAACCTTCCGCCAGTTATCAAAGCCGGCACATGAACCTTATGCAGCAGATGCGTGACATCCCAGTATCGGATGTTGCCGATTATAGTGAACTCATTCGGACCGTTCATGGTAAGATAAACGGGTTTGCTTATGTGATCGAGACTGTAGACTAATTCCTTGGGCCATTCATTCAATCTACAAAGATGCTTTCGGTAGAAAACTTCAACAGCCTTAAGATATTCCGGATTCTCATAGTCACCAAGCTCCTCATATTTCTTCATAACCGTTTGCACGTCATCCGGTAGTTGAGATTTCATCCTGTGCATCTCGGCGGTCGCTCGGGGCACACTGGCGAGTCCACCCACAGTCACCATACTCTTCAAGTTTCTTTGATATTGCAGTGCATAAGCTATGGCAAGCATCCCGCCCCAACTCGATCCAATCAAGTTAATTTTCGCAAGCTTGAGCGCTTTACGCATTCCCTCAACTTCCAGCACAGCGCGCTCCACAGTGAACAGTGCAGTATTTTTCGGCACTTCAGACTTGCCGCACCCAAGTTGATCATAGAAAATAACGCGATAACCAAATTCAGTAAGATCTACCAGGGACAACATGTAATCGTGCGTAGCGCCGGGGCCCCCGTGAAGACATAGAACTGTTCCCTTCAAGGGTTCGCCAAACGATCTGTAGAAGAACTGGTGGCCTTCAACGTTCAAGTAGCCTTCTGAGCTGCTAACCATTCAATCTACCCAATCACAGGTTTGACGTTTGAATATTTAGACTTGATAGAGAAGTGAGTATTTTGAGGATTCCATATGGAATGCTAGATTATCCCACACGGGGTGCATGTCATGTCGGTCTTCGGTAGTTTCTTCCTGCATAAGTTGCTGAGCGACCCAAGTCCTCCTCTGCTCTGAGAAGTTGATTGAACTGAGTGACTCTCTCGCTCCTTACTGGTGCGCCATTCTTGATCTGTCCTGCGTTTATTCCCACAGTTAAATCAGCGAGCCAAGGATCTTCGGTTTGGGCGGACCGCTCCGACACTAGAACACCATATCCGTTTTTGGCTGCACATGAAGCGGTATCCAAAGCTTCACTTAAAGTTCCGACTTGATTCACCTTTAGTAAGACAGTATTTGCGGCACTTATCTTGATGCCTCGCATAAGGCGCTTCACGCTTGAAACGAAGAAGTCGTCTCCCACAATTTGGATATCAAGGGTCCTTGTGATTTGAGCAAACGCGTCGAAATCGTCCTCGAAAAATGGGTCCTCTATTGATTTTAGAGGATAAGTCTGCACGAGTTCCTGGTAAACGTCCATCAGTTTCTCGCGCGTAATCTTCTTTCCCATGTAAGCGTACTTCTTCGCTCTCGTACTATACATGTGTGTTGCAGCGGCGTCCAGCGCCAGAACGAAATCCTTTTCGTATCCTTCCTCTTCAATTGCTTGCAAGATGACATCATAGGCTTCTCTTGGATCGTTGGGTCCAGGTGGGGAGAAAGATCCTTCATCACCCGTATTTAGTGAGTATTTGCCGTATTTCTTCGCGAGCAACTTACCTAGCGTATGATAAACTTCACAGCCCATTCGCATTCCTTCGGCAAAGTTTTCCGCGCCAATAGGCATCGCATTGAATTCTTGGAAATCGAAGTTCGTGGCTGCAAGCTTTCCGCCACATATGTACAGAAACATTGGCACCGGTAATACATGTGCATTGGCTCCTCCGACGTATCGATAAAGAGGAAGAGAAAGTGAGTTTGCTGCTGCCTTTGCGACAGCCATGGACGTAGCGGTCACCGCATTTCCGCCGAGCCTTGTCTTATGTTCAGTACCGTCCCGTTCGATCAGCATATGATCAATCTTCCTCTGCTCGCGCACATCCATTTCTTTGAGTAGCCGCGAGATCACAAGATTCACTGTGTTTACAGCACGCTGAACACCAAGTCCATGATATCTTCGTCCTCCGTCCCTCATCTCGAAAGCTTCATAGGTCCCCCGCGAGCGGCCGGCCGGAGCATCAGCGCGCCCGAGCACGCCATCCTCAGTTAGAACGTCAACCTCTATCGTAGGATTACCACGACTGTCCAGAACCTCTCGCGCTTGAATATTCCGAATGCTAAAACCGTTCAACGGACCTCACTCGAGAAATCAACGAGCAGCTTTTATGCGGTATAAATCTTGTTTGATGTTATCATCCTCCAGCATGTGGGATAATCACGTATGGGTTGAGAATTGCGTTACTCTAATTTTCCACCCACAGCTTGGCGAACCTGTCAACTTTGATCTGAAGTTCAGATCTGAATCTTCTTAGTCGGGCATTTTCGATACGCAGCGAGTCACCCACTGAAACTATGTTTATTCTGTCTTTCCAAAGTGGCAGTTTGATAATGCCCGTCCCGTCCGTGATTGTAGCTGTACTTAACAAAGAAGCAGTACCCCACTTTGACGATACCATTCGAGCAGGAGATTTCTCGATAACTTTGGCAGTGACGTTAAATCGAGATTTGGTTTCAGAGTTCAAATCCTTGATTTTCAGGTTTCTGGGCGGTGGTCGTGTTCGCGAAAGCTCGTATTCATCGAACCTGAGATTGGCTAGGTCAGGGTTTGCAATGTAGTCGAGTATGGGTTTAGTAAGTTTGAATTGTCCGGTAATCTTCTTACCCTGCCTTACCTGAAAGACCGCAGCGTCATCGAGCAGTTTTCGACGTTTGATTCCTAACCCTTTGTATGAGGCTTCGCCCGTGATCCATGCCTTGTAGAGACACTGCAGCATTGTGTATGCGCCAATCTCGTATTTTCCTGACAACTTAACCAAATAACGGAATGACACTAGATCAGACAATGAACGCCATGGAGCTTGATATCTTCCATTCGAATCACGATTTATGATCATCGTCAGAGTTTGCACGACACTAGCCTCTGGGGGTGACTCGATATTCATATCATAAGAACTAGACTTAGAACCTGAAAGGCAAATACGCTAAAGCTAGTAGGACTTATCTGTCGTTAGGGAATCGATTCCAAGATTTGAAAAAGATCACAGTAACGAGAAACGGTCCGTACTTAGTAACGGGAAACATCCCACTTGCATTGCAAGTAATCACGCCGGACAAAGAAAGCTTCTCCTGGGATTGGAAGGAAGGCAAAAGCTTCGAAACGAAGCAGAAGTACGCGTTATGCCGCTGCGGACGGTCGAAGACAAAACCATTCTGCGACGGCACACACACCAAAATCAAGTTTGAAGGGAACGTCACGGCGACTCGCACACCCTACGCGAGGCAAGCAGAAACGTTTGATGGACCGACCCTAACTTTGAGCGACGCAGAAGGTCTATGCGCTTTTGCCAGATTCTGTGATCCTCAGGGAAAGATTTGGAGCCTGATTAGAGGAACGGATAACCCAAAGATCAGGGAACTTGTTATCCGAGAAGCGAATCACTGTCCTGCAGGACGACTAGTTGTCCATGATAAGAAAAGTGGGAAGCAGATTGAAGAGAAGCTTCCACCATCTATTGGCCTTGTGGAGGACCCAGCGCTTGGTTGTAGTGGACCAATCTGGGTACGCGGAGGCATAACAATTGAAACGGAGGACGGTAAACCCTACGAGATTCGAAACCGCGTAACTCTCTGCCGATGCGGCTCCTCAAGTAATATGCCGTTCTGTAACGGTAGTCACGCTAGCGTAAAGTTTCAGGATGGACTTTCGAGACAATGACGCGTTCATACGCATTGAAGGTCTAACTAGCCCTCCAGATCAAGCCCTAGTGGTTTAGCTCTTGGCAGCTCTGCACATTGTTAAATGCGACATTTAATTCAGCGACGATCAGAATTTAACGCCAATTGAACGAAGAAGACCCGAATCAAGACTTGGAAGAATAGAGAAATGAGTGGAGTACGGGTTCTGGTTGGTACGAGAAAGGGAGCGTTCATACTAACATCTAATGCAAAGCGAGAAGAATGGAACGTGAGCGGTCCCCATTTTGGTGGGTGGCAGATCTACCATCTGAACGGCTCCGCAGTCGACTCGAATCGGTTGTTTGCGTCGCAGTACAGTGACTGGTTCGGACAATTGATACAGCGCTCCGACGACGGTGGCAAGACATGGCAACCTGTAGGAAACAAGTTCGTGTATGAGGGTCTTCTGGGCACTCACAAGTGGTACGACGGTACGCCGCACCCGTGGGAATTCAAACGCGTTTGGCACCTTGAGACGTCGCTAACCGATCCGAATACCGTTTACGCGGGAGTTGAAGACGCTGCCTTGTTTCGATCGACCGACGCTGGTCAAACGTGGCAAGAACTCCCCGGACTACGAAGCCAAGGATCGGGGACAAACTGGCAACCCGGCGCAGGAGGGATGGGATTGCACACGATCTTACTGGATCCGAACCATCCGGAGCGAATCTTCATTGCAATCTCAGCTGCCGGCGTGTTTCGGACTGATGATAGCGGCAAGACTTGGCGACCCATGAATCATGGATTGAAGGCTCAATATATGCCTGATCCGAATCCTGAGGTGGGTTTCTGCGTTCACCGCATTGCCATGCACCCCTTGCATCCAAACGTGTTATTCATGCAGTTACACTGGGACGTAATGCGTAGTGACGATGCTGGCGAGTCATGGCAAGAAGTTAGTGGCAACTTGCCTACTGACTTCGGATTCCCGATCGAGGTTCACGCGCATGAACCGGAAACGGTCTACGTCGTGCCAATCAAGAGCGACTCGGAGCACTATCCACCAGAAGGAAAACTGCGTGTATACCGAAGCCGCAGGGGTGGACGCGATTGGGAAGCCCTCACTAAGGGTCTGCCCCAACGTGACTGCTACGTCAATGTATTGCGCGACGCAATGGCTGTTGACTCTCTTGATTCATGTGGCGTTTATTTTGGGACCACCGGCGGGCAGGTGTACGCGTCCCTCGATGACGGAGACAGTTGGAATGCAATAGCTCGGGACCTTCCGGCCGTGCTTTCCGTCGAGGCACAAACCCTGCAATGATCAGAGTCATTCTTCCACCACACTTGCGCACGCTGGCGAACGTTAACGGCGAAGTAAGATTAGACGTCAAAGGCCAGGCGACACAACGCTCAGTACTGAACGCACTCGAGGCTCGATATCCAATGCTTAGCGGGACGATCCGCGACCATGTCACCCAACAGCGTCGGCAGTTCTTACGGTTCTTCGCCTGTTCACGGGATCTCTCCAACGAACTACCAGACGTACCGCTACCGGACGCCGTCGCATCAGGAGCTGAGCCTTTTCTCATCGTAGGAGCCATTGCCGGCGGTTAGTCCTGTCGAAGAGTTAGACTTCACTGTTTTGCATATTCCCGTTGATTGCAACGTGGGTGTGGTTTTAGGGTTGGGTTTGGAATTTCCTGAGAGTATCGGCGATCTCCCTTAATCTTTGATCTACTTTATTGAACACTGTGTTCTCTGTGAAGGTTCCATCTGGTTTTCTCTCGCCGGCCTGAACGTCGGTAAGGACTTCGATTCCTTCTTCGATTGTCTTGGCTGTGTATATGTGAAACTTCCGCCCTTCAACTGCTTCGATAACTTCTTGCTTTAACATGAGGTTCTTTGTGTTGCTGTATGGGATTAGCACTCCTTGGTCTCCAGTTAACCCTTTTGACTTGCAGACTTCGAAGAATCCTTCAATCTTTTCGTTCACTCCACCTATAGGTTGGATCTCGCCATTCTGATTTACCGAACCGGTAACAGCGATGTTCTGTTTGATTGGTATTCCAGAGACTGCAGAAAGGAGAGCGTATAGTTCTGTGCTCGAAGCGCTGTCCCCCTCGACTCCCTCGTAGTTTTGTTCGAAGACTATACGCGCTGACAGGCTGAGAGGTTTATCGCGAGCGAACATTGCTGAGAGGAATCCTGCGATAATCATCACTCCCTTACCGTGGATTGGACCACTTAAGTTCACTTCCCTCTGCACATCGATCAAACCTTCCTTTCCCAAGCCAACGGAAACGGTTATTCGGGAAGGGGTTCCGAAGGCAAAGTCCCCAATTTCCATTACGGAGAGGCCATTGACTTGGCCGACAATTTTCCCTTCGGTGGAGATTAGTATGATATCGCGTTCAATGAATTCGCGTAATTTCTCTTGAATTAAGCTCGACCTGTAGGTCCTAGCTTCGATTGCTTTCTCAACATGTTTGGCCGAAATGAACTTCGCATCATCTTGTGAAGCATAGAAGTTCGCTTCCCGTACAACATCCGCGACTAGACCAAATTGGGTTGTAAGTTTCTCTTGATCTTCAGCAAGCCTGCACCCGTATTCAGTCATTCTGGCTATTGCTGCGGCTTCAAGATGTTTGAGTTTCTCCTGTTCAGCCAATCCGCAGAAGAACCGTCCGTAATTCTGTATGTTCTGTTCATTTTTCTCCATAGTATAGTCGAAATCTGCTTTTACTTTGAACAGTTCGCGAAACTCCGGATCGAATTTGAAGAGGATTTGATATGTGTCAGGTTGACCGATTAGAACAACTTTCACGTCTAGAGGAGCTGGTTGAGGTGAGAGTGAGCGAACGCTTACGTAGCCTGTTCGTTGTTGAATATCTTCAATTCGTATCTCTCGGCTTTTCAATGCTCTTTTCAGTCCTTCATAGACGTTGAAGTCGCGTAGGAGTTGCTCAGCTCTGAGGATGAGGAATCCCCCGTTGGCTACGTGAAGTGTTCCGCCGCGTATTAGTGTAAAGTCTGTTGTAAGAGTGCCAAAGCGGCTTTCTTTTTCGATCCTGCCGAGTAAATTGTCGAACGTTGGATTTTGTTCCGTTACGATTGGAGCTGCCGTAATAGTTGAATTATCGACTATCACGTTGACTTCATAGACTCGGAATGCAAGTTCTTCAAGTAAATCTTCCTGAGCTGTAAGCTTCTTATCAGGGGCTTTTTCTCGGAACATGTCAAGGTTGTTCATTATGTGGTTTTGAATGTCAACTAAATGAGCACTGATTTCTTCGTATGCCTTGTACTTAGCTGCAAGATTTGTCATTAAGTGTTCGATCGCATACAAAGCTACGTCTCTATCAAATTCCTCAACCTCCTGAAGTAGTTTGGTTTGTAACTCGCGAATTTGATGGATGAAGGGAAGGAGCTCTGCTTGCAGCTTTTCGCGTTTCTGCGTGATCGTCCTCTGAACTTCCGGTGGTTGGGAGTAGAATTCTTCGTCGGGCACAGGTTTACCGTTAACGACAGGAACAAGTGAGACGCCCACAGGAGTCAACTGTAGGGCAAATCCTTCTTTCTCTGATACCTGTTGCATCTTAGTAATGATCTGTTGTCGGGTGGATGTTAGCTTTCTCGCCATCTCTTCTCGTTTAGCAGCATATTCTTCGCCCTGGAACAGGTGAGGAATTGCTATTCGAGCGGCCGCGATGAACTCATACAAATCTTTCTTCAGTTGCTTCCCTAAGCCTGCCTTGCAGAGGAGAATTTTAGGTTGATATTCATCTTCAAAATTGTGTACATAGCAGCAATCTTGAGGAGTCGGAATGGCTTTTGCAATTCTATCGATGAACTGGCGTACGCTAGTAGTCTTCCCAGTCCCCAATCTACCTGCAACAAAAATGTTGAAACCAGGTTCCCTGATCCTCACTCCAACCGACAATGCCTCACTCGCGCGAGGCTGCCCGATAACCGAATCTAATGGAACTACTTGATCACTACACTTCGGAAGAATCTTCACATCACAAGTCCATCGCAAAGAATTGACAGGAAGTTCGGAATACAAATGAATCACAGTGCTAACTGGAACGGATCAGTAATTTCACATAAAAAAATACCATCAGCCAATTCAATGCCCATAATGATTCGATTATCTCTCGAAATCCCGTAGGTTCAAGCGTTGAATCTGCATGTAATCACGTGGAAATCAGTTTCGTCGAACGATTCGTGGTCGAATATCCTTGAGCAACGGTAACCCTCTGCCGCAAGAACAATCGCCTTCGGCAAGAGTAGCAGTGTCCTGTGTGAGGTATCGTATTATTGGCGTCGCTGTCTTGTAGAGGTTGGTAATGCATAGTTCTCCTCCCTCAGTCGGATTCACGGGCTCACCGTCGCGGAGGAACTCAACGATTAGTGCATCAGCATTGAAGTGATGACCTGCATGCGTAGGGCATTCCCACGCGGCCGTCCCCACCTCAGTGACGCCATACATATCGTAGACGGCCGTGCCTACACGCTTTCCAAGACGTCACAATACTCGATCAGCCTCCTGAATTCTGATGGACGAGCATATAGGGCATCGGGCTTCCACTCTGTGAGGAAGCCTACAGCATCTCGCATGTTTTCAAATGAAATTGCTTTAACGATATTCTTCACAAAAAATCCCGAAGCTCCGTGAATACTATTGTAGAGGTTTCTAGGGGTAGGGCCCGGCCCTGCCAAGCACACTCTATCCCAAGGTCTTATGCCATACGCCCAAGAGAATCGGGTATAGAGTGCTGCCCGGTAGCATGCAGATAATTTGTCTTCAAGAACAATAACAGGGTTCCCAGTTGAACCTGATGTGGATAATGGCACGCATGTTGAGAGATCTGCGTTGACTGCAGTTCTGTCTGCTAACGGAACGTTGGTTAGGAGCAGCTTGTCAATTGTTGGGAGCATTTTGAGGTTTTCAAGGTTTTTCGCCTTGTCGAGATCCACGCGAGCTGCTTTGTAGAGACGTTGATAGATGGGAACCTTACGGTACGCATGGTCTATCATCTGCTTTAATTTTCGATTTTGGAACGCTTCAAGCTTAGCCCTATCATACCATTGGGAACGCTGAAGTCTCACGAAGTTCGTTAATGTTCGCGATATCATTTGATCTAACTATCATCCGGTACGCTACGATATTTCTATCTAATGAAATAACTCTGCGTTGGCAGGGTATCTCTCGTCCTCTTTTACTCTCTTTATTTCCGAAGTCGCAGATCCAAGTAAACCGGAATCCCCGCTTCTTTGAAAAAAGCGCCGACGGAGCAGGTTTTCAGAGTTAGGTTCAGAATAGTTTGAGCCTCAGTCTCGGATGCGGATGTTACTAATTCAGCGGTGCCTCTGACGCTAGTGATTGTGGGTGCATCGTTTGCCTTCTCACAATTTAACTCCACTTTGAGTGTACTGAATTCTAGACGGCGTTTAGTTGCTATCATTTTGAAGATCGTGGTTATGCAACCGGCCAATGACATGGCGGCCAGTTCTAGCGCGGTTGGGCCTGTGTCGTTGCCGCCTTCCTCTTTCGGAAGGTCCACTACTAAACTGTGACCTCTCCCGTTATCAACTACACTTCTATAACCAGCGTCCAAGGTTGAGTTCGCTTTCATAACATTCGACTTCATGGCAATCAACCTGTAAGATATTCTTAGCGTTCAGGAAGGATCCTAGGATGGTTGTTGAACTTGCGAGTTATAATAATGTGGACATACGGGCTAAACTGGATGGCTTACTAGAAATTTAGTAAGCTTAGCGTGCTTGCTAACTCACTGACTGCTCAAGAATGTGGAACCTTTCGTCGCTGTCACGGGATAGCCTCATGAGCAATTCGCCTGTTTCAGCGGACATGGTCGCGAGTTTCTGGGACACTTGAAGGTAGAGTTGGGAGACAGCTCTTTCTATGGTCATCAGAGCAGAGACATATCCGGTTGATCCAAGTTCGATTCCGCGATCGATCGGTATCATCAACTCAGCTAACTTTAGGTTAGTTATTGGTTCAAGAGCCATCTCAACTATAGTTTCAACTCGTGCCTTCTGCATCGAAGCGACGCTCCGCGAGATTGACTTGGCATAGTCGGCAAATAGTGATGCCAGTTGTGGGTCAGATGTCGCGGCTGAAGCGTTCAGGTAATATTGATGGAGTTTGCTTTCACATTCAATCATTAGAGTCATGAGTGAGCTGAAGGTGTAACGTTCTTCTGCCAAGCTCACCATCTTGTCACGATGACTTTCTTATCTGTGAAGAAGTCAACGCAATCGCTTTGTCCATGGAGTATGCCGAAGAATGAGTCTCTATAACCGGCGAAGGGAAAAAAGGCCATTGGCGCGGCGATACCGATGTTTACGCCGATGTTTCCAGCTTGAACCGTTCGCCTGAATTCACGAGCGTTCTTTCCATTTCTTGTGAATATGCAAGCTTCGTTTCCGTAATTCGTCTTCCCGTTGATCATCTCAACGGCTTCGCTGAGGGTCGCAACCTGCAATATGCTGGCTACCGGGCCGAATATTTCTTCCTTGGCAATGCACATGTCAGGGGTCACATGATCGAATATTGTAGGGCCAAGGAAGTAGCCATCGGAATAACCGTCAGCCTTTTTGTTTCTACCATCGAGCAGCAGCTTTGCGCCTTCGTCAATTCCCTTCTGAACATAGCTGGCGACTCGTTCTTGGGCCCTCTTGCTGACTAGGGGCCCGAGTTCAACAGTCTCGTCAAGTCCGTACCCAAGTCTCATCTTTGAGCTAGCTTCGACAAACTTTCTCGTCAACTCTTCGTGGACGTCTCCAACAGCCACCAGGTTCGATCCAGATAAGCAGCGCTGCCCGGTGTTCCCATAGAATGAAGGCATTAGTGCTGAAATAGACATAGACAGGTCAGCGTCGGGCATCACAACAACATAGTTCTTGGCGCCTGCTTGACAGATCGCCCTCTTGCCATGTTCCCCAGCGAGCTTGTAAATCGACTTAGCCACCGGCGTGGAGCCGACGAATGCTACTCCCCTAATTCCCCGGTTTGTAACTAATGCTTCGTTCACTTCCTTGCTTCCGTGCACCAGATTGAGAACGCCAGGTGGAATTCCGACCTCTTCAGCTGCCTTCATGCACCATTGCATCGGCAGGGGAGTTATCTCGCTAGGCTTCACAACAACTGTGCAACCAACTGCGAGCGCAATCGGAATGAACCAAAATGGGGCGAGGGAGGGAAAGTTGAACGGACCGATTATGGCGAATGGCCCCAAGGGTTCACGAATGAGAGATTCATCCACGCCTGAAGCAACCTGGTCCAAGTGTTCACCCTTCGCAAGCGTGTAAGCTACCGCGCAGCCGAACTCCACATTTTCAATAAGCCTTCGGGTCTCCCCTCTAGCCTCGTCAATGATCTTACCGTGGTTCTGAGTAGTGATTCTGGAGACGTCTTCAAAATACTCGTCAAGCTTCTGTTTCAATTTGAAAACATATCCCGCTCTCGTAGTGACAGGCATTTGACTCCACGTTCTGAACGCAGTTCGAGCAGAATCAACAGCCTTCTCGACTTCATCTCTTGTGGCGAAGGGAACTTGAGCTATCGTCTCATCCTTCGCAGGATTCATCACAGGCTGTAAATGTGATGACTGTGATGAAGTCCACTTTCCTTCAACGAACATCTTTAGAGTACCATAATTGTTCTGGACTTCAGGTAACGTAGGTTTCCTAATCTGTGATAATTCAGTCATGATGACTCTCAAGGTACGATTGGTCGCACGTACTAAAAGTGTTATGCGCTGCTACCAAGCGAGAGATGGAATTATTTTGAAAGATGGAATTTCTGTCTAAAATTAAGGTAATTATAAGATTCAATAGGGAACTAAGTATTTGGCGTATTGGCCATGATTGAATTTTGTTTTTCTTTGGTATCACAAAATGTAACTGTTAGGGAGCGTTTCCTAACAGTTACGCATCATAGAGCATCCTAAGCTTGTTGCTGAATTTCAAGATCCTACGAGATAGAGGTGACTGAAGTCTGTCCCATCATATCCCATATTCAAGATGTAACCGCCAACGCTGGTGCTAAGAATCGGTACGCCTGCACTCCACATGTTTCTATGTTGTCCCAACCAGAGGTCTGGTGAATCTCCGTATATTATCTGTGCAATCTGCTGATAGATCTGGTTCCTTTGGACTGGATCTGTGGCTGCATCTGCTTGACTCATGAGAGCGTTGACTTGGGTGTTGTTGTACCAGCCAACATTTTCAGTGCCATATCCCACAGGGCCAAGATAAGAATTCGTGAAGGCCCAGGGATCTGGGAAATAGAACCATGATTGCGGGCACATGTCTGGATAGGCGCTCGCCTTCGGATCACCGCTGAGCAAAGGTAGGATAGAAGCAAAGGGCTCCGCGACTATCTTCACACTTATTCCAATATCAGCAAGATTTGACTGGATGAGTGTGGCAACGTCGGGTGTAGGCGGAGAATCGGTGGCCGCGTAGATCGAGACTGGTGGAATCCCTTTCCCGTTGGGATAACCTGCTTGCGCAAGTAGTTGTCGCGCGAGTGTGAGGTTATAGCTGTACGGCATTAAATCAGGGTCATATCCCACGATACCCATAGGGGTAGGGCCCACCCACTGTTCCTCAAAACCATAGTAGAGTTGTCGAACTGCAGTGTAGTTGACTGCGTGGGCAACAGCCTGCCTGATCAGTGTGTTATTGAACGGGAATTTTTGAGTATCCATAGGGATGTAATCAACAGTAAGCATAGCCCCGATACTAGGAACGTAAATTCCTCCGGAGGCCACTGCTTGCGCAACTAGGGATGGATCTACGTACGCTATCTGCGCTGTGCCTCGTTGGACATCCTCGACTCTGGTGAGAGCGTTCGGAACGTACTTCAAGATAGCATGTTCAATTTTCGGTGTGGGTTCTACGTCACCGACACCACCCCAGTACGTTGGGTTCCTTGCGAGCGTGAGCTGACTATTGGGTGTATACTGCTCAACCATAAACGGGCCAGTACCAACGGCGTTCAAACTCATCCAACTATTCGTCTGGCCAGCGACGACACCACCGTTGGCGGATACTACGACCGGGTCAACGGCCGTATGCTCTGGAGACGTAAGGGTCGAAAGGAATGCTGCAAAGGGATGGGTTAGATGGAAGATCAGTTCGGACGGATTCGGAGCAACGATAGCGTTCGTGGGGGTTTCCATTATTTGAATTAGGCTCTGAGGTGGAGTTACGGTTGTGTACTGGTTGAGCATCGCAGCGGTTACGCTTGTTGTATTTTGATCAACAGTAACCATACTTGATCCATACTGAGCCATTATTGCATCTCTGTAAATGGAGTACCAGAATGCGTACGAGTTCAACTGGTCTCCGTTCGAAAACGTGACATTCGGCCGAAGTTGAAATGTGTACGTCAGGCCATCGGCGCTCACGTTGTAATTCTCAGCTAGGAGCGGAACGAGTTTTGATGAGTTGGGTGCATACGCTAACAGCCCTTGGTAGATGTTTTGAGTGGCTTCAATTCCAGGGAAACCACCAGTCACAACAGGATCAAGTGTATCGATACAACAGGCCTCCTCGAGCACGATTGTACCACCACCCTGCGTGCTCGTCATGACAGCAGACGTTGAGGCAGTTGTGGCAGGGGCAGTGCCTGTCATTCGCGAACTCATAACCGCATAAGTTCCACCGACGGCAATTATTGCCACCAATACGATAGCTATGATGAGTCTCTTATCCTGACGTTGAGACATGAAAACTCCTCGATGAAGTAGTCCCCCGGTTTATTTAAGAAGGTTACGGAGTCTGAGCATTTCTAGAACTGAGTGCTGGAATCGATGACAAAACTCTAACTGTATCCAAATCTGATGCGTCAAGGTTGGAAAAAGGTCTAAAAGTCCAGACGGCCAAGATTCAAACATGAAAGAGGAGACCGAACAGCTGGATGTCTCGTCAGTTTCGAGACAATACACCTACGGCACGTGGAGACATCAAAGAGGATGGCTACCGCTACCGATTCTGGATGCAGAAGGTTGTTACTTTACTGACATAACTGGACGATCGTACTTGGATTTCTCGTCGCAGCTCATGTGCTCAAATCTAGGTCACAAGAACAAAGCAATTGTTGACGCGATCTGCGACCAAGCAAAGAAGCTCACATATGTTGCTCCCGGATTCACAACGGAACCGCGTGCGCAAATCTCCAAGGACCTGCTGGGAATCATGCCAAAAGGGCTTGAGAAGTTCTTTTTCGCGACCTCCGGAACCGAAGCCAACGAGGCCGCGTTCAAGATCGCAAGGCAGTACACAGGAAAGTACAAGATTATCTCACGATACGCATCGTACCACGGTTCGACCGCGGGTTCTATTTCAGCAACCGGAGATCCACGCCGGTATCCGATTGAACCTGCTGGCAAGATGGAGGGAGTGATCTTTGGTCCCGATGCGTACTGTTACCGTTGCCCGTTTGAACTGACATACCCAGAGTGCGGGGTTCAATGCGCCGACTATGTTGACTATATGTTTAGACATGAATCGAACATTGCTGCTGTGATTGTTGAGCCGGTCGTCGGAACTAACGGTGTAATCGTTCCTCCCGACGATTACCTGCCTCGATTAAAGGAGATTACGGAGAAGTATAACGCGCTCTTGATTTGCGATGAGGTAATGAGCGGGTGGGGTAGAGTCGGCGAATGGTTTGCAGTAGATCATTGGAAGGTTGTACCGGACATTCTCACTACGGCAAAAGGAATTACAGGTGCCCATATCCCTCTAAGCGTCACCGCTACGACAAGCAAGATCGCTGAATATTTCGAAGATCATTACTTTGCGCACGGGCACACTTACGAAGCACATCCACTCACACTGGCTGCCGGAGTCGCCGCAATAGGCGAGTACAAACGGCTGAACATAATTCAACGAGCACGAGAATTGGGCGAATATCTTGAAACAACACTATCTTCCTTGAAAAAGCGCCATGATTCAGTAGGCGACATCAGAGGAATGGGGATGTTCTGGGGAATCGAACTTGTTGCTGACAAAGCGTCCAAGCTGCCATTCAACACTCGTGAAGACAAACTGGCGGGAAAACAACTGATCGTTGATCGCGTTGCATCAGAGTGCATGAAAAATAACGTTTACGTCTCAAGTTGGATTAATTGTCTAATCATAGCGCCTCCGCTCATAATTTCCAAAGAGGAAATTGACAGAGGAGCAGATGCAATCGATCGATCGCTCAGCCTAGCAGACAAGGAAGTACGCTGAACTTGGACAGAGCGAAAACGCGCCAAACTTCTACAGCGCGCGAACGTCCGGATCTAACGACGCGAAAGAACAACTTTGATCAAGTAGACAAATCAATTTTCAATGAGTTGCAGAGGGATTGTAGGATCCCGCTGGAACGCCTGGCCGCTAGAACTGGAGTACCTAAGTCAACCATATTCTACAGGATAAAGAAGCATGAGAAGGCAGGAGTAATCGAAGGGTACCATGCGAAGCTGAATGCGACTAGCCTCGGTTACGACTATCTTGCCATCGTGCTAGTGCGCGCAAAGTATGGCCCTCACTATCATGATAAAGTCGGGCAAAAACTTGCGCAAATAGAGGGCGTATGGTCAATCTACTACGTTCTAGGTGAGATTGATTTCATTGTACTCATAGGGGCCACTGATCGAGATGATTACATGGAGAAACTTGCCAAGATTAGTAACATGCATGATATAGAAAGAACAAGCACGCAAGTCATAGCTAAGGTTGTTAAAGAAGCACCCTACATCGAAGTCCCCTGATCAATAGCACAATGTTCCGAAGATGCTGAGGAGGCTCTCACACGCTCCAAACAGTCACCAAACACAAATCCACAATACGATTGAGAACCCTGATTCGATTCACCCTCAGGCGAATCCTCTTCTCAATCGGAGTCTTGCTTGGCGTAGCTTTTGTAACCTTCGTCATCTCGAGAGTGATAGTCCCGAACCCCGCAAGGGTTTGGGCGGGACCTAAAGCAAGTCCAGAAACAATCGCTGCTTTCGTTGCACGATTCCACCTCAACGACCCATTCTACGTCCAATTCTACTACTATCTTAACGACCTGCTGCACGGAAACTGGGGTGTCTCTCCTAGCTCTGGTCAACCTGTCCTAAACAGCATAGCGATATACCTGCCAGCTACGATTGAGCTAACAATAGCTGCAATAATCATGACTGTTCTAATTGGAATACCTCTCGGAGTTGTTGCAGCCACTAACAAGGACAAAACTGTGGACCACTTCTCCAGATTGTTTTCTTTATCAGGAGTCGCGTCTCCACCGTTTCTTGCGGCACTCCTGCTCCAACTAATTTTCTTTTACTACCTCAAACTATTTCCTGACTCCGGCGGCAGAATATCTCTCTCAGTGGCGCCGCCTCCAACAATTACAGGCCTGTTCACAGTTGACAGTTTGATAACTGGAAATTGGCCAGCATTCATCAGTTCAATCCAGCATCTAATCCTCCCCTCATTCGCACTTGCATTCCTCATTCTAGGTCTGATGAGCAGACTTGTCAGAGCTTCGATGCTCGAGGCACTTATGAGCGATTACGTCAGAACTGCGAAAGCTAAAGGCCTCAGAAGACGGTTGGTAATTTACAAACACGCGTTAAGGAATGCCTTGACTCAACCGGTTACAGCGCTCAGTCTTTACGTTGCGTACACGCTCGGTGGATCTGTCGTAATTGAATCCATCTTCAGTTGGCCCGGCGTTGGAAGATACGCCGCCCAAGCCGCGATGGTCTTCGACCTGCCCGCTGTGATGGGCACAACAATCGTCTTCACAATATGCGTCGTAATCGCGAACTTAGTCGCGGACATCCTCCTCTCCGTGATCGACCCGAGGATACAACTTAGGTGAGAAGAAATGAGCATCGACAGAAAAGAAATCGCCCTCACATTGGACGTATTGAGACGGGATAGATTGGCAATTGGTGGCATAGCGGTGGTAACCCTTTTCATTCTAACCTCAATTGCAGTCCTAATCTTCGGTAATAGCCTAGTTCCATACGATCCTACCGTAGTCAACATCTCAGCCGCATTCCAACCCCCCTCAATTCAACACCTGTTCGGAACGGATAATCTTGGAAGGGACATCTTCAGTAGGTGCGTAGTTGCTGCACCGATAGACGCAGAGATAGGATTCTCTATCGTGCTAGTCTCAGTTCTCATCGGGGGAATTGTAGGGTCATGGGCAGGATATGTCGGAGGAAAGGTCGACGAGCTGCTAATGAGGATAACCGACATTTTCATCGCAGTCCCAACCCTCGTTCTTGCTGTTGCGGTAGGCGTAGCACTGGGACCTGGTATCGAACATGTAATCGAAGCTAACCTAGTAGGTTGGTGGCCTGTCTACGCAAGGTTAGCTCGAGCAGGAGCACTCTCGCTTAAAGAATCACAATTCATAGAAGCCGCAAAGGTAGCAGGCCTTGCGCGATTTAAGATCATTATCAGACACATTATCCCGAATAACATCTCACCAATCCTGGTCTACGCTACGCTTGACATAGGAAACGCGATTCTGTACGCATCAGTCTTAAGCTACCTGGGAATGGGCGCCCAACCCCCACAAGCAGAATGGGGAAGAATGGTGTTTGACGGTCAAGTCTATCTCACGAACGCGTGGTGGATGTCAATTCTACCCGGACTCGTAATATTCACAGTAGCACTTGGCTTCAACCTGTTTGGTGACGGCCTAAGAGACACTCTTGACCCGAGGTATAGGAAATAGCGATGACAGACCAAATCATCCAGGTAAGCGAACTGAGTGTTGTATTCGAGACATTAGAGGGCAGATACAGCGCACTCAACAACGTCGACATAACGATCAACGAGAGCGAAGTAGTGGGACTCGTAGGCGAATCCGGATGCGGTAAGTCGACGCTTGCGCTAGCAATAATGGGACTCTTACCTCGTCCACCTGCCAAAGTGATCTCAGGAAGTATCATGTTCAGCGGAACCAACCTCCTAAGGTACAATGAGAAGCAGATGGAAGAGGTACGAGGAACAGGCATAAGCATGATTTTCCAAGAACCACTTACCTCGCTTAACCCACTCTTCACCATAGGCGATCAACTGTCCGAGACAATCCGCATTAAAATGCAACGACACAATGAACATGACGCAAGAGATGAGAGAAAAGTTAGGGCGGAAGTCGTAGACTGGCTCAAACGCGTCGACCTAGCTGACCCAGAGAGCGCTATGGAACGATATCCCCACGAATGGAGCGGAGGAATGCGACAGAGAGTCATGATAGCCATGGCTCTCGCCGCCAAACCAGCACTCATGCTGGCTGACGAACCGACAAGCGCACTCGACGTGACAACCCAAGCCCAAATCCTGAGACTCGTAAAATCCCTCGTCCAAGAAGTGAAGGCCTCCGTCCTTTTCATCTCACACGATCTCGCCGTCGTTGCTCAGATTGCTGATAGAGTAGCAGTCATGTATGCGGGCATGGTCATGGAAGAAGCGCCAGTCAACGAGATCTTCGAAAATCCGCTTCATCCATACACTCAGTCGCTAATGAGCGCCTTCCCAAAGGAGACAGGTGTTAGAAAGACCAGGTTAGAAACCATACCGGGCTCCGTACCGAATCTTGCCCGTATCCCAACTGGTTGTCCATTCCACCCGAGATGCAAATTCGTAAAGCAACAATGCTCGACTGCGAGGCCAGAACTACGAGAAACATCTCCAGGCCATAAAGTTGCATGCGTGATTTACAACCAATGAGCAACATCGACCTATTGCGTCTCGAGAACATAGTCAGATACTTCTCCGCCAAAGGAGCCATGTTCTACAGCGAAAGCGGAGTCCTAGAAACCGGGTCAACAATCCACGCGGTCGATGGTGTAACTCTTAAGATCGAGCGCAATTCTAGTCTGGGAATTGTCGGCGAGAGTGGATGCGGGAAAACAACCCTCGCCAGAACCATACTCATGTTGATCAAACCAACCTCCGGCAAACTCTACTTTGAAGGACGCGAGATCACCAACCTCTCCTACGGAGAACTCGCAAAGATTAGACCTAACTTGCAAATGATCTTCCAAGACCCATTCTCTTCACTGGATCCGAGAATGAGAGCCAAAGCGATCATCGCTGAGCCTCTGCGTGTTGTGACCAAGGATCGTGAGAAGATAACTGAAAGAGTCCGTGAAGTCTTCGAACAGGTGGGCCTTAGCGCCGACCAACTGAATCGCTTTCCAAACGAGTTCAGCGGTGGACAGCGACAGAGAATAGCAATCGCCCGAGCTCTAGCAACGAAACCCAAACTAGTAATCCTGGATGAGCCAACGAGCGCGTTGGACGCGTCAACTCAAGCCCAGATTCTGAACTTGCTTCTGGACATTCAGGAGCAGTATGAAGTAAGCTACATATTCATTTCACACAACGTTAGCGTCGTACGACACATGAGTGACAGAATCGCCGTAATGTATCTAGGTAAGATCGTGGAGGAAGGCCCCGTGGATGAACTGCTGCGCAAGCCCAAACATCCATACACCGCTGCTTTGATCTCTTCCATCCCCAAACCCAACCCGAAGACGAGGGGAGAGATGGTTGAGATACGAGGAGAAACACCCAGTCCTGTGAATCCACCAAGCGGTTGCAGATATCATCCCAGATGTCCCTATGCGACTGAACTTTGCAGCAAAACCGAGCCACAACCTCAAGAAGTTGAGAATCACCATCTCGTCGCGTGCCACTATCCCCTCAACGCATAGATAGGAGAATGGCAAGCTGCACCATTTGCTTTACCATCACTGAAAGTTGTAACTGCTATGACTCGAGATCTAGCCGTTGACGCAACGAAATTGACGCAACATATGAGAGTACTCACAGAACGAATCGGCGTACGCCTCGCGGGATCAGTCGCGGAACATTCCGCCGCAAAATACATCGCAGAAGAGTTCGAAAAAGTAGGAGCAAGCACGACGATCGAAACGTTTCCCATGATGACTCGCGATGTCACAGACCAACTGCTAGAGATACGCATCGGAAGCTCGTGGCTCAAATTCCCCTGCTCGCTCTTCGCAGGTGCACCAGGAACATCCGGAAAACTGATCGAGGCTCCCCTCATCTTCTTCGAATCTCCCGCCGAACAGCAACGCGCAGATCTTTCTGAACTGCGAGGGAAAGCGGTCGTTCATCTGGGCTGTCACTTTGAATCACGAGATGTCTATAGGCGAATTATACAAGCAGAACCTGCCTTCCTACTGTGTGTGGACATCCGGTATCCCGCTGATCGTCCACTTGCAGATGGTCTGTTCCCGACATACGTCAAGTCGCTCGGAGCAGTTCCTACGATGAACGTAGCATACCTTGACGCTTGGAATTGGCATGCTGAACACGCCGACGCGGCGCGTCTGCAAGTGCAAGGCAGCATGAAACCTGGACAATCAAGCAACGTGATCGCCACGTTACCAGGTGAGTCAGATGATTGTGAAACACTCATTGTAGGAGCACACCATGATACACAGGCTAACAGTGTAGGCGCCGACGACAACGCGTCAGGAGTAGTCGGTTTACTGGAATTAGCTCGAGTACTATCCAAAGGCGCACGGCAGCGATCAATTCGATTTATCAGCTTCGGAACCGAAGAACAGCTCTCCGTAGGCAGCGCAAACTATGTGCGTGCTCATCGAGAAGAATTGGACCGCAACGTACGTCTCATGTTCAATCTCGACAGCTATGGCTCTCGCATGGGTTGGAATGAACTACTATATGATGGTTCCAAGCAGTGGGGCGACTACCTACGTCAACACTTCGAGAGACGCAACATGTTCACGAAGTTAACGGCCACAGTCTCTCCATACGTAGACGCATTCCCATTCCAAGTCCTAGGCATCCCCGCCGCTACGCTAATGCGTGAGAACTGTACGACGGGTCGTTTCTTCCACCACCGGCCTGACGATGACATGACACGCGTCGATCCTGACGTCATGGCCCGTCTTTTATCTTGCGTCGCCTCACTCCTGGACAACGCAGCGTCTTCACCATCGTTACCATTCGAGCCGCGTATGTCTGCAGAACTCACTGGCGAAGCCTATCGATGGTGGAAGGAACTATTCGAATCATAGCATTGTTAGCAAGACACTCATCCTAGCAGATACCAGTGCCTGTCAGATGACAAATCTTATCATAGAAACTGAGTCAGGTCTGCAATGTGGGAAAGAGCAATGGACGAGATGCCGATCGGCGTGATGACATGGGTCCTTGGGGATCCGTTCACCGCAGTTAAATTGGCGCAAGACGTGGGCGTGGAAACGATGCAGTTAGGTTGCCCACGGGAAGAATATTCCACTGGGGAGAAACTGCGCGAGTTCAAGAATTTCGTAGAACAGTCCGGCATACGAATCACAATGATATTCTGCGGATATGAAGGAGAGAATTATGCAGATGTGAAGAGCATCAGGGAAACTGTTGGGTTCAGGAATCCAAAGCTACGAACTGTCAGAATAGAGAGGACCTTTCAGATCTCAGACTTTGCAAAGAGATTGGGCGTCAAAGCGATTGCAGCCCACATAGGGTTCGTACCAGAAGACTCAAGCGAGCATTTATTCAACGAAATGATAGAGGTTGTCCGAAAGATTGCTGACTACTGCGCTAGGAATGGACAATACTTCGTTCTGGAAACAGGGCAAGAATCGGCACGCACACTCGCACGTTTCATCGAAACCGTTGGAAAAGATAATGTTAGAGTGAACTTCGACCCGGCAAACATGCTTTACTACGGATCTGGTGACCCCATAGAAGCACTCGAACTCCTAATCCAATATATCATCGGCGTTCACTGCAAAGACGTCAAAATGCCAAGTGAAAAGCAACGGGAGATTGAAGAAGTTTCGTTCGGCGAAGGAAATGTTGGAGCTGAAAGGTTCATCAGGAGATTGAACGAATTAGGTTACAAAGGCCCACTAACGATTGAAAGAGAAGTTACAGATCCACAAGTGCAGATTCGAGACATAATCAAGGGCAAGAAGTTGATTGAAGAATTGAAAAAGAATCTGGCTACGTCCCACTAGTGGATGCGAACGTAATATGCGACAGAGAGTTAATGTGGGTTTAATCGGCTGCGGGCGAATAATGCCCGCTCACTTACACGGCTACAGAATTCTCCTCAAGGAAGGCGTCGACGTAAGGATAAAGGCGCTTGTCGCAAGAAAAAAGGAAGATGCACTGAGGTTCAGGCGACGCGGAGAAGGCCCTCCACCAAGAACGCCCATAGGACCCCCCGGAGACGCATTAGTCGCACCTCACGTCTCGGTTTACGATTTCCAGACGGACGTTGATGTAGAAGTCTATACGGACTACAAGGAAATGATTCGTAGAGGTGACATAGATGCTGTTGACATCTACACACCACCTCATACTCATCATAGTATGGTACTCGATAGCCTCTTAGCAGGAAAACATGTCCTAGTGGAAAAACCCATCTCGCTCACCGTCAAATCTGGCCGAATCATGATCGACGCTGCGAAGAAAGCAAGAAGAGTTCTAGGCGTCGCGGAATGTGGACGGTACGAACCCGAGACAAGGATTCTGAAGTGGATTATCGATCAAGGATACATAGGCACCACTCAACTAATGTTCACCACAATACTGGGAGGCTACTGGTCACCGGATAAAATGGCAGGCGCGACCCCTTGGAGACATCTAAAGAACGTAGCTGCCGGAGGCCCCACTCTTGACATGGGCGTCCACTTATTTAATGCAGCAAGATACTATTGCGGAGAAGTAGAAGAGGTCGAAGGTGTCACCAAGACCTTTGAAGACTTCAGGGTTAATCGCGATGGATCCGGAAGAATCATAGAAAAGGTTCCGGGAGAGGTAGAAGACACATTCATCGCATTCACTAAGTTCAAGAACGGAACTATCGGCCAATTCACATTCTCGTGGGCGCTCCACGGAGAACCGTCCAACCTCGGCACGCTGATTTACGGCAGCAAAGGCTGCATCAAGGACAACATTCTCATCCTAGACGACGGAACAAGAACCCCCATCAAAGAGATTTTCGAAAAGAACGCGAGCAATGAGAAAGAGAAGCTATTCCCAATGCAGATAACCGACTCCTTCGCCCTAGAGACTCTTGACTTCTTAACCGCCATCTGGGAAGAGAAGATGATGGAGACCAACGGAAAAGAAGGATTAAGAGACCTCGCTGCCTCCTACGCCATACTAGAAGCATCACGTCTCGGCCGATCAGTGAAGGTGGATGACGTAGAACTCGGCCAATTATCAGGATATGAGGATGAGATAAATGCACATTACGGAATATAATCGTCCGTTACCAAACGTCAGCCGAATCTTCGGGTCTAATATGCTTGCAATTACGGTAGGTCACTTGGACCGATCTGCATATGCTTTTTGACCTGCTGGAACGCTTCAGCATACTTCACTCCGACCTGAAGGCCTCTGAAACGTGAACACACTCGTGTATCTTCGATAAAGTCAATTCCATGATGCTGTTTCAACCATTGAATTTGACTCTCATGCTGCCGCAGAGCTTTCAGCTTCGTATCCATCACGTCAGAAATATCAATCCAAAGATCAGGCTCGAATCCTATTCCAAATGCAGTTTCGCAATAGTATG
>Ga0187780_10000584_pt1 | contig 27263 bp, 24 predicted proteins | sample 1015_Q2_SP10_20__FD_132429 | JGI IMG/M metagenome (GOLD analysis project Ga0187780, IMG submission 132429) | Tropical peat soil microbial communities from peatlands in Department of Meta, Colombia - 1015_Q2_SP10_20_MG | ecosystem: Environmental > Terrestrial > Soil > Wetlands > Peat | place... | reverse complement strand
GCGGCCATGACCCGCATCGGGCTCGCGAGCCCGCGCTCGTCGCTGGCGCACAGCATGGAGGAGGCGGCGCAGGTGCAGGCCGCGCTCGGCTTCCCCGTGGTGATCCGTCCTTCTTTCACGCTGGGTGGCAGCGGCGGGGGCATCGCTTACAACCGCGAGGAGTTCGCCATCATCTGCGAGCGCGGATTCGAAGCCTCGCCGACGCGCGAGCTGCTGGTCGAGGAGTCCGTGATCGGTTGGAAAGAATACGAGATGGAGGTCGTGCGCGACCGCAGGGACAACTGCATCATCGTCTGCTCGATCGAGAACCTGGACCCGATGGGCGTGCACACCGGCGATTCCATCACGGTGGCGCCGGCGCAGACGCTGACCGACAAGGAATATCAGCTCATGCGCAACGCCGCCATCGCGGTGCTGCGCGAGATCGGCGTCGACACCGGCGGCTCCAATGTGCAGTTCGCCATCAATCCACGGGACGGGCGCATGCTCGTCATCGAGATGAACCCGCGCGTGTCGCGCTCCTCCGCGCTCGCGTCCAAGGCGACCGGCTTTCCCATCGCCAAGGTGGCCGCCAAGCTGGCCGTCGGCTATACGCTGGACGAGCTGCGCAACGACATCACCGGCGGCGCCACTCCGGCGTCCTTCGAGCCCACCATCGACTACGTCGTGACCAAGATTCCGCGCTTCGCCTTCGAGAAGTTTCCGGAGGCCGATCCGCACCTCACCACGCAGATGAAATCGGTCGGCGAGGTGATGGCGATGGGACGGACGTTTCAGGAGTCGCTGCAGAAAGCGCTGCGTGGTCTCGAGACCGGTGCGGACGGCTTCGACGAGAAGAGCGACGACCGCGAACAGATTGAGAAGGAGCTGGCGGAGCCGGCGCCGGAGCGCCTGTGGTACGTAGCCGACGCTTTCCGCATCGGCATGACGCTCGGCGAGGTGCACGAGCTCACCCGCATCGACGCCTGGTTCCTATCCCACATCGAGGACATCGTGAGGCAGGAACAGGGGCTGCACGGTCTGCGCCTGGACGCGCTCGACCGCCCGCGGCTCCTCGCACTCAAGCGCGCTGGCTTCTCCGACCGACGGCTCGCCAGGCTGCTGGAGGTGTCTCCGAGCGAGGTTTGGGCGCGGCGTCGTGCGCTCGACGTGCGGCCCGTGTTCAAGCGGGTCGACACCTGCGCGGCGGAGTTCGACACGCGCACTGCCTACCTGTATTCAACCTATGAGGAGGAGTGTGAGGCGCGGCCGACCGGACGCGACAAGATCGTGGTGTTGGGCGGAGGCCCCAATCGCATCGGGCAGGGCATCGAGTTCGATTACTGCTGCGTGCACGCCGCGCTCGCGCTGCGCGAGGACGGCTACGAGACCATCATGGTCAACTGCAACCCGGAGACGGTATCGACCGACTACGACACCTCCGACCGCCTGTACTTCGAGCCGCTCACCCTGGAGGACGTGCTCGAGATCGTCGCGGTGGAGAAACCCAAAGGGGTGGTCGTACAGTACGGCGGCCAGACCCCGCTCAAGCTGGCGCGCGATCTCGCGGCCAACGGCGTGCCGATCATCGGCACGTCACCCGACATGATCGACTGCGCGGAAGATCGCGAGCGGTTCCAGGGCTTGCTGCACGAGCTGCGCCTCAAGCAGCCGCCCAACCGCACGGCGCGCGATCCAGCCGGCGCGCTGGCGCAAGCGCAGGAGATCGGCTACCCGGTGGTGGTGCGGCCCAGCTATGTGCTGGGGGGGCGGGCGATGGAGATCGTGCATCAGCAGAGCGACCTCGAGCGCTACATGCGCGAGGCGGTCAAGGTGTCGAACGATTCTCCGGTGCTGATCGACCGCTTCCTGAACGACGCCATCGAGGTGGACGTAGACGCCGTGTGCGACGGGCACGACGTGCTGATCGGCGGCATCATGGAGCACATCGAGCAGGCCGGGGTGCACTCGGGCGATTCCGCCTGCTCGCTGCCCCCGTTCAGCCTGTCGCACGAGCAGCAGGCTGAGTTGCGCCGCCAGACGGTAGCGCTGGCGAAGGCGCTAGGTGTGGTCGGCTTGATGAACGTGCAGTATGCGATCCAGGACGGCGTGGTGTTCGTGCTCGAGGTCAATCCGCGTGCGTCGCGCACGGTTCCTTACGTGTCGAAGGCCACCGGTCTGGCGCTCGCGAAGATCGCGGCGCGCTGCATGGTGGGCCAGACGCTGGCTGCGCAAGGAGTGGGCGCACCGCTGGCACCACCCTATTATTCGGTCAAGGAAGCGGTTTTCCCGTTCATCAAGTTTCCCGGCGTCGATACCATCCTCGGGCCGGAGATGAAGTCAACCGGCGAAGTGATGGGGGTGGGGGAGACGTTCGCCGAGGCCTTCGTCAAGTCGCAGCTCGCGGCCGGCGTGAAGCTGCCCTCTGGAGGCAAGGTTTTCATCAGCGTACGCGGCTCGGACAAGCCAAAGGTGGTCGAAATCGCCCGTGCGTTGCACGAGCTCGGCTTCAGCCTGATCGCCACGCGCGGCACGGCCGCCTTTCTCGGCCAGCACGGCCTCGGGGTTCAGCCCGTCAACAAGGTTGCCGAGGGGCGTCCGCACATCGTGGACATGATCAAGAACGGCGAGATCGCCTTGATCATCAACACCACCGACGAGCGCCGCTCGTCGATTCAGGACTCGTACTCGCTGCGTCGGTCTGCGCTGCAGGGTCGGGTGCCTTACTACACCACCGTGGCGGGCGCGCGCGCGGCCTGCACCGGCATGCAGCAGATGCAGGAGCTGCGCGCCTACTCGGTGCAGGAGCTGCACGGCAGAGTGCAGCGCCTGCGCGAGGCGGCCCACCTGGCCTGATCCGCGTAGAATTCGCTTTGTTCGCTAGCTCCCGATGGGGCCGGATCGTCTCCGGCCCCTTTGACTTTGCTGAGGGAAGATCGAGGATGAGGAAGATTCCATTGACCGTAAATGGTGCCGAGATGCTGCGGGCAGAGCTGCATCAGCTCAAGACAGTGGAGCGCCCGCGCGTGATCCAGTCGATCCAGGACGCGCGCACGCATGGCGACCTGTCCGAGAATGCGGAATACGAAGCAGCCAAGGAGCGGCAGAGCTTCATCGAAGGCCGCATCGCCGAGCTGGAGCGCAAGCTCGGCAACGCGCAGATCATCGAACCCGCCCTGCTCGACGCCGACGGCCGCTGCGTCTTCGGCGCCACTGTCGAGCTCGAAGACACCGAAAGCGGGGAAGTTGTCACCTACCAGCTGGTGGGGGAAGACGAGGCCGACATCAAGCGCGGCAAGCTCTCCATTACCTCGCCCATCGGGCGCGCGTTGATCGGCAAATATTCCGGTGACGTGGCCGAGGTGCAGGCCCCAGGCGGCCTGCGCTCCTACGAGATCCTGGATGTCAAGTACATCTGATCTGGCGCAAGGCTTCATGGCGCGCGGTGAGGGGAAGTCCGCGCTTCCCTAGCACGTGAACCGCATCCCCGAAGACCTGCAGGCCCTCACCGTCACCGTCTGGGTCGGAGCTCTGTGGAGCGTCGGGCTCATGGTGGCGCCGACCTTGTTCCACTTCGTGCCGGACCGCGTGCTGGCCGGCAGCATCGCAGCGCGGCTGTTCACGTACACTGCCCTGCTCGGGATCGGGTGCGCGAGCTATCTGCTGCTGTTCCGGCTGGCGCGCTTCGGCAGCCACGCCTTCCGCCAGGCGTTCTTCTGGGTGACGCTGGCCATGCTGGCGCTGACCCTAGTGGGTCAGTTCGGCGTTTACCCGATTGTCGAGGCCACACGCCGGCAGGCGCTCGCGGCGCAGGTCGTGGAAGGCGTGCTGCGGGATCGCTTTGCCACCTGGCACGGTGTCGCTAGCGTGCTGTATGTCGCCGAGTGTGCGCTCGGCCTGGTCCTGACGCTGTTGCACATCCGCGTGCCCAACTAGAGCTGTGGCCCGCAGCAAGACCAGCAGGGCCTGGATGCAGGAGCATGTGAACGACGCTTACGTGCGCCGCGCGCGGCGGGAAGGTTACCGCTCGCGGGCCGCGTACAAGCTGCTCGAGATCGCGCGTGCCGAGCGTCTGATCACGCCGGGCATGACAGTGGTCGACCTCGGCGCCGCGCCAGGGGGATGGTCGCAGGTGGCCGCGCAGCTCGCCGGCCCGCGCGGAAAAGTGGTCGCGGTGGACCTCTTGGAAATGAAATCCTTGTCCTCGGTCCTCTTTGTCCAGGGTGACTTGGCAGACCTCGGGACGGTCGAGCGGGTCGAGAGCACGCTGGAAGGCGCGCCGGTCGACCTTGTGCTCTCCGACATGGCGCCCAATATCAGCGGCATCGGCGTGTCGGATCAGGCGCGCGCCTTGTACGTTGCGGAGCTTGCTCTGACATTCTCGGTCAAGTGGCTGAAACCGGACGGAAACTTGCTAGTCAAAACGTTTCAGGGGGCGAGCTTTCTGGAGCTGCGGGGGATGATGTCCAGGCACTTTCGCCAGGTAGCGTCGCGCAAGCCGGGCGCTTCACGCAGCCGGAGCAGCGAGGTCTACCTCCTGTGCCGTGGCTTGATCCGCCGATCGTGAGGTCAGTGGCGGGCGCAATGGCGATACAATTACCCGTGGGAAGGAACGCAGGCCCGGTTCGGGTCGAGGAGCAAGTTTGAATAATTTGATGAAAAACGTCGTCATCTGGCTGGTTATCGCGCTGGTGCTGATGGCCGTGTTCCAGCAGTTCAGCGGCCGCCAGCCTACGCAGCGAACCATGGACTACTCCCAGTTCATCGACGAAGTGCGCTCGGGCAACATCTCGAAGGTCGTGATCGAGGGCAAAGTCATCAAAGGCGAGAAGAAGTCCGGCGAGAAGTTCATCACGTATCCCGCACCCGACCTGTGGATGGTGAGCGACCTGCTGAAGAACGGAGTGCAGATCCAGGCCAAGCCCGACGAAGAGCAGGGCTTCCTGATGCAGGTGTTCATCTCCTGGTTCCCGATGCTGCTGCTGATCGGCGTGTGGATCTTCTTCATGCGCCAGATGCAGGGAGGCGGACGCGGAGGCGCCTTCTCGTTCGGCAAGAGCCGGGCGCGCATGTTGGATGAGAGCAACAATCAGGTGACGTTCGCAGACGTGGCCGGCTGCGAAGAGGCCAAGGAAGAGGTGAAGGAGCTGGTGGAATTCCTGCGCGATCCCGGGAAATTCCAGAAGCTGGGGGGCCGCATCCCGCGCGGGGTGCTGATGGTCGGCAACCCGGGCACGGGGAAGACGCTGCTCGCGAAGGCCATCGCGGGCGAAGCCAAAGTCCCGTTTTTCAGCATCTCGGGATCGGATTTCGTCGAAATGTTCGTCGGCGTTGGTGCAGCGCGCGTGCGCGACATGTTCGACCAGGCCAAGAAGCACGCGCCGTGCATCGTGTTCATCGATGAGATCGATGCGGTCGGGCGCCAACGCGGCGCCGGGCTGGGCGGCGGCAACGACGAGCGCGAGCAGACGCTCAATCAGCTGCTGGTGGAGATGGACGGCTTCGAGGGCAACTCCGGCGTGATCGTGATCGCCGCCACCAACCGACCCGACGTGCTCGATCCGGCGCTGATGCGCCCGGGCCGCTTCGACCGTCAGGTGGTGGTGCCGTTGCCCGACATCCGTGGGCGCGAGCAGATCCTCAACGTGCACATGCGCAAGGTGCCGGTCGCGCCCGACGTGCGGGCCGACATCATCGCGCGCGGCTGCCCGGGTTTCTCCGGTGCGGATCTCGCCAATCTGGTGAACGAGGCCGCGCTGTTTGCCGCGCGCAGCAACAAGCGCTTGGTGGAGATGGACGACTTCGAGCGTGCCAAGGACAAGATCATCATGGGCGCGGAGCGCCGCTCCATGATCATGCCCGAAGAGGAGCGCCGCAACACCGCCTACCACGAGTCCGGGCACGCGGTGATAGCCAAGTCGCTCGCCAAGACCGACCCGGTGCACAAGGTGACCATCATTCCGCGCGGGCGCGCGCTCGGCGTGACGATGCAGCTGCCCGAGCAGGATCGCTACAGCTACGAGCGCGAGTACCTGATGAACCGTGTCGCGGTGCTGTTCGGCGGCCGCATCGCCGAGCAGGTGTTCATGGGCCAGATGACGACCGGCGCGAGCGATGACTTCCGCAAGGCCACCGATCTGGCGCGCCGCATGGTCACCGAATGGGGCATGACGGAGGCCCTTGGGCCGATGGTGTACGGAGAGGACGAGGGGGAAGTGTTCCTCGGGCGCTCGATCACCACGCACAAGAACGTCTCCGAGGCCACCATGCAGAACGTGGATGCCGAGATCCGGCGCATCATCGACCAGCAGTACGCGTTGGCGCGCAAGCTGATCGAAGACAACCGGGACAAGGTCGAGGCGATGGCCAAGGCTCTGCTGGAGTGGGAAACGATCGACTCGGACCAGATCAACGACATCATGGCGGGCCGCCCGCCGCGTCCGCCGAAGCCCGCACCGCCGGCGCCTCCGCCGCCCGACATTTCGCCGACTGCACCCGCGCCGAGCTCGACGCCGGCATCGCAAACCAAGTAGACCCTGGGGTCGAGAGGTGATGGCAAGCGCGTCGCCTCTCTCCCTCTCTCCTCACGCTTCGCCCCATGGCCGCCTGCGCTGCGGCCGCTTCACGCTGGAGCTCAACCGGCCCCTGATCATGGGCGTTCTCAATGTGACGCCCGATTCGTTCTCGGACGGCGGCCGATTTCTTGATCTCGACGCGGCCACGGCTCACGCGCGCGAGCTGGCGCAGCAGGGCGCCGACCTCCTCGACATCGGTGGCGAGTCCACGCGCCCGGGGGCCCGGCCCATTCCCGCGGCCGAGGAGCTGGAGCGCGTGCTGCCGGTCCTCGGCGCATTGCGCGGCCTCGACCTGCCGCTGTCGGTCGACACGCGCAAGCCCGAGGTCATGCGCGCGGCGCTGGCCGCGGGCGCCAGCATGATCAACGACATCGACGCGTTACAGACCGAAGCGGCGCTCGAAGCAGTTGCGGCCTCAGACTGCGCGGTGTGCCTGATGCACAAGCAAGGCGATCCGCAGAGCATGCAGCACGACCCTTGCTACGTGGACGTGGTGCGCGAGGTGCGCGAGTTCCTCGTGCAGCGCGTGGCGGTGTGCGAAGCGCGGGGCATCTCGCGCAGCCGCATGGTCATCGACCCGGGCTTCGGTTTCGGCAAGCGCCCGGACCACAACCTGGCGTTGCTGCGCAACCTGCCGGTGCTCTCGAGCCTCGGGATCACGCTCCTGGTCGGCCTCTCGCGCAAATCCACTTTGGGTAGAATCACCGGCCAGCCGGTCGACGGGAGGACCGCCGCCAGTGTCGCGGCGGCGGTGCTCGCGGTGCAGCGCGGCGCCGCAATCGTGCGCGTGCACGACGTGGCGGCCACGCGCGACGCGCTGCGCATCCTGAGCGCAGTGGACGGGGTGGAAAACGACTTCGATGACTAGAAAATACTTCGGCACCGACGGTGTTCGCGGCAGGGTCGGCGAGGTGCCCATCACGCCCGAGCTGGTGATGCATCTGGGCTATGCGGCCGGCAAAGTTCTGGCCGGCAGCGCGGCACACGCCGGCGGCGACCCGCCCGCGGTCCTGATCGGCAAGGACACGCGCATCTCCGGCTACATGCTGGAGTCGGCGCTGCAGGCCGGATTGTCTGCAGCCGGCGTCGACATCTACCTCAGCGGGCCGCTTCCCACCCCCGCTGTCGCCTACCTGGCGCGTGCCCTGCGCCTGCAGGCCGGCATCGTGATCAGCGCGTCGCACAACCCGTTCGAGGACAACGGCATCAAGTTCTTCGCCGCCAGCGGCGACAAGCTGCCGGACGCCGTCGAGCAGGAGATCGAACGCAGGCTGGAAGCCCCGATCGTGACGGCGCCGTCGGCCGGCCTGGGGCGAGCGCGGCGGATCAACGACGCGGCAGGACGCTACGTCGAATTCTGCAAGAGCACCTTTCCCAACGACCTCGATCTGCGCGGCCTCAAGATCGTCGTGGACTGCGCGCATGGCGCGAGCTACCACATTGCCCCGCACGTACTGCATGAGCTGGGCGCGGACGTGGTTGCGATCGGCAACCAACCCGACGGGTTCAACATCAACAACGAGTGCGGGGCCACCCACCCACAGGCCCTGGCCGAGGCGGTGGTGCGCAACCAGGCAGACCTGGGCATCGCTCTGGATGGCGACGGCGATCGTGTGATCATGGCCGACCAGAGTGGGCGCTTGTACGACGGCGACCGCCTGTTGTTCGTGATCGCGCGCCACCGCCAGCAGACCGGGGCGCTGCGAGGCGGGGTCATCGGCACGCTGATGACCAATTTTGGCCTGGAGCGCGCGCTCGAGGCGCTCCACATCCCGTTCGCGCGGGCGGCGGTAGGCGACCGCTACGTGCTGGAGAAGCTGCGCGAGGTTGGCTGGCAGCTGGGCGGAGAGAACTCCGGTCACATCGTGTGCCTGGACAAGCACACGACCGGTGACGGCATCGTTTCCGCCCTTCAGGTGCTACACGCGCTGCGCGCGAGTGACGCAGCGCTGGACCAGCTCGCATCCGGCCTGTCGCTGTACCCGCAGGTTTTGGTGAATGTTCGTATCGGTCGGAGCGCCGATCCGCGGCAAAACCCGGAGGTGCAGGCCGCCATAAGGCAGGCCGAGGCTGCGCTGGCGGGAAGGGGGCGGGTGCTGCTGCGCCCCTCTGGAACCGAGCCGGTGATGCGCGTCATGGTCGAGGGTGAGCCGGAGGGCCTGGTCCGCGACCTGGCGGAATCTGTTGCTGCATCGATCCGCGCGCTGGAAACAAGCCGTTCCGCGGGCTGAAGCCTGCCTGCGCGTGTAACGGATCTGTCATTTAGCCGGTCTAGACTGCCTTGGCGCGTCGCAGCGACAAGTCACGCGCGGCTGTTGCGCATTCATCATCCGGAGGGGATTCTCATGGTCAGAAGGCTGGTTGGAATAGCGTTTCTGCTGGCCGGGTCGGCGCTCGCGCCACAGGGGTACTCGGCCGACATCACCGGTGCGGGGGCGAGCTTCCCCTACCCGATCTACGCCAAGTGGGCAGACGCGTACAAGTCACAGACGGGAGTTGGCCTCAACTACCAGTCGATCGGCTCGGGCGGCGGCATCAAGCAGATCAAAGCGAAGACGGTCGATTTCGGCGCCTCGGACATGCCGCTCACGCCGGAAGAGCTAAACAAAGAGGGGCTGCTGCAGTTTCCTGCGATCATCGGCGGCGTGGTGCCCGTCGTGAACCTCGAGGGCATGGCGCCTGGGCAGCTGCGCTTGAACGGGCGCGTACTGGCGGACATTTTCCTCGGCAACATCAAGACCTGGGACGACCCGGCGATAGCCGCCCTAAACCCGGGCATGAAGCTACCCGGGTCGGCCATCACCGTCGTACGCCGGGCCGATGGGTCGGGGACCACCTTCGTATTCACCGACTATCTCTCGCAAGTTAGCAACGAGTGGAAGAGCCGCGTGGGCGAGGGCACCGCGGTATCCTGGCCGACGGGGGTAGGCGGCAAGGGCAACGAAGGCGTTTCGGCTTACGTTCAGCGCATCAAAGGCTCGATCGGGTACGTCGAGTACGCCTACGCCAAGAAGAACAAGATGGCGCACACCCAGATGCAGAACCGCGCCGGCCAGTTTGTGCAGCCCGACGATGACAGCTTCGCTGCGGCCGCAGCCAACGCCCGCTGGGACAAGGCCCCGGGCTTTTACGAGGTATTGACGGATCAGCCTGGAGCCAAGAGCTGGCCCATGACCGGCGCCAGCTTCATTCTGCTGCATACGGTTCCGACCGATCCGGCGAAAACCGCAGCCGTGCTCTCCTTCTTCGATTGGGCGTTCAAGAACGGCGGGAGCATGGCGACCGAGCTCGATTACGTCGCCATGCCAGCCAGCGTGGTGAAGTTGATCGAAGGCGCGTGGCGCGCGCAGATCAAGACGGCCGGCGGCGAGCTGGTCTGGAACCGATGAAGCTGTAAGCCCGGCGAGCGTTCCGGGTACCGCCGCCGGCCGACGTGGTACGGCGGCGTTGTGTTTTCAGTTTGGCTGGAACCGGAGTAAATTTGAGTCCGCCTTCGATCAGCGATGCGCTCACAGTGACGACGGAAGAGCCGACCGCCCGCAACAACACCAATAAGCAGGCGTGGCAGGACGCTCTGTTCCGGCGGACCACGCAGCTGTTTGCCGTGCTGGTGCTGACCCTGCTGGCAGCGATCATCGTCTCGCTGGCGATGGGCGCCGCGCCGGCGTTCCTCAAGTTTGGACTGCGGTTCATCGTCGACACGGAGTGGAACCCGGTTACGGAGCAGTTCGGCGGGTTCGTTCCGATCTTCGGCACGCTGGCGACCTCGGCGGTGGCCCTGCTCATTGCCATTCCGCTCAGCTTTGGCATCGCCCTGTTCCTCACAGAACTCTGCCCCACCGCGCTGCGCACTCCCCTCGGCATCGTGATCGAGCTGCTGGCCGCGGTGCCGAGCATCATCTACGGGATGTGGGGATTGTTCGTGTTCGCGCCGCTGTTCGCGGATCACGTGCAGCCTCTCCTGCAGGCGACGCTCGGTCGCGTCCCGCTGATCGGGACGCTATTCCAGGGGCCGCCGATGGGGATCGGGATTCTCACCGCGGGCATCATTCTCGCGCTCATGGTCATCCCTTTCATCGCGGCCGTGATGCGCGACGTGTTCGAAATCGTCCCCTCGATTCTCAAGGAGTCGGCCTACGCGCTCGGCTCGACGACCTGGGAAGTGGTGTGGCACGTGGTGCTGCCCTACACCAAGGCCGGAGTGGTGGGGGGGATCATGCTGGGCCTGGGACGCGCGCTGGGGGAAACCATGGCGGTCACCTTCGTGATCGGCAATGCCTACGACCTGAGCCTGTCCCTGTTTAGCCCCGGCAACAGCATCGCCTCGAGCCTCGCCAACGAGTTCGCCGAGGCCCGCACCGAGGGCCACACGAGCGCACTGTTCGCCCTCGGCCTGCTGCTGTTCGTGATCACTTTGATCGTGTTGGCGGCTGCGAAGCTGCTGCTCCTGCGGGTCGCCCGGCGTGAAGGCGAGCGCACCTGAACGGCTTAACAGAGACTGCGCATGGCCCGGTACCAGAAGCGTCTGTTGGTGAATCAGGTCGGTCTCGCCCTGTCGATGGTTGCGATGGTGATCGGGCTGGGTGCCCTGGTCTGGATCCTGGGCACGCTCCTTTTCATGGGGGTGGGCGCCCTGAGCCCGAAGGTCTTCATGCAGATGACGCCGCCCCCCGGCAACGACGGCGGCCTGCTCAACGCCATATACGGCAGCCTGCTGATGGTCGCGGTCGGCACGTTCATAGCGACTCCAACCGGCGTCCTCGCCGGCATCTACCTGGCGGAGTACGGTCAGCGCAGCTGGCTTGCACCGGTGACGCGTTTCGTCAACGACATTCTGCTGTCGGCCCCGTCCATCATCCTTGGACTGTTTGTGTACGCCGTCTATGTGGCGCACGTGGGGCATTTCTCCGGCTGGGCCGGCGCGTTCACGCTTGCGCTCATCGCCATCCCGGTCATCGTGCGGGCGACCGACAACATGCTCTCGCTGGTGCCCAACAGCCTGCGGGAGGCGGCCGCGGCGCTGGGTGCTCCGCGCTGGAAAATCATTGTCTCAGTCACACTGAGGGCTGCACGCGCTGGGGTGCTGACCGGGATCCTGCTTTCGGTGGCGCGCATCAGCGGCGAGACCGCGCCGCTGCTGTTCACCGCGCTCAACAACCAGTTCTGGAGCAGCGATCTGAACGCGCCGCTTGCCAACCTGCCGGTGGTCATCTTCCAGTTCGCGATGAGCCCGTACGAGGATTGGAAACGCTTGGCGTGGGTCGGGGCCCTGCTGATCACCTTCAGCGTACTGGTGTTGTCTGTCGTCGCACGCGTGCTCACGCGGCAAAAGGTATCCACGTGAGGCGTCACTGAACACTACGACCAAAATGAACATGGAAACGACAGCTGGGCTGGAGTCGAAGCGCAAGGAGATCACGACGGCGCCCAAGCTCCGCATTCGCAATCTCAATTTCTTCTATGGCGATTTCCAGGGGCTCAAGAACATCAGCATGGATGTGCCGGAGAAGGAGGTGACGGCGTTCATCGGCCCCTCTGGTTGCGGCAAATCGACTTTGCTGCGCACGCTGAACCGCATGTACGACTTGTATCCGCGCCAGCGCGCGGAGGGCGAGATCTTGTTCAACGGCGACAACATCCTGAAGCCCAAACAGGATCTCAACCTGCTCCGCGCGAAGATCGGGATGGTGTTCCAGAAGCCCACCCCGTTTCCGATGTCGATCTACGACAACATCGCGTTCGGCGTGCGCTTATACGAGCACCTGCCGAAGGCGCACATGGATGAACGCGTGGAGTGGGCGCTGCGCAAGGCGGCGCTGTGGGAGGAGGTGAAGGACAAGCTGAACCAGAGCGGGCTCAGCCTGTCGGGCGGCCAGCAGCAGCGCTTGTGCATCGCGCGCGGCATCGCGGTCAAGCCCGAGGTGCTGCTGCTCGACGAGCCAACCTCCGCGCTCGACCCCATATCGACCGCCAAGATCGAGGAGCTGGTGTCGGAGCTCACGCAGGACTACACCATCGTCATCGTGACCCACAACATGCAGCAGGCCGCGCGCGTTTCGGACTACACGGCCTACATGTACCTTGGCGAGCTGATCGAGTTCGACACGACCGACACGATCTTCATCAAGCCCAAGAACCAGGCCACGGAAGACTACATCACCGGGCGCTTTGGCTGAGTCTGTGCGCTGTTTTGCTCGCGCTGCGAGCGGAGGGGCAAATTGACCCGCCCTCCCGGCCAGAGTAACATTCGCAGGTTTTTACGCTGGGTTGCCGGGTATCGGTTCGTCTGACTTCAGACGACGGCTCGGTCGGTTCCAAGGATGCGAGCAAAGCTGGTCGCGGGCAACTGGAAGATGCACGGCGCTCTTTCAGACAACGCGAAGCTGCTGGTCGAGGTCGCAGAGGGCTGCGGGAAGCTCACTCAGATGCAGCCTGCGGTCTGCGTACCGTTCCCCTATCTGGAACAGGCGCGGAGCACGCTACGCGGCACCCCCGTCGCGTGGGGCGCGCAGAACCTGAGCCAGCACGGCTCGGGAGCGTACACGGGAGAGGTGTCCGGCGCGATGCTGCGCGACTTCGAATGCGCCTATGTGATCGTAGGGCACTCCGAGCGGCGCACCCTCTATGGCGAGGACAGTACGACGGTAGCGCTGAAATATAAGGCAGCGCTGGCGGTGGGCCTCACGCCCATTCTGTGCGTTGGCGAGACCCTTGCGCAGCGCGAGGCCGACGAAACCGAGGCGGTGGTGGACGCCCAGCTGGCCGCGGTAATGACGCGCGTCGGGGTGGCTGGACTCGCTTCCGGAGTGGTGGCCTACGAGCCGGTGTGGGCGATCGGTACCGGCAAGACGGCGAGCCCCGAGCAGGCGCAGGCGGTGCACGCTCACATTCGCGGCCGGGTGGCGGATGAGGCGACGGAGGTGGCTCAGGGTTTACGAATCCTGTACGGAGGCAGCGTCAAAGCGTCCAACGCGGCACAGCTCTTCAGCATGCCCGATATCGACGGCGGCCTGATCGGTGGCGCATCGCTGGTTGCGACCGAGTTTGTCGCGATTTGCCGCGCGGCCGCACACTGAGGGAAAGATGATCGAGGGTCTGATTCTGGTGGTGCACGTGCTGGCTGCGGCCGGGGTCATCGGCTTCGTGCTCCTGCAGCACGGCAAGGGCGCAGACATGGGTGCAGCGTTCGGCAGCGGTGCGTCGGGTAGCCTGTTCGGCGCGTCGGGCTCGGCTAACTTTCTCAGCCGCAGCACGGCAGTGCTGGCTGCCGTGTTCTTTCTGACCAGCATGGGTCTCACCTACCTGATCAGTCACAAGCCGCAGGCGGCCAGCGTGATGGACACACCGGCAGCGGCCGAGCGGCCAGCCAGCGAAGCTCCCGCGGTCCCGGCGAAGGCGCCTGAACCCGCACCAGCGACCGGGGATTCGAAGGCCAAGGACATTCCGAAGTAAAGCGGGCCGGCGTCGCCGGGGTCTTCGACTGGCGCACCCCGACCGGCGAGAGCCAGGCCGATGTGGTGAAATTGGTAGACACGCCGTCTTGAGGGGGCGGTGGCGAAAGCCGTGTGAGTTCGAGTCTCACCATCGGCACCAGGGGCTTGCTGGAATGCGGGGCCTTGGCTTGAGTGCGGGGCTTCGTCTGGCGCGACTGAGATCAAGGCGCGCTCGCGCAGCGGCGATGTGGAGGGGCTCTGACAGCGGGCGTTGCGCTTTTGCACCGCTCTCGCGGAATTCGGACAGCGGCCTTTCTCTCAAACGGGATCGGCCCTGAAAGGCACATGCTGCAACAGTACTTTCCGATCCTGATGTTCATCTGCGTCGCCCTTGCGATCGGCGTGGCGCTGCCGCTGATCGGCGGCGGCGCGAGCCGCGCGCTGGGCGTGCACCGTCCCGATGCGCAAAAGCTCTCGCCCTACGAGTGCGGCTTCGAGGCGTTCGAGGACGCGCGCATGAAGTTCGACGTCCGCTACTACCTCGTCGCGATCCTGTTCATTTTGTTCGATCTCGAAATCGCCTTCCTGTTTCCGTGGGGCGTCGTGCTGCGCGAAATCGGCTGGTTCGGCTTCTGGTCCATGCTGATATTCCTTGGCATCCTGGTGGTCGGTTTCATCTACGAATGGAACAGGGGCGCGCTCGAGTGGGAGTGAAACCTTTGCTGCCCCAAGCCGGTCTCGTCAGGAGGGGGGTGTTGCGCGAGATGGGCGGGACGAGAGGCGGCACATGAGCATCGAGGGTATTGCCGAGCGGGGCTTCGTCACTACCACGCTCGATAACCTCATCAACTGGACTCGCACCGGCTCGCTTTGGCCGATGACCTTCGGCCTGGCGTGCTGCGCGGTGGAGATGATGCATGCCGGGGCCGCGCGCTACGACCTGGACCGCTTCGGCGTCGTGTTCCGCCCTAGCCCACGACAATCAGACGTCATGATCGTTGCCGGCACGCTGTGCAACAAGATGGCGCCGGCACTGCGCAAGGTCTATGACCAGATGGCCGAACCGCGCTGGGTGATCTCGATGGGCTCGTGCGCTAACGGCGGCGGCTATTACCATTATTCGTACGCGGTCGTGCGCGGGTGCGACCGGATCGTTCCGGTCGACATCTACGTGCCCGGCTGCCCGCCGACGTCGGAAGCGTTGCTGTATGGCATCATCCAGTTGCAGAACAAGATCCGCCGCACCAACACGATCGCCCGCTAGAACGCGAGCCGCCGAGCATGTCCACGCGCATCGACGAGCTCCACCGTCAGCTTGAGCAGCATCTGGGCACGCGCCTGGTGAGCGTGGTGCGCCGGGGCAACGAGCTCAGCGCCGAGATCGAGCCGATCCACCTGCTCGCCGTCGGGCGCATCCTGCGCGACACGCCGGAGCTCAGCTTCGAGCAGCTCATCGACCTGTGTGGCGTGGACTACCTGAATTACAAGGACGGGGCACGCACCATCGGCCGCCGCTTTGCCGTCGTGTACCACTTGTTGTCTCTGACGCACAACCGGCGGTTGCGGCTGCGCGTGTTCGCCGCGGATGACGAAGTGCCGGTGGTGGACTCCGTCACCGAGCTGTGGCCGTCGGCCAACTGGTACGAGCGGGAGGCCTTCGATCTGCTCGGCATAGTGTTCAGCGGGCACCCGGACCTGCGGCGCATCCTGACCGATTACGGCTTTGTCGGGCACCCGTTCCGCAAGGATTTTCCTCTGTCCGGCTACGTTGAGATGCGCTACGACCCGGACCAGCAGCGCGTCATTTATCAACCGGTCAGCATCGAGCCGCGCGAGATCGTGCCGCGTGTGGTGCGTGAGGAAAATTACGCTGATACGGAGAAGAAGCATTAAGACAAAGCTGCAAGCGCATTGACCACGAAGGACACGAAGGAACACGAAGAACGAACAAGAAACAGAGAACCTCGTGGAATGCGGTAGCTTTCGAGGCATTCGGCACTCCGACTTGCCGGACTTGTATTCCTTCGTGTCCTTCGTGGTAAACGGGGTGTTTGCTTTGATGTAAATGGCTGAGATACGTAACTACACGATGAACTTCGGGCCGCAGCACCCAGCGGCGCACGGCGTGCTGCGCCTCGTGCTGGAGCTCGACGGCGAGGTGATCCAGCGCGCCGATCCGCACATCGGCCTGCTCCACCGCGCAACGGAAAAGCTGGCGGAGCACAAGACCTTCCTGCAGTCGGTGCCGTACATGGACCGTCTCGACTACGTGTCGATGATGTGCAACGAGCACGCCTACTGCCTCGCGATCGAGCGGCTGCTCGGCATCGAAGTACCGCTGCGCGCCCAGTACATCCGGGTGATGTTCGACGAGATCACGCGCATCCTGAACCATCTGCTGTGGCTCGGCGCACATGGCCTCGACATCGGCGCGATGACCGTGTTCCTCTATTGCTTCCGGGAGCGCGAGGACCTGATGGACTGCTACGAGGCGGTGTCGGGGGCGCGCCTGCACGCTGCTTATTACAGGCCCGGCGGCGTCTATCGCGATCTGCCCGAGCGCATGCCACAGTACGAGCCCTCGCCGTTTCGCAGCCGAGACGCGGTTAAGCGCCTCAACGCAAACCGCTCTGGCAGCCTGCTCGACTTCGTCGAAGAGTTCGCCGGTCGGTTTCCCAGGCTGGTGGACGAATATGAGACTCTGCTGACCGACAACCGCATCTGGAAGCAGCGCACGGTGGGCGTGGGCGTGGTTTCACCCGAGCGCGCCAAGGCGCTCGGCTTCACCGGACCCATGCTGCGCGGATCGGGGGTCGAGTGGGATCTGCGCAAGAAGCAGCCTTACGAGGTCTATGACCGCATGGATTTCGACATCCCGGTGGGCGTCAACGGCGACTGCTACGACCGCTACCTGGTGCGGGTCGAAGAGATGCGCCAGAGCAACCGCATCGTCAAGCAGTGCATCGACTGGCTGCGGCGCAACCCCGGTCCGGTGATCACGGAGAACCATAAAGTGGCGCCGCCGCCCCGCGTCGACATGAAAGCCAACATGGAAGAGCTGATCCACCACTTCAAGCTGTTCACCGAAGGCATGCACGTGCCCGAGGGCGAGACCTACGCGGCGGTGGAGGCTCCGAAGGGCGAGTTCGGCATCTACCTCATTTCGGACGGCGCCAACAAGCCTTACCGGCTGAAGATCCGAGCGCCCGGATTCGCCCACCTAGCCGGGCTGGACGAGATGGCGCGCGGGCACATGATCGCCGATGTCGTGGCCGTGATCGGAACGCAGGACATCGTCTTCGGCGAGGTGGATCGGTGAGCGCATCCCATGCTTAGCCCCGATGCGCTGAGTCGCATCGACGCGGCCATCACCCGGTACCCGACCGGCCAGAGGCGGTCGGCGGTAATGGCGGCGCTTACCATCGCCCAGGAGGAGCGCGGCTACCTGTCGAGCGAGACGCTGGACTTCGTGGCGGAGTACCTCGGCATGGCACCGGTCGCGGTGTACGAGGTCGCGAGCTTCTACACCATGTACGACCTGGAGCCGGTGGGCAAGCACAAGCTGTGCATCTGCACCAACCTGCCGTGCGCGCTGGCCGGCGCCACCGATGCCGCCGCGCATCTCAAGAGCAAGCTCGGCATCGACTGGAATGAGACGACAGCCGACCGCCGGTTCACGCTCAAGCAAGGCGAATGCTTCGGCGCCTGCGGCGACGCGCCGGTGATCCTGCACAACAACAAACGTATGCTGATCGAGATGAGCGCCGAGAAGCTCGATCGGCTCATCGCGGAGTTGTCGCAGTGAAGACTTCGCATCCTCCCTTCGCGCCCGACCTCTACGGCCCGGACGCGATCATCCTCAAGGGTCTGAACGGATTCAACTGGCGGCTGAGCGACTACGAAGCGCGCGGGGGCTATCAGGCCCTCAAGAAGATCTTGAGCGAGAAGATTACGCCCGACGCAGTCATCGCCGAGATGAAGAGATCAGGGCTGCGCGGGCGCGGCGGTGCAGGCTTCCCCACCGGGCTGAAATGGAGCTTCATGCCGCGCAACTTCGCCGGGGAAAAATATCTGGTGTGCAACTCGGACGAAGGTGAGCCCGGCACCTTCAAGGACCGCGACATCCTGCGCTACAACCCGCACATCGTGATCGAAGGCATGGCGATCGCCGCCTACGCGATGGGCGTGGGCACCGCCTACAATTACGTGCACGGCGAGATCTGGGACGCGTACGAGCGGATCGAAGAAGCCCTGCGCGAGGCGCACGCAGCCGGCTACGTGGGACAGAACATCCTCGGCTCCGACTTCAGCTTCCAGCTGCACAACCACCACGGATGGGGCGCATACATCTGCGGCGAGGAGACCGCTCTGCTCGAATCGCTGGAGGGCAAGCGGGGACAACCGCGCTTCAAGCCGCCGTTCCCGGCCAGCTACGGCCTGTACGGCAAGCCCACGACGATCAACAACACGGAGACTTTCGCCGCCGTCCCCTGGATCGTCATGAACGGCGGCGACGCCTACCTGGCGCTCGGCCGGCCCAACAATGGCGGCACCAAGATCTTCTCCGTCTCCGGTCACGTGCAACGCCCGGGCAACTACGAGGTGAAGCTCGGTACCCCGTTCGCGAAGCTGCTCGAACTGGCGGGCGGGATGCGCGCCGGCGCGCGGCTCAAAGCCTGCATCCCGGGCGGCTCGTCGATGCCGGTGCTGCCGGGCGACATCATGCTCGCCACCGACATGGACTACGATTCGATCGCCAAAGCGGGCTCGATGCTCGGCTCCGGCGCGGTCATCTGCATGGATGAGCGGACCTGCATGGTGCGCGCGCTGATGCGCCTCTCCTATTTTTACTATGAGGAGTCGTGCGGCCAGTGCACGCCGTGCCGTGAGGGTACGGGCTGGCTGTACCGGATGGTGCACAGGATCGAGCATGGCAAGGGCACGCGGGAAGATCTGGACACGCTGGTGTCGGTGAGCGACAACATTGCGGGGCGCACGATCTGCGCGCTGGGCGATGCGGCGGCGTTGCCGGTCAAGAGCTTCATCAAGCATTTCCGCGACGAGTTCGAGTACCACATCGAGCACAAGCGCTGCCTAGTGGACGAACCCGCGTACGCATGAACCGTACGGACTAACCAGGATGCCGGCAGTACATCTCGAGATCGATGGACAGGCGATCGAGGTTCCCGCCAACTCCAGCATCATAGAAGCGGCCAACCGGCTCGGCATCTACGTGCCGCACTTCTGCTACCACCGCAAGCTGTCCGTCGCCGCCAACTGCCGGATGTGCCTGGTGCAGGTCGAGAAGGCGCCCAAGCCCCTGCCGGCGTGCGCGACGCCGGTCACCGAAGGGATGAAGGTGTACACGCACTCAGCCGCGGCGGTGCAGGCGCAGAAGGGGGTGATGGAGTTTCTCCTCATCAATCATCCGCTCGACTGCCCGATCTGCGACCAGGGCGGCGAATGCCAGCTGCAGGATCTCGCCGTCGGTTACGGCGGCAGCGCCTCGCGTTACCACGAGCCCAAGCGTGTCGTGCTGAGCAAGGATCTCGGTCCGCTGGTTGCGGCCGAGGAGATGACCCGCTGCATCCAGTGCACGCGCTGCGTGCGCTTCGGCCAGGAGATCGCCGGTGTCATGGAGCTCGGCCTGATCGGCCGCAGCGAGCACGCAGAGATTGCCGCCTTCATCGGCGAGGCGGTGGACTCGGAACTGTCCGGAAACATGATTGACGTGTGTCCGGTGGGCGCGCTTACCTCCAAGCCGTTCCGCTTCACAGCCCGCGGCTGGGAATTGTCGCGCCGCCGCTCCGTGAGCCCGCACTGCGGGCTGGGCTCCAACCTCATCGCTCAAGTGATGCACAACCGCGTGCTGCGCGTGCTGCCGCTCGAGAACGAGCAGATCAACGAGTGCTGGCTGTCGGACAAGGACCGCTTCTCCTACGAGGGCTTGAACAGCACGCAGCGGCTGACAACGCCGATGATCCGGCGCGACGGGAAGTGGGAGGAGGTTGACTGGCCGGTCGCGCTAGAGCACGTCGCGCGCGGGCTCAAAGCAGTACGCGACAAGCATGGCGCGCAAGCCTTCGGCGCGCTGGCGACGGCGCATTCGACTTTGGAGGAGCTGTACCTGCTCGCCAAGCTCACGCGCGCGCTCGGCAGCGGCAACGTCGACTTCCGCCTGCGCCAGAGCGATTTTGCGCTCGACGGCAAGCTGGGTGGTGTCCCCTGGCTCGGACTTGCGATCGCGGACATCGCGCAGCTCGATGGCGTGCTGGTGGTGGGGAGCCAGCTGCGCAAGGATCATCCGCTGCTGGCTCAGAGGCTGCGGCAGGCAGCGCGAAAGGGCGCCAAGGTCAGCGTCCTTCACGCATTGGACGATGAGCAACTGATCAAGCTGCAACACCGGCTCATCGTTGCGCCGGCGCAGATGCCGGAGGCAATGGCCCAGGTGCTCAAGGCGGTGTGCGAGCTGAAGAAGGAATCAGTGCCGTCTGACCTGGCCCGGGCGTTCGGCAGGATTCACGTCTCCCCAGACGCGCGTGGCATCGCCGAAAGCCTCGCAGCGGGACGCAGCCCGGCGGTGTTGCTCGGCAACCTGGCGCAGCACCATCCGCAGGGATCGGTGCTGCACCGGTTGGGTCTCGCGCTGGCTCAGGTGAGCGGCGCAAAATTCGGCTTCCTGGGTGAAGCGGCGAACAGCGTGGGCGGCTATGTCGCGGGAGCGGTCCCGTTTCCCGCACCCACCGGTCTCAACGCAGCGCAGATGCTCGCGCAACCGCTGCACGCCTACCTGCTGCTCAACGCGGAGATGGAGCTCGATGCGCACGACACGTACCGCGCCATCGCGGCGATGCGCGGTGCCAGCTTCGTCGTGGCGCTGTCGGCTTTCCGCCACCGGGCGCTGGAGTATGCGCATGCGCTGCTCCCGGTCGCGCCCTTCACCGAGACCGCCGGCTCCTTCGTCAACACGGAGGGTCGGCTGCAGGCCTTCACCGGCGTCGTGCCGCCGCTCGGGGATACTCGCCCGGCCTGGAAGGTGCTGCGGGTGCTCGGCAATCTGGTGGGTGCATCGGGCTTCGACTTCGCGTCGGCCGAGGAGGTCCGCGCCGAGGTGCTCGGCGGCGGGGACATTGCCGCGCGGCTGTCCAACCAGGTAGTGGAAGACGGACCTATCACGGGGCTCGCTCCGCCCGCACCGGGGGTGCAGCGCATTGCGGACGTGCCCATCTACTTTTCCGATGCGCTGGTGCGGCGGGCGGAGTCCCTGCAGCGCACCGCAGACGCCGCGGCGCCGGTAGCATCCATGTCCCACGCCTCGCTCGCCCGCCTCGGGCTGCGCGAAGGGGAACGCGTGCGCATCACCCAGGGTGGCGGAGAAGCCGTGCTCGAGGTGCGGCGCGACGACCGCGTGCCAGCGGATTGTGTGCGGATTCCGGCAGGCCATCCCTCGACCGCGGGCCTGGGCGCCATGTTCGGCGAGGCGCAGCTTGCGCTCGAGCCAGCCGAACAGGAGGTCAGCGCCTGATGGGCGAGTTCCTCGAGCAGGCGTTGGGCCCGGCAGGTGTGGCGCTGTGGACCCTTCTCAAGATCATCGCGATCGCCATTCCGTTGATCCTGAGCGTCGCCTATCTCACGCTCGCCGAGCGCAAGGTGATCGGCTACATGCAGGTGCGCCTCGGCCCCAACCGCGTCGGACCCAAAGGGTTCCTTCAGCCGATCGCGGATGTGCTCAAGCTGCTGGTGAAGGAGATCATCGTTCCGTCCGGCGCTAACAAGTTTCTGTTCGTGCTGGCGCCCATTCTGCTGCTCACACCCGCACTCGCCGCCTGGGCGGTGATCCCGTTCAGCCCCGATCTCGTGCTCGCGAATATCGATGCGGGCCTGCTCTACATTCTGGCGATGACCTCGGTCGGGGTATACGGCGTGACCATCGCCGGCTGGGCGTCGAACTCCAAGTATGCCTTCCTCGGCAGCCTGCGCTCGGCCGCGCAGATCGTGGCGTACGAGCTGGCGATGGGGTTTGCTCTGGTCGGCGTGCTGCTGGCCGCTCACAGCCTGAATCTGGGCGACATCGTCAAGGGCCAGCAGAGCGCGTACGGTGCAGCGTCGTGGTACGTGTTCCCGCTCTTTCCCCTGTTTCTCGTCTATCTCATCTCCGGCGTAGCGGAGACCAACCGCGCGCCCTTCGACGTGGCGGAGGGCGAATCGGAGATCGTGGCCGGCTTCCACGTGGAATACTCCGGCATGGCCTTCGCGCTGTTCTTTCTCGCCGAGTACATGAATATGATCCTGATCTCGGCGCTGTGCGCGGTCATGTTCCTCGGTGGGTGGCTGTCGCCGGTGCCGTTCCTGCCCGGCGGCTTCTTGTGGCTCGCGCTCAAGGTCGCGTTCGTCCTGTTCCTGTTTCTCTGGTTCCGTGCCACGTTTCCGCGGTATCGCTACGATCAGATCATGCGGCTCGGGTGGAAGGTCCTGATCCCGGTGACGCTGGTGTGGCTGGTGGTGGTGGCCGTCTGGGTGCAGACGCCGTGGTGGCTGTGGGGATGAGCGTGCTGGCGCGGATTCGGGATTTCTTCGGCACCTTCCTGCTCCTCGAGCTGGTGAAGGGGATGGCGCTCACAGGCCGGCACCTGTTCGCCCGCAAGATCACGGTTCAGTTTCCGGAGGAGAAGACGCCTCAATCGCCGCGCTTTCGCGGCCTGCACGCGTTGCGCCGCTACCCGAACGGCGAGGAGCGCTGCATCGCGTGCAAGCTGTGCGAGGCGGTGTGCCCGGCGCTCGCCATCACCATCGACTCGGAGCAGCGCAGCGACGGCACGCGCCGCACCACGCGTTACGACATCGATCTCACGAAGTGCATCTTCTGCGGCTTCTGCGAGGAGGCCTGCCCGGTGGACGCCATCGTCGAGACGCGCATTCTCGAGTACCACGGCGAGAGGCGGGGCGACCTGCTGTACACCAAGGAGATGCTGCTGGCGGTGGGCGACCGCTACGAAGAGCAGATCGCGAAGGACCGGACAGAAGATGCGAGATACCGTTGAGAACAGTGAATGCGTGAAGGAAGTGAGTGCGTGAACATCCCAACCTGATCCTCCCGCTTGAGAAGGGGGAGGGGAGCCGCTGCAGCACATGACTTTCCAGACTTTCGTCTTCTACGTCTTCGCCGCGATCCTGCTGTTCGCCGCCACGCGCGTCATCACGGCTCGCAACCCAGTCCACGCCGCGCTGTTTCTGGTGCTGGCCTTCGGCACCACTGCGGGGCTGTGGATGCTGCTGGAGGCGGAATTCCTGGCGATCGCGTTGATCCTGGTGTACGTAGGCGCGGTCATGGTGCTGTTCCTGTTCGTGGTGATGATGCTCGACATCAACATCGACCGCCTGCGCGAGGGCTACTGGGACTACCTCGCGCCCGGCCTGACGGTGGCCGGGATCATGGTGCTCGAGATGGCGATCGTGCTGGCCGGGAAGAACGCCGGCTTGCTGAGCCTTCCCGCGCCGACGCCCAAACCGGCTGGATACAGCAACACGCGCGAGCTCGGGCGCCTGCTCTACACCGACTATGCGCTTCCGTTCGAGATTGCGGCGGTGATCCTGCTGGTCGCGATCATCGCCGCCATCGCCCTCACGCTGCGCGCCAGGAAGGACAGCAAGTACCAGGATCCGGCGCGCCAGGTGCGCGTGCGGCGCGAGGACCGGGTGCGGCTCGTGTCCATGTCAGCGGAGAAGACACCAGATGCGTGAGCTGGTACTCCTCGGGGCCACTGCGTGATCACGCTATCCCACTACCTGGTGCTGGGCGCAATATTGTTCGCAATCAGCGTCGTCGGCATTTTTCTCAACCGCAAGAACGTCATCATCCTGCTGATGGCGATCGAGCTCAACCTGCTCGCGGTGAACATGAATTTCATCGCGTTCTCGCACTATCTGCAGGACATCGCCGGCCAGATTTTCGTGTTCTTCATCTTGACGGTGGCGGCCGCCGAATCCGCAATCGGTCTCGCCATCCTGGTCTGCCTGTTTCGCAATCTGAACACGATCAACGTCGACGACCTCGACAGCCTGAAAGGCTAGAACCTCCTCATCCTCGTGCGAGCCCTGTACCTGATCATCCCGCTGGCCCCTCTGGCCGGCGCCATCATCGCCGGCCTGCTGGGCGGCGTGATCGGCCGCCGCGGTGCGCATTGGGCCACCATCATCGGCATGTTGGTGTCGACGGCCGCCTCCTTCGTCGTGTTCCAGGAGGTGCGCGCGGGAGAGCTCTTCGCCGGGCCACTCTACACCTGGATCAGCACGGGCGACGGCGGCGGCTTCGAGATCGGGTTTCTCATCGACCGCCTGACCGCGCTGATGATGCTGGTGGTGAACTTCGTGTCGCTGATGGTGCATATCTACACCATTGGCTACATGCGCGACGACCCGGGCTACACCCGCTTCTTCAGTTACATCTCGCTGTTTACCTTCTCCATGCTGATGCTGGTGATGTCCAACAACTTCCTGCAGCTGTTCTTCGGCTGGGAAGCGGTGGGGCTCGTCTCCTATCTGCTGATCGGGTTCTGGTATACGCGGCCGACGGCGGTGTTCGCCGGCCTGAAGGCGTTTCTCGTGAACCGCGTCGGCGACCTGGGCTTTCTGCTGGCGATCGCGCTCATCTACACCTATACCGGCAGCCTGGATTACGCACATGTGTTCGCGCAGGCATCCAAATTGGCGCAGCAGACGATCCAGATCATGCCCGGTGTCGATTGGTCACTCGTGACCGTGATCTGCATCCTCCTGTTCGTCGGCGCCATGGGCAAGTCGGCGCAGTTCCCGCTCCACGTTTGGCTGCCCGATTCGATGGAGGGTCCCACACCCATCTCGGCATTGATCCACGCTGCCACCATGGTCACGGCGGGTATTTTCATGGTGGCGCGGATGTCCATGTTATATGAGCAGTCGACGGTCGCCTTGTCGTTCATTCTCGTGATCGGAGCGATCACCGCGTTCTTCATGGGCTTGCTCGCTGTAGTGCAGTACGACATCAAGCGCGTCGTGGCGTATTCGACTCTGTCTCAGCTCGGTTACATGGCGATCGGCTTGGGCGCATCCGCCTACGCGGCCAGCATCTTCCATCTCATGACGCACGCGTTTTTCAAGGCCCTGCTGTTCCTGGCCGCCGGCTCGGTGATCATCGCGCTGCATCACGAGCAGGACATGCGGCGCATGGGAGGCCTGCGCATCTACATGCCGGTGACCTATGTCACGGCGTTGATCGGATCGCTCGCGCTGTGCGGCCTCCCGCCTTTCGCCGGTTTCTTCTCCAAGGACAGCCTGATCGAGGCAGTGCAGCTCTCGACCACTCCGGGTGCGCGGATCGCTTACGCTGCGGCGCTCAGCAGTGTCTTCGTCACGGCGCTGTACACCTTCCGCATGATGTTCATGACGTTTCACGGCGAAGAGCGCTTTCACGCCGCCGGGCACGCTGGCAGCCACGCCGGTGCCGAAGGGCAGGAGCACGGCACTGCGCACGGTGCACCGCACGAATCGCCTCTGGTGGTGACCGCGCCTCTCGTGCTCCTGGCCATACCATCGGTGTACGCCGGCTGGGACTACATCGAACCGCTGCTGTTCGGCCATTTCTTCGGCGACTCGATCGTGGTGCTCGCGCCGCACGACGTGCTCGCGAAGCTGGGTGAAGAGTTCCACGGGGCGTTCGAGATGATCCTGCACGCCCCCGCCAGCGTGCCGTTCTGGTTCGCGTTGGCAGGCGTCGTCACGGCCTGGTACCTGTATCTCAGGCGGCGCGAGCTGCCGGAGCTGATCGCCGCACGCGTGAAGCCGCTGTATAGCCTGCTGGTGAACAAGTACTACTTCGACGAAATCTACCAGGCGCTGTTTGCCGACGGAACGCGGCGCGTCGCCACCGCGTTGTGGAAGGTGGGCGACGTGGCGGTGATCGATGGTTTCTTCGTGAACGGGACCGCGCGCGTGGTGGGATGGGCCTCGGCCATCATCCGGCGGTTTCAATCCGGCTTCATCTACCACTACGCCTTCATGATGATCATCGGCGTGTTCGTGTTGTTGACGCTGTGGTTCGCCCGTGCCTGAGCTGACGGAGTCCTATATCCGATGCTGGTCGGCCTTCCCCTGCTGAGCTTCGTCATCTGGGTCCCGATCGTGGCCGGCATCGCGGTCCTGGCCACGGGCTCGGATCGCGCGGCGCAGAGCGCGCGCTGGCTCGCGCTCGCCGGCGCCGTGCTGGGTTTCATGGTCGCTTTGCCGCTGTACGCGCACTTCGATCCGCAGGCGCACGGCATGCAATTCGTAGAGCTGGCATCCTGGATCCCGCGCTTCCACATCAATTATCACCTCGGGATCGATGGTGTTTCGCTGCTGCTGATCCTGCTCAACAGTTTCACCACCGTGCTGGTGGTGATCGCCGGCTGGCAGGTGATTCGCACGCGCGTGGCGCAGTACATGGCCGCCTTCCTGTTCCTGTCCGGCGTGATGAATGGTGTGTTCTGCGCCCTGGACGCCGCGCTGTTCTACGTGTTCTTCGAGGGCACGCTGATCCCGATGTTCATCATCATCGGCGTTTGGGGCGGTCCGAACCGCGTCTACGCTGCGGTCAAGTTCTTTCTCTACACGCTGCTCGGGTCGCTGCTCACGCTGATCGCGTTCATCTACCTGTACAACACTTCCGGCGGCAGCTTCGCTATCCTCGACTGGTACAAGCTCAACATCGGCATGACCGAGCAGGTGCTGGTGTTCCTGGCCTTGATGGCGGCTTTCGCCGTTAAAGTGCCGATGTGGCCGGTGCATACATGGCTGCCGGACGCGCATGTGGAGGCGCCTACCGGCGGCTCCGTCGTTCTTGCCGCCATCATGCTCAAGCTGGGCGGCTACGGCTTCATTCGCTTGTCGCTCCCCATCGTGCCGAACGCCAGCCAGGCGCTGGCCGGCTTCGTCATCGCGCTGTCGCTGATCGCGGTCGTCTACATCGGTCTGGTGGCCCTGGTGCAGACAGACTTGAAGAAGCTGATCGCGTACTCGTCCATCTCGCACATGGGCTTTGTGACGATGGGCATCTTTCTGTTCAACAGGGCTGGGCTGGAAGGCGCAGTGCTGCAGATGGTGTCGCACGGCTTCGTCTCCGGCGCGCTGTTCCTGTGTGTGGGTGTGCTCTACGACCGAATGCACACCCGTCTGATCGCCGACTACGGCGGCGTGGTGAACACCATGCCGGTGTTCGCGTCCTTTTTCATGCTCTTCGCGATGGCCAATTCGGGACTGCCAG
>Ga0187780_10000583_pt1 | contig 27298 bp, 24 predicted proteins | sample 1015_Q2_SP10_20__FD_132429 | JGI IMG/M metagenome (GOLD analysis project Ga0187780, IMG submission 132429) | Tropical peat soil microbial communities from peatlands in Department of Meta, Colombia - 1015_Q2_SP10_20_MG | ecosystem: Environmental > Terrestrial > Soil > Wetlands > Peat | place... | reverse complement strand
CTGAAAAAGGCCCAACATCTCTCCCCGCTGCCTCGGCGGCAGCGGGTGGTGCGTTGGCGCGCTCGCGCACTCCCTGCGGCGCACCCGGCGTACGCCTCCGACCCACCTTCGGTGGGTACCCCGCCTTCGCACGCCGCCTTGCACCTGGACCTTTTTGAGCAGCCTGCGGAACCCGGGTGCTTGTGCAGCCTGCCGTGGCAGGCTGCAGCAAGAGGCCCGATATCCGTTCCCGCTGCCTTGCGGCAGCGGGTCCTGCGGCGTACCGGCCTTCCCATTCCGCAGTCCGCAACCTGCATCCCGCAATGGGGCGCCGAGCCAAGGATGGAGGCCGGTGGTGGTCGGCCCCGACACGAGGCACTACAGGTATTGGGAGAGGTCCGAAGGCTCTGCCGGCCTGAGGGCTAATCTTTGAAGGGGGTGGGGGCGGCGATCTTGTTCTCGATGTTCTTGATCTTGAGCTCCAGCAGGGCCTTCTCCATGGCCAGGCCCGCCTGGTTCATGAGGAGTTCCAGCCCCTCGATCTCGCGCACCGGGCGGCCGGTCACCGCGTTGTCGCCGTAGAGGATGGCCACCACCGTGTCGTTCACGGTCATGGGGACGGCCACCACCGTCTGGGGAGTCCGGCCGCCCAGGTCCTCCATCAAGCGATCGTTCCAGGCGCTCTTGGGGAGCGGCCCCAGGTAGGTCTGCCGCTTATCGAGCACCTCGGTCAGCACCGAGGGCTGGTCCAGCGGGATCTTGATCTGCCGGACGCGCTCGTCCGCCGCGGGGCCATGCTCGCCCAGGCCGAACTGGCCCATCCCGCTGATCCCGCCCGACTTCAGGACGAAGAAGACGCCCCGGTCCACGACCTCGGAGGCGTACCGCATGATCATGAGGGTGATCTCGCCGGCGAAGTTCGGGGCGCGGATCTCCTTCATAATGGAGCGCAGCTTGGTCAGGCCGGCCTCGGCCCCGGCGGCGCCACGCGCCTCACGGCCGGGCCGCTCGTCGCCCCCGGGCGCGCGGGCGCCGTTGGGCCCGGTGGGGGCCGGGGGTGGGGGTGCGGCCGCCCTGGGGACAGCGGCGGGCGCGGGCGTGGCTTTCCGGCGGCGCTCCGCCTCGTCTTTGCGCCGGGTCGCTTCCAGCAGCAGATACTCGGGGCTCAGGCCGGCATTCAGCAGGAAGTCCCGGGTGTCCACCGCCAGCCCGTCGGTGGCCTCGGAGTCCATGAGCTCGAACCGGAAGAATCCCTGGCGCCAGGTGAAGAACTCGAAGATGACCTTCTCGACCTGCTCCCGGATGCACTTCTCCAAGACGTCCTTGGTGAGGTAGCCCTTCTCGACCAGGATGGCCCCCAGAAGCTTGCCGTCCGGCGACTTGTGCTGCGCCTCCATGGCGGCCATGAGGGTGCTTTCGGTGATGAGCTTGTTGCATACGAGGATATTGCCGAGGGTGTCCCGCACCGAGTCGGAGGCGGCATAGATCACCTGCCCCTTGCACAGGAGGATCATTCCGGTCCCCTCGCGCCGGGTCAGCGTGAGCTTTCCCGTCTTCTTGCTCAGGTTCAGGATCTGCAAGATATCCGGGAGGGGGAGGTCTTCGAGCCGCCCCACCATGCTCATGGTCGTTCCTCCCGCCGCCGCACCAGGACTGAGGACTCAGGACTCCGGAGTGAGTGGTGTCCAGGCATCTCAGTCCTCAGTCCTTTCCCCTCGGTCCTCGGGGGCTAGGCGGCCGGGGCCTGTCGGTTCCCATTCCCTTGCGGGTGCCGCCCCGTGGCCTCGCGGGCCTCGGCCGCGCGGCCGGCGGCGATGGCGGCCACCGCCGCCTCGTAGTGCCGCAGGGCGTCCAGGCGCCCCGCCGCATCGTGGGCCGGCGGTGCCCCGTTCAAGCAGAGGCCATCCAACCCCTTGGCCAGGCCTGCCAGGATGGGGTTGCGGGCGGCCTGCGCCAGGGTTCGGGCGAGGTCGCGCTCGGCGGCCTGGAATGCGGCGGCGTCGTCGAGCCCTTCGCGCAGGCGCGCCAGGGCCTCCTGCAGCGCGCGCAGGTCGTCGGGGGTGGCGCGCTGGGCGGCCAGGGCGGCCGCCTCGCCCTCCAGGATGCGGCGCGCCTCCCACAGGCCCTCCTGCCAGCCCGCCTCGGCGGAGAGGGAGCGCGCCACCGAATCCACCACGGCGCCCATGCAGGCGGCCATGTCCGGCTCCTGCACGTAACTCCCCTGGCGGGGCGAGACCCCGATGAGGCCCAAAGTCTCCAGGATGCGGAGGGCGTCCCGCACCACCGGCCGGCCCACCTGGAGTTGCTGGGCCAGGAGTCGCTCCGACGGGAGCCGGTCTCCCGGCTTCATCCTGCGGTCCACGATGAGGGCCCGCAGGGCGTCGGCCACTTCCACATACAGGTTGTTGGCCGCGGCAGGCCGCGGCATCTCCAAGTCGTTCAGCCGATGTTCCACGGGATCAGCCCTCCCGGCCCACGCCGGCCCCGTTGGGGGCGGCGGTCAGCCGTTCCACGAGGTCCACCAGTTGGACGCCCGACAGGGGCTTCGTGAGGTAGGCGTTGGCGCCGGCCTGCAGGCCGGCGTCCCGCGTCGCCTCCTCCCCCTTGGTGGTCACGATGATGATGGGGAGCGCGGTGTGGCCCAGGGGCCCCCGGACCTGGCGCACGAGCTCCAGCCCGTCCATCTCGGGCATCTTGATGTCGGTGATGATCAGGTCGAAGGCCCCGGCCCCCAGGCGGCCCACCGCATCCACGCCGTTCTGGGCCTCGACCACGTGGCACCCCTTCACCTTCTTGAGGGTGAGGCCGATGAGCTGCCGCATGGTGGCCGAGTCGTCCACCACCAGGATCGTCTTCTCCATGATGTCCCTCCCAGCCATTAGCGGGCCTTCAGCAGTTCCATGAAGCCCTCGATGGTCTTCAATTTGCGATCGGCATCGGCGTAGAGCCGCGAGCTCACGATGGCCGTGGCCGCGTGGGCGGCCAGCAGGTTCATGATCTCCATGTCCATGGCGCCCAGGGCCGGCTTCTGCACCAGGAGCTTGAACACGGCGATGGCGCCCACCACCTCCTGCTTGATGGTCAGGGGCACGCAGGCCAGGGGCGTGCCGCGGCGCCGCTCGCCGGCCGGGGCGAAGAAGGGCTGGCCGGTACGGGCCACGCGATCCAGCAGCTCCGCATCCCAGGGGGCGGGTTTGCCCTCCCGCATGGCGAAGGGGCCCTCCCAGGTCACCGGGGAAAGCTCGCCGGTCCGCTTGTCCTTCACGAAGAGCACGAACTCCTCGGACCCCACCAGGTTGATGATGATCTCCTTGACGATCCCCATCACCTCTTCCGGGTCCAGGGTGGAGTGGAGCTGGAAGCTGGCCACGTAGAGGTTGGCCAGCCCCTCGTTCTGCTGCGCCACCTCCACGTACTTCTGGGCGAAGTCCTGGTTCTCCTGCTGGACCTCCGAGAACCGCTTCTCCAGGAAGGCCGCCTTCTCCTTCAGCCGCTCGTTCTCGAGCTGCACGGCGGCCAGGAGCTGGCGATCGCGACCGGCCTCGGCCTCCTGGACCTGTTGCTCCAGCTGCACGGCCCGGTAGCGGAGCCGTTCGTTCTCCTGCATCAGCTGCTGGGTGAAGTCCCGGCTCTTGCGGAGGATCTCCTGCAGCTCCTCCCCGCTGGAGAGGAGGCGCTGCATCTCCTCGTGAGATATGGACATCGGGCATACTCCTCCGGCGCCCGGGCTCAGGCCACCCGGACGGCCACGTTGACCATCACCTCGCCCAGTCCCGTGTCGAGCGGGATCACCAGGGCCTCCAGGGCCGGGCCCGGCGAGGTGACGATCATGTTGTCGCCTACCATCAGCAGGGGCGGGGCGGGCTCCAGCCGGAAGCCGCGGTCGTTCAGCGTGGTGACGGCCCGGCCCGCCATCATGCTGGCCAACTCGGCCAGCGTGTCCTGCGCCAGGGCGGTGAAGGCCGGCATGGGCTCGCCGTTCATGCGGGCCGCCAGGCGCAGGGCGGTCTCGCGATCCATGTCGAGGATCACGCGGCCTTCCACCTGGCCCGCCAGGCCCACCACGGCCGCCACCCCCCGGCAGGGGGCGGGGGTGGGCTGGAGTCGCAGGCGGCCGGCCGCCACCGGCCCGCCCACCACCTGGCACAGGACGTCCTGCGCCGAATCCACGAAGGGGTGGATCTGCTCAACCTGCATGGCCCGCCCCCCGCGCGTCCAGGACGAAGCGAAGGACCTCCACCGCCTCGTCCAACCGCAGCGGCTTCATGAGGAAGTGGAGGGCCCCCAGGCCCAGGGCGCGCCGCACCACCTCCTGGTGCCCCACCGACGTCACCATCACGATGCGGGCCGCCGGATCCTCCCGCATGATGGCCTCCACGGCTTCCACCCCCAGCATCTCGGGCATGGTGATGTCCATCAGCACCAGGTCGGGGCGGAGGGTGCGATAGCGCTCCACCGCCTGCTTCCCCGTGGCCGCCTCGCCCACCACCACCCCGCCCAGGGAGGCGATCAGCTTGCCGGCGTTGCGCCGGGCGAACTCGGAATCGTCGGCCACCAGGGCCCGGAACGCCGGGCGCGCGCCGGCCGTATTACCCTCGGTCGTGCCCATTCCACCATCCTCCTCCGGCGTACAGGTCCTTGAGGGTCTGGGCCAGGTCCTCCAGCGGCACCACCCGATCCACGCACCCCCGCTCCAGCGCCGCCCGCGGCATCCCGGCCACCACGCAACTGTCCTCGGACTGGACCAGGGTGGTCCCCCCCGCGGCCTTGATCCGGGCGAGGCCGTCGGCGCCGTCGTCCCCCATGCCGGTCATCAGCAGCCCGGCGGCTCGCGGCCCGTAGGCGGCGGCCACGGAGGCGAAGAGCACATCCACCGAGGGGCGGTGGCGCTTCACGCTGGCGCCCTCGCCCAGCGCGGCCACCGCCCCCAGGCGCTTCCGGCACACCGTGAGGTGCTGGTCCCCGGGCGCCACCAGCACGCGGCCAGGCAGCACCAGGTCCCCGTCCCGCGCCTCCCGCACCTCCAGTTCCGCCATCTGGGCCAGACGGTCCGCGAACATGCGGGTGAAGCCCCGTGGCATGTGCTGCACCACCAGGATCCCCGCGGGGTAGTCGCGGGGGAGCTGCGGCAGCAAGTAGGAGAGGGCCTGCGGCCCGCCCGTGGAGATCCCGATGGCCACCACCGACTGGGCGGTGGTGGCGGCCCGCGCCTCCGAGTGCGGAGTGCGGAGTGCGGAGTGCGGGTTGCGCGCGCCCTCGTGTTTCGAGCGGGATTCCGCATCCCGCGCCCCGCACTCCGCATCGGGGAGGGCTCCGTTCAGCCGGCGGGGAGACACCCGGGCCGCCATCTTCACCTTGTGGATCAGTTCGTCGGCCAGGGCCTCGAGCCCCCCGGGGTTCACGCCCCGGGGCTTGGCCAGGAAGTCCACCGCCCCCAACTCCAGGGCCTGGAGGGTGAGCCGCGCGCCCTGCTGGCTATAGGCGCTCAGGACCAGCACCGGGACGCCGTGCTGCTCCACCAGCCGGCGCAGGGCCTCCAGCCCGTGCATCCGCGGCATGTCCAGATCCAGCGTCACCACGTCGGGCCGGAGGCGCGCCACCTTTTCCAGGGCGAACACGCCATCCATGGCCGTGCCGGCCACGTCGATCTCCGGGTCCCGGGCCAGGATGGCCGGGATGAGCTTCCGCATGAAGGCGGAGTCGTCCACCACCAGGACCCGGGTCCGCGCGCCGGTCATGGACGCACCCCCACGCCTTCCCGCTCGGGGACCGCCTCGCGGCCGGCCCGCGCCACCCGGCCGCGTGTCAGCGTGCGCTGGATGAGCGCGCCCGGGTCCAGGATCAGGACCACCCGGCCATCCCCCAGGATGGCCCCACCCGCGATGGGGGCCCCGCTCACCCATTCGGCATCCAGGGCCTTGATCACCAGTTCGCCCTCGCCCTGGAGCCCGTCTACCACCAGGCCGATGCGCTGCTCCGCCAGGGCCACGATCAACACATACAGCCGCCGTTGCGCGTCACCTGTATGTGTTGGATTGCGGAACGCGGATTGGGGAACGCGGATTGGGGATTCTGGCCCCCCGGGCGCGTCACCGTTGCCATTCCCCAATCCGCATCCCGCAATCCGCAATGCTTCTTGGAGGCGGACCAGGGAGATCACGCGGTCCCGCAGATGGAGCACCTCGTGGCCGTCCACCGTGCGCACCGCCGTCGGGTCCACCCGGGCGATCTCCGCGATGGTGGAGAGGGGCAGGGCGAAGAGGCGTCCCGCCACGCGGAAGAGCATGGCCCGGATGATGGCCAGGGTGAGCGGGACGCGCAGGGTGAAGGTGGTTCCCCGTCCCACGCGCGAGTCCACCTGGATCTGGCCCTTGAGGGCCTCCACGGAGACCCGGACCGCGTCCATCCCGATGCCGCGCCCGGAGGTGTCCGTCACATGGGCGGCGGTGCTGAAGCGGGGGAGGAAGATGAGGTCCAAGACCTGGGCATCGGTGAGGGCGTCCGCCGCCTGCGCCTGCAGCAGGCCCCGGGCCACCGCGGTCCGCCGGATGGCCGCCGGGTCGATGCCCCCGCCGTCGTCGGCGATCTCGATCACGATCTGGTTGCCCTCGGCGCGGGCGGCCACGCGGACCGTACCCACCGGCGGCTTGCCCGCCGCCCGCCGCCCGGCGGCGGGTTCGATGCCGTGGTCCACGGCGTTGCGGATGAGGTGCACCAGGGGCTCGCCCAGGGCATCCACGATCCCCTTGTCCAACTCGGTGGCCCGCCCCTCCAGCTCCAGGCGCACCGTCTTGGCGCCGCCGGAGGCGTCGGACAGGTCCCGCACGATGCGGGGGAGGCGCCGGAAGACCCGGTCGATGGGGACCATCCGGATCTTCATAACGCCCTTCTGCAGGTCCGCCAGGCTCCGGTCCATGAGCCGGTGCGCCTCGCGGAAGCCGTCCAGGAATTCGGCCTTGGGGAAGCGGGTCTGCAGCTCGGTGAAGGCCTGGTGGAACATGGAGCGGGCGATCACCAACTCGCCCACCATGTTCATGACGCGATCCACCCGGCGGGTGTCCACCAGGATCGTCGAGGTGGCCGCCTGGGGTGCTGCGCCCTCGGAGGATTGAGCATTGCGGATTGCAAATTGCGCATTGGCTCCCGCGGATGGGGCGTTGTTCGCCTCGGCGGCTTCCGCCTGCGATCCCGCATTCCGCAACCCGCAATCCACAACGGCATGGGGGACGGCCTGGGCCGCGGCCACGATCCCCGGGAGGAGGCAGCGCCGCTCCAGGCTTTCGGCGGCCAGGTTGCTGGCCACCAGGATGGTGAAGGCCGAGCAGCCATCGGGCACGGGCCCTTCTAGCGGCGGCTCGGACCGGAGGATCTCCCCGGCGCCCTGCAGGTGCCGCTGCAGGAGGAAGGCACCCGCACCCACCATGCGGCAGCGCGGGTCCACCTCGGTGCGGAGCTGGTAGAGGGTGAGCCCCCGGGCCTCCGCGTCGCCGGCCGCCAGCCGCTCGTACTCGGTGAGGGCGAGCGCCGCCCCGCCCTCGCCCGCCTCTTGTGCGCTCCCGGCGGGAGCGTGGCCCCGGCGTTCCGCGTGGCCGGGGGCGCCGCCCGCCGAGCGGGCGGGGGGGGGAACGAGGGCGGCCAGGAGGGCCTGCACATCCACCGCGTCGGGGCCGGGACCTTCGCCGGGGCCGCGCAGGAGCAGCTCGCAGGCGTCCGCCGCCTGGAAGAGCACCGTCAGGCGGTCCCGGTCCAGCGCGCAGTGCCCCTCACCCGCGGCCAGGAGCAGGTCTTCCATCCGGTGCGCCACCTGCACCAGGGCGGTGAGGCCGAAGGCGCCGGCGTCTCCCTTCAGGGTATGCACCGCCCGCTGGAGGCCCTGGAGCAGGGGGGCCTCGGCGCGTCCCGCCTCGAGCTGCAGGAGGCCCTCGTTGATGGCGTCCAGCAGCTCCAAGGCCTGGCTCTGGAAGGTGGCGCGCAGGGCCTCCTGCTCCTCGGGCGTCAGATGCTCCAGGCCGTGGTCCATGGTCAGGCCACCTTCTGGTAGGCGATGCCGTTATTCACGTACAGGAACCGGAAGGCGGAGCCGAACCCCTGGAAGCTCTCGGCGTGGCCCAGGAAGACGTATCCCTGGGGGCCCAGGGCCCGGTGGAACTTGTCCACCAGGCGGCGCTGCTCGGCCTCGTCGAAGTAGATCATCACGTTCCGGCAGAAGATGATGTCCAGCCCGGTGAGCCCGTTCTCGTGCTTCAGGTTGTGGTAGTCGAACACGATGAGGCCCTTGAGGTCCTCGCGGACGGCGTAGCCGCCGTCCCGCTGCTGGAAGTGGCGCTGGCGGAGCGGGGCGGGGACGCCCTGCACCTTGGTTTCGGGGTAGACCCCGCGCTGGGCGTACTCCAGGGCGGTCAGGCTGATGTCCGAGGCGTAGATGCGGGGGGTGATGCCGCGGCCCCCCGGGTGCTGTTCCGCCACCGTCATGGCCAGGGAGTAGGGTTCCTCGCCGGTGGCGCAGCCGGCGGACCAGATGCGAAGGGCGGCCTCGCCGTTCCGGGCCTTCCGGTCCACGACCTCGGGGAGCACGCGGGTCCGCAGCAGCTCGAACTGGGGGGCGTTCCGGAAGAAGCTGGTCTCGTTGATGGTGAGCAGGTCCAGGAAGTGGAGGAGTTCCTCCTTCCCCTGTGAGCCGTCGTTCAGGAGGCGGTAGTACTGGTAGGGGCTGCGCAGGCCGCAGGCCTGCAGGCGGCTGCGCACGCGGGAGGCCAGGAAGGCGCGCCGCTCGGGGCGCAGGGCGATCCCCGCCTCGTCGTAGATGAGGGTACGAAAGAGGGCGAACTCGTCGTCCGTGAGCAGGTCGGTGACGACGGGCGGCATGGTCTTCTACCCCCTGGCCTTCGCGGGGCGCGGCAGGGCACCCCCGCTTGCGGGGAGGTGAGCCGGCGGGGCAGAAGCCGTTTCGCCCTCTGCCGCCGTACGGGCCGGTGCCGTGCGCCCGTTTCCGCCGCCTCCCTGGGATCCCAGGGTCGGACGTTCGGCCGGGCCCGGATCCCGCCTTCCGCCCGGGCTCGTGCCTCCCCCCCGCGCCTCAAGGTTCCCGGCCTTGGCCGTCCCGCCGGGCGCGAGCCCCGCTTCCCCCGCGTGCCCGTTGCCCGTCTCGAAGCGGGCCACCAGCCCCTGGAGGAAGGTCGCCTGGGAGGAGAGCTGGCTGGCCGAGGCCGAGAGTTCGGCGGCGGCGGCCGCGTGCCCGGCGGCCAGCTCGCGAATCTTCTCCAGCGCCTTCACCGTCTGCTCGGTCCCGGCCGTCTGCTCCTCGGTGGCGGCCCGGATCTCCGTCAACAACTCGGCCAGCCGGGCGGCGGCGCTGGCGATCTCGCGGGAGCCCATCCGCTGCTCGGCGGTAGCGGCCTGAATGTGCTGGGCGTGAGTCAGGAGTTGGTTGGCCGCCTGCACCGCCCCATCCATCGCCGCGCCCACCTGGTTGCTGAACTCCATGGAGCCCTGCAGGTGACCCACCACCCCCTCGCTCTGGGCCACGGCCGCCCCGATCTCCCCCTGGATGGTGCGGATCACGCCGCTGATCTCCTTGGCCGAGGCGGCGCTCCGCTCCGCCAGCCGCCGCACCTCCTCGGCCACCACGGCGAACCCGGCCCCGTGCTCGCCGGCCCGGGCCGCCTCGATGGCCGCGTTGAGGGCCAGGAGGTTGGTCTGCTCGGCCAGGTCGTCGATGACCTCCACGATGGCGTCGATGTCCAGGGCCTTGCCGCCCAGGGCGCGGATGTTGCTGGCCAGGGCGGCGCTGGCCTCCTGGGCGGCCGTCTGGTTCTCCCGCGACTGGCGACGGGACGCCATGGCCCGATCCACCGCCCCCACCGCCCCCTCGGCCAGCCGAAGTTGCTCCTGGGCGGCCTCGGCCACGCGCTCGATGCTGGCGGCGAGCTGGGTGATGGCCGCGCTGGTCTCGGCCACCGAGGTGGCGGCGCTGCCGGCGTGCCCGGCCACGGCGCCGATGTTGGCGTTCACCTCGTGCATGGTGGCGGTCATCTCCTCCACCGCGGCCGCCGCCCCCTCGGCCCCGCTGGCCGCCTGGGCCGCCGTGCCGGCGATGCCGTGGGAGGCCGCCGCCACCTCGTCCGCCCCGCCCCGCACGGCGGCGACGAGCGCCCGGAGTCCCTCGACCATCCCGGCGAAGGCCCCCTCCAGGCGACCCATCTCGTCCGCCCCGCGGGGGCGGAGGTCCTGATCCAGCCGCCCCGCGGCCACGGCCTGGGCCGCGCCGGAGAGGGTGCTCACCGGCTGGAGGACCCAGCGGCGCACCACCAGCGAGGCGGTCAGGCTCCCCAGCAGCGTCAGGAGCCCGCCCACGCCCACGCTCCACCAGAGTACCTCCCGGGCCTTGGCGCGAATGCGGGCGGCCGGGTAGCCGACGATGATGGAGAAGACCGGGCGCCCCTCCTTGAGGACCGGGACGACCGAATACACCACCTGGGTCCCGGTCACGGTGCTCGGCTGGGGCCGGGTCAGGGCCGGCCGGAGGCTCCCCTCCACCAGCTGGCCGACCCGTGTGGGATCGGCGTGGGCCAGGATCTTCCCGGCAGGATCCGCGGCGGCGGCCATGGCCAAGTCGGGATTGGCCTCCCGCAGAAGCCCCACGTCGCTGGCCAGGCCTTGGATCGCCACGTCCACGGGGAGCATGGCCAGCATCTCCTGGTTCCGGTGGACCGTGGCGCGGGTGAGCGCGAGCGAGCGCTGCTCCAGCCCGCTCAGGTGCTCACGGCGAACCGCGAGGAAGCTGAGCCAGCCTGCGGTGGCAACCGCCACGCCCACGATGAGGGCCACGCCCAGGGTGACCTTGGTCTGCAGCCTCAAGCGCATCATCGGTTCCATCCTTCCCGCAAGGCTGTCTCCTCAGCTGCGGTGTCCCGGGGCGCGGCCACCGGGGGGTGCCCGTTCCCCGCCTCGAACCGCGCCACCATCCTCTGCAGGAGGCCGGTCTGCGAGGAGAGCTGGGTGACGGAGGCCGAGAGCTCGGCGGCCGCCGCGGCGTTCCCCGCGGCCACCTCTCGGATCTTCTCCAGGGCCTTGACGACCTGGGCGGTCCCGGCGGACTGCTCCTCGGTGGCGGACCGGATCTCCGCCAGCATCGCGGCGAGCCGGTCGGCCGCGGCGGCGATCTCGCGGGAGCCCTGGCGCTGCTCGATGGTGGCGGCCTGGATCTGTTGCGCGCGGGCCGTGAGGTCCTCCAGGCCCTCGCGCACGGGGCCCCTGGCCTGGCGGGCCCGGCTGCTGTGGGTCAGGGCCTGGGTGAGGATCTCCGAGGTGGCCTGCATCTTCTCCGCGGTCGCCTCGGCCCCGGACTGGATCCCCCGCACCAGCCCCCCGATCTCCTTGGCCGAGGCGGCGCTCCGCTCCGCCAGCCGCCGCACCTCCTCGGCCACCACGGCGAACCCGGCCCCGTGCTCGCCGGCCCGGGCCGCCTCGATGGCCGCGTTCAGGGCTAGCAGATTGGTCTGCTCGGCCAGGTCGTCGATGACCTCCACGATGGCGTCGATGTCGCGGGCCTTGGCGCCCAGGGCGCGGATGGCGCCCCCCAGGTCCTCGGCGGCCTTGACGGTGGTCTCCAGCCCGCCCCGGAGACTATTGCTGGCCTCCTCCTGGGTGCTCAGGCTGCTCAGCGCGCGGTCGGCGGCCCGGGTCTGGCGTTCGGCCTCGCCCGCCACCCGCTCGATGCTGGTGGCGAGCTGCGCCATGGCCGCGCTGGTCTGAGACACCGAGGCGGCCGCGCTGCCGGCGTGCTCGGCCACGGATCGGATGGTGGCGTTCACCTCGTGCATGGTGGCGGTCATCTGCTCCACTGCCGCCGCCGCCCCCTCGGCCCCGGCGGCGGTCTGGGTCGCCGTCCCGGCGATGCCTCGGGAGGCACCGGCGACCTCGTCCGCCCCCCCCCGCACCGCGCTGACCAGGGCGCGCAGCCCCCCAACCATCTCGGCGAAGGCGCCCTCAAGGCGGCCCACTTCATCGGTACCCCGGGGATGGAGGTCCTGGGTCAGGCGGCCGGCCGCCACGGCCTGGGCCGCGGTGGAAAGGAGCTCCACGGGCTGCAGGACCCAGCGCCGCACAACGAGGGAGCCGGCCAGGCTTCCCAGCGTGGTGAGGATGGCGCCCATCCCCAGGCTCCACCACACGATCGCGTGCGCCTTGGCCCGCATGGGGGCGCCGGGATGGCCCAACAGCAGGGCGAACACGGGCTTCCCCTGCGCCGCCACCGGCACGATGGTGTGGATGGCCTGGCCCGCGCCGACGATCCGCGGCTCCGCGCTCGCTGCGGCGGGGCGGAGGGACTGGATGATCGTCTGATTCACCTGCGTGGGGTCGCTGTGGGCCAGGATCCTTCCGGCGGGGTCCACGGCGGCCACGTACACCAGATCGGGATTGGCGTCCTTGATGAGGCTCACGTCCGTGGCGAGCCCTTGCAAGGCCACCTCACCGGCCGAGGGCCCCAGGACGTTCAAGGTTTCCTGCGTGCGATAGACGATGGGTCGGGTGAGGGCGAGCGCCCGCTGTTGCAGGCCAGCCAGGTGCTCGTGGCGCAGGGCCACGAAGCTGAGCGCGCCGGCCGCGGCGAGGGCCACGCCCACGATGAGGGCCACGCCCAGCGTGATCTTGGTGCGGAGCCGTAGTCGCATCATCCGTCTCGCCTGTCTTCCCATGCCGCGCGCCGCGACCCCACCGCCCGGGGGGCGCCGGCCGGGGCATGCCCGTTCCCGGTCTCGAACCGCGCCAGCGTCCTCTGCAGGAGGCCGGTCTGCGAGGAGCGCTGGGTGGCGGAGGCCGAGGGCGCGGCGGCCACGAGGATCCACGCCGTGAGCGCCGCGATGCAGCTCACGGTGTGCCTCATGAGGGCCTCCCAACAGGCTTCCCATCGTGTCTGGCCGCCGCCCCTTCCCCCGCCGACCCCACGGGGGCTCCGGGGAGGGCCGGCCACGCCTCCGCGTCGGGCGCCCGCAGCGAAGAGGAACTGGTGCGGGGCATCATGGCTGCCTGCATGGTCCGCACGCTCAGGAGGCCGGCGCCGGCGCGGCCTCCGCACCCACGCCCTCGGCGGCGAGTCCGGCGCTCTCGGCGCGCCGGAGGTCCTCGGGGTGCAGGACCTTCCCCAGGTCCAGGAGGACCAGCAGGGAGTCCCCCAGCTTGCCCACCCCGGTGATGTACTCCACGCCGATCCCGCTGATCATCGGCGGCGGCGGTTCGACGGCGTTGGGCGGCAGCCGCAGGACCTCCGAGGCGGCGTCCACGATGAGGCCCACCTGCCGCCGGTCCGTCTCGACGATCAGGATCCGCGTCTTGCGGGTGCGGGGCCGGTCCGGCAGGCGAAGGCGCCTCCCCAGATCGATGACCGGGATGATGCGCCCCCGCAGGTTGATCACGCCCTCGACGAACCAGGGGGCCTCAGGGACGGGCGTCACATCGGGCAGGCGGACGATCTCCTGCACGGCGCCGATGGGCACGCCGAACTGCTCCTCTCCCAGCCGGAAGGTCACGAGCTGCGCGCCCGCTGCCATCCCCACGCCTCCTCACCCGCCGAGGGCGCCGACGGCCTCGGCCACGGCGACGCCGTGGGGCCCCGAGCCGTTCTCCGTGCGGAACCGGCTCACCAGCCCCTGGAGGAAGGTGGCCTGGGACGAGAGCTGCGCGGCCGAGGACGACAGCTCGGTGGCACTGGCGGCGTGCTGGCCGGCCGCCCCTTGGATCTTCTCCAGGGCCATGACCACCTGCTTGGTCCCGGCCGCCTGCTCCTCGGTGGCGGCCCGGATCTCGGCCGCGAGCTCGGTCAACTTGCCGGCGGCCGCGGCGATCTCGCGGGAGCCGCGGCCCTGTTCGGCGGTGGCGGCGCCGATCTCCTGCGCCCGTTCGGCCACCACGCCGGCCGCGTTCTCCAGCTCCACCAGGGCCTTCCCCACCCGGTGGTTGTTGGCGTACACGGTATCCAGGAGGGTGGTCGTGGACTGCGTCTCCGACACGGCCGAGGCGGTGCTGGCCTGGATCCCCCGGATGAGGCCGGAGATCTCTTTGGCCGAGGCGGCGCTCCGCTCCGCCAGCCGCCGCACCTCCTCGGCCACCACGGCGAACCCGGCCCCGTGCTCGCCGGCCCGGGCCGCCTCGATGGCCGCGTTCAGGGCCAGGAGGTTGGTCTGCTCGGCGATGTCGTCGATGACCTCCACGATGGCGTCGATGTCCCGGGCCTTGGCGCCCAGGGCGCGCATGCTCTCGCCCAGGGCGGCAGACCGCTCCCGCACCGTGTCCATCCCCTTCTGGACCGCCTCGCGCTCGCTCAGGGCGTGCTCCACGGCGGATCGTGACTGAGCCGCCAGGGCGGCCAGCTCCTGGGCCCGCTGGGCCACCCGTCCGATGGAGGCCGCCAACTGCTCGATGGCCGCGCTGGTCTGGGCCACCGAGGTGGCGGCGCTGCCGGCGTGCCCGGCCACGGTCCCGATGTTGGAGGTCACCTCGTGCATGGTGGCGGTCATCTCCTCCACCGCGGCCGCGGCCCCCTCGGCCCCGCTGGCCGCCTGGGCCGCCGTGCCGGCGATGCCCTGGGCGGCGCCGGCCACTTCGTCGGCGCCACCCCGTACGGCCGTGACCAACCCCCGGAGTCCCTCGACCATCTGGGCGAAGGCCCCCTCCACGCGGCCCAGCTCGTCTTGGCCAGCCTGGGGCACCGCAGCCCTCAGGTCACCCTGGGCCACCACCTCGGCCACGACCACCACCTCCTGCGTCCGGTTCCGGATGGCCCGCGCCAGGCCGAAGGCGATGAGCATGCCTGCCCCGGCGACTGCCGCGGCCACGCCCATCTGCCATGCGATGGCCCGCCTGAACGTGGCGGCGCCGCGTCGGTGGGCCTGCTGCGCCATGGCGTCGCGTTCCTTCTCCAGCTTGTCCAGCGTTTCATCGAGGAGCACCATTTGCGAGGAAAGCTCCAGGGCCCTGCCCCGACGGATGACGCCGTCCTTGTCCCAGGAATCCGGCTGGAGGACCTCGGCCGCGCTTTCCCGATAGCGGGCCATGAGGTCCTGGATGGTCTGCAGGAGGCCCTGCTCGCGGCGCGTGAGATCGAGCCTGCGGAAGCCCTCCAGGAGCGCGCGCAGTTGCCGCGTGCTCTCCTCCATTTTGGCCTTGGCCTGGTTCTGGTCGTACGGTGTTTGGGCGGTGGCCCCGAAGAGGATCCAGAATCTGAGCTTGGAGACGACCCCCTCGGCCTCGCCGAGGTCCCGCACGGGGACCAGACCGTTTTCGTAGGCCCACCGGGAGCGGGCGTTTTCCTGCCAAAACTGGAACAGGCCGTGGGCCACGAGGGCGCTGAAGACGGCCACGATGGTGGCCGTGCCGAGGATGGCCTTGGACGACATGGAAAGGTTGGCGAGGCGCGCCCTGCCGAACTTCATCTGCCTCCTCTGCCCTCTGCCCCGTTCCCCCGCGACGGGGGGAGTGAAGGGCATGCGCTGCCAGCGGTGTCGTATGGTCGTCCAATTGGTATGACCACCTGCGGTGGGGTGCAATGGGGGTGCCACCGGATCCACCATGGGACCTTGACGGGCGAGGGCTTCCAGGGGCCGCGGCGATGCGGCAACGCAACCCCTCATCGGATAACCCCTCCGCGCCGCCACGGCGCACGCACACCGGGGCGAGATCGGCCGTCACGTGGGCCGGGCACAGGTTCGCCGGGGCTGGCCGATTGTCGGTGGTTGTCCAGCGGCCTGCTGAAAAAGGTCCAGCATCTCTCGCCGCCGCCTGGGCGGCGGCGGGTGGGCTGCAAGACCCAGGGGCGGCCGCGCCGCCTGCACAGGAGCGAGTTCATCGGCACCCCGCGACGGACCGCGGGCCAGGATGTGCGTCCGCAGAGGCCGGGGGCCGAGGGCCCGCCGGGGAGTGAAACAGCCATGCGGGAAGGAGATGCCGAAGAGGGGGAGCCGTCGGAAGCGCCTCAGGAGGTAGCGGAGGGATGGCCGGGGCCCCCTCCCGGAGGCCGGGCCGAACGGGCGGGGCCGGCGGTGGTCCTACACCGTGGCGCCGATCTTGGTTGTGCGCTCAGTCAGTGATGGAGCCCTGAAAATCGGCAATCCGATCATCGTGCCCGTTGCCGTTCCCGTTTCCGGGGCCGTTGCCACCGTCAGAGGATTCGAGGCTGGGGAGTTCCTGTTCCATGGCAATCTTCTTCCGGTGGAGGGGCTCTTCACCACCGCTGGTGGGGGTCAACAATATAATGTACGGGATGCTCCTCAGCGGTCCCATGTGCCACCGGCTTTCCGAAGGGGGGCGGCTTCTTGGTTCATCCATCGCCGGTCCACCCTGGAGGACTTGCGTTTCGTCCGCTGGGTCCTTGAACGACGACGCCTGTGCCACAGGCTGGGCCGTCCATCGGGTAGCGACCAAGGGTCGCGCGCCCCGTGCCACCCCTTGCTCTAGGCGCTTCTGAGCCTCCGGCGGGCTGAGGGAAGGGGAGGGGACGGGGTGACCCCTCGGGCGCGGCACGGGGGGTCTTCCCGGGCTCGCCTGTGCCCTTTCATGACAGTTGATTTTTGTTGGGGAGGCTGATAATCATAGCGTCACGTCGGGGCCCATTCGGCGCAGGTTTGCCGCGCCGGGGCGCCGCGGCCGGCCGGGGGGATCGCATGTCGCTCGAGGAGAGATTGCAGGATCTGCGCCGCCGGCGCGACCTGGCCCATCAGGCGGGCGGGCCGGAGCGCGTGGCCCGCCAGCACAAGGCCGGGAAGCTCACGGCGCGCGAGCGCGTCGAGCTCCTGCTCGACAAGGACAGCTTCACCGAGATGGACATGCTGGTTACCCACCGCTGCACGGACTTCGGCATGGCGGAGCAGATTATCCCGGGCGACGGCGTCGTGACCGGCTACGGGACCATCGATGGGCGCTCGGTCTATCTTTTTGCGCAGGACTTCACGGTCTTCGGGGGCTCCCTGTCGGAGGCGTATGCGGCCAAGATCTGCAAGGTGATGGATCAGGCCATGAAGGCGGGCGCCCCCATCATCGGCCTGAACGATTCCGGCGGGGCGCGCATCCAAGAGGGGGTCGTCTCTCTGGCGGGTTACGCCGATATCTTCCAGCGCAACGTGCTGGCCTCGGGGGTGGTGCCCCAGGTCTCGGCCATCATGGGCCCGTGCGCCGGCGGGGCGGTGTACTCTCCGGCCCTCACCGATTTCGTGGTGATGGTGCGGGACACCAGCCACATGTTCATCACCGGGCCCGACGTGATCAAGACGGTGACCAACGAGGAGGTCACCTTCGAGGAGTTGGGCGGGGCCATGACGCACAACGCCACCTCGGGCGTGGCCCATTTCGCCGCCGGCTCGGAGGAGGAGGGCCTGGCGCTGATCCGGGAGCTCCTCTCGTTCCTTCCCCAGAACAACCTGGACGACCCGCCCCGCCGCACCCCCAGGGACGATCCCAATCGGATGGACGATGAGCTGAACGCCGTCGTCCCGGACGACCCCGCCAAGCCCTACGACATGAAGGAGGTCATCCGCCGGGTGGTGGACGAGGGATACTTCCTCGAAGTGCACGAACACTTCGCCCAGAACATGGTGGTCGGGTTCGCGCGGCTGGATGGGCGGCCGGTGGGCTTCGTGGCCAACCAGCCGGCGGTGCTGGCCGGGGCGCTGGACATCAACGCCTCCATCAAGGCGGCCCGCTTCATCCGGTTCTGCGATGCCTTCAACATCCCCATCATCACCCTGGAGGACGTGCCGGGCTATCTGCCGGGCACGGCGCAGGAGTTCGGGGGGATCATCAAGCACGGGGCCAAGCTGCTGTACGCTTACGGCGAGGCCACCGTCCCCAAGGTCACCGTCATCACCCGCAAGGCCTACGGGGGGGCCTACTGCGTGATGGGCTCGAAGCACATGCGGGCCGACGTGAACCTGGCCTACCCCACGGCCGAGATCGCCGTCATGGGGCCCGAGGGGGCCGTCAACATCCTCTACCGCCGCGAGCTGGGCGAGGCGCGGGATCCGGGGGCCTTCCGCGCCGAGAAGGTGGCCGAGTTCCGCGAAAAGTTCGCCAACCCCTACGTGGCCGCGTCGCGCGGCTACGTGGACGATATCATCGAACCCCGGGAGACCCGCCCCAGGCTGATCCGCGCCCTGCGCAGCCTGGAGACCAAGCGGGACACGAACCCGCCCCGCAAGCACGGCAACATCCCGCTGTAGGCCGCCGGCTCCGCCGCCGCCCCGGCGCCCGGGGCCCGGCGGGCCTCCCCGGCCAAGGAGGCAGAGGATGCCCCGCGTCCTGGTTGTGGATGACGACCCGCAGGCCTGCGACCTGTTGTGCGAGTTCCTCAGCGCCAAAGCGTACGAGGTGAGCGCGGCCGCCACCGGGGGCGAGGGCCTGAAGCGCCTTCGGGAGGAGCGCCCCCACCTGGTCCTGTTGGACATCAACCTGCCGGATATGAGCGGCCTGGAGGTGCTCCGCGAGGCCAAGGCCATCGATCCGGCCGTGGGCGTGATCATGGTGACGGGCCTGCAGGAGGAGGAGATCGGGCGGCAGGCCATGCGGGACGGCGCCTTCGATTACATCACCAAGCCCCTGGACCTGCAGTATCTGGAGAAGAGCCTCTGGTACAAGATCACCACCATGACGCTGTGACGCGGGCGCCGCGGCATCCCGTGCGCCGGGGGAAGGATGTTTGAGAAGATCCTGATCGCGAACCGGGGCGAGATCGCCGTCCGCATCATCCGGGCCTGCCGGGAGATGGAGATCAGGACCGTGGCCGTCTTCTCGGAGGCGGATCGGGCGTCGCTCCACGTCCGCTACGCGGACGAGGCCCACTGCATCGGCCCGGCCCCCGCGGCCAAGAGCTACCTGAACATGGGGGCGATCTTGGAGGTGGCGGCCCGCAGCGGGGCCCGGGCCATCCACCCGGGCTACGGGTTCCTGGCCGAGAACCCGGCCTTCGCCGCCGTGTGCGCCGAGGAGGGGTTCGCCTTCATCGGCCCCCCGGCGGCCGCGATCCAGAAGCTGGGCTCCAAGACCTCGGCCCGGCAGCTCGCGGTGGCGGCCGGGGTGCCGGTGGTGCCCGGGGCCACCCAGGACCTGACCGACGAGGAGGCCCGGGAGGCGGCGCTGCAGTTCGGCCTGCCGGTGCTGATCAAGGCGGCGGCCGGCGGCGGCGGAAAGGGGATGCGGGTGGTGGCCGACGCGGCCGACCTGGCCCCCGCCATCCGCGCCGCCCGCTCCGAGGCCCAGTCGTCCTTCGGGGACCCGGCCATCTACGTGGAGAAGTACCTGACGGCCCCGCGCCACGTGGAGATGCAGATCCTGGCCGATGCGCACGGCCACGTGGTGTACCTGGGCGAGCGGGAATGCTCGGTGCAGCGGCGCCACCAGAAGGTGATCGAGGAGGCGCCCAGCCCGGCCGTCGCCCCGGAACTGCGGGGCCGCATCGGCGAGGCGGCGGTGGCCCTGGCGCGGGCCGGCGGGTACGTGAATGCCGGGACCATGGAGTTTCTCCTGGACCGGGAGGGCAACGTCTATTTCCTGGAGATGAACAGCCGCCTCCAGGTGGAGCACCCGGTCACCGAGATGGTGACCGGCATCGATCTGGTGAAGGAACAGATCCGCATCGCGGCCGGGGAGCCGCTCCGGCTCCGCCAGGAGGACCTGCGGATCCAGGGGCACGCCATCGAATGCCGCATCTACGCCGAGGACCCGTTCCAGAATTTCATCCCCTCGCCCGGCGTGATCCGCGGCCTCCGGGAGCCGGGCGGGCCGGGCGTGCGGGTGGAGAGCGGGGTGTACCAGGGTTACGAGGTGCCGGTCTTCTACGACCCCCTGATCTCCAAGATCGTCGCCTGGGGACGGGACCGGGCGGAGGCCGTGGAGCGCATGCGCCGCGCCCTGGCCGAGACCGTGGTGAAGGGGATCAAGACCACGGTGCCCTTCCACCGGTGGGTGATGGCGGACCCGGCCTACATGCGGGGCCAGATCGACACCAGCTTCATCGACACCCACTTCGCCCGCCGGGCCGAGGAGGAGGGGAGCCGCGATCGCGACGTGGCCCTCATCGCCGCGGCCCTGCGCCTCTACCTCAACGAGACCGCGGGTGCGGGCGTCGCCCGCCCGGAGGCCGTGCCCTCCCGCGAGAGCGCGTGGCGCATCGCGGCCCGCCGGGACGCGCTGCGGCGCCTCTAGGGTCTTGCCCCTCCGCGGCCCCCCGGCCGTGCCGGCGCGGGCGCGGCGGGATCCTTCAGCTGATGTCCGCGCGCCTCCGGGGGGCGGACGAGGACCGTTCGTGGCGAACCCCGCCAGCTACGTGGCCACCTGGCGCGGCCAGGAGGTTCCGATCCGGGTCTCGACCCTGGGCGACCGCTACCTGGTCCACCTGGGGTCCCGGAGCGTCGAGGTGGACATCCTGGCGGCCGGCAACGATCTCTATTCTCTCCTCCTGGGGGGCCGCTCCTACGAGGTGGACGTCCTGCCCATCGAGGACGGGCTGACCGTGCTCGTCCGCGGCGAGCCCTATCACCTGCGGATCCAGGACGAACGGACAGCGCGCCTGCGGGCCGCGGTGGGCAAAGGCAAGGCGCCGACCGGGAAACGGACCGTGGCGTCCCCCATGCCGGGGAAGGTGGTGAAGCACCTGGTGAAGGTGGGGGACGCGGTGGAGGCCGGACAGGGGGTCATCGTGGTCGAAGCCATGAAGATGGAGAACGAACTGCGCGCCCCCGGCCCCGGAACCGTCCGCGAGATCCGCGCCCCCGAGGGCTCGGTGGTGGCGGGCGGCGCCCCCCTGGTGATCATTGAATAGCGCCGGCAGGTGCCCCGGCCGCGGGAGGCCGGGCCAGGCATTGGCGCGATGAGCGCTCCCGTCACGTTGCGGTTGACCGAGGATCGGTTCCCGCCGAGGGCAGGGTATTCGGAGCCCTTGCCGCGGCGAAACCGGGTGCTCTACGTGGCGCGTGGCGAGATCACCGTGTGGCGGGGCGGAACCGGGGCGGAGGTGGAGCGGGACGCGGCGTGGTTCGGCGCGGGGGAGTGCACGGCCAAGGCGGGGCCGGACGGTGCGCGCGTCCTGCGGTTCGAGCTGGTGGCGGGCCCTGGGTCCGGGGCGGGGCTGCCGTCCGGATCCGTGGTGGAGAGCACGCTCCTCCTGGCGTCCCCGGTGGATCTGGAGCCGCAGGCGAAATACCTCATGCGCTGCGACCGGGTCGATTTCGATCCGGGTGGGGAGGCGCTGCCGCACGGGCACCGGGGGGGCGGCATCCGCTGCCTGCTCATGGGCCGCCTGGATGTCAAGGTGGCCGATGGGCCGTACCGCACCATGCGGCCGGGTGACGCGTGGTTCGAGAGCGGCAGGGAGCCGGTGCACGCCGTCGCCTCCAAGGAGGAGCCGACCAGCTTCATCCGCGTGAGCATCCTGCCGCGCGAGATCCAGGGGAAGAGCTCCATCCTGTACGTGGACCCGGCGGACGCGGCCCGCAGCAAGCCGCGCCGCTACATGGTCTTCGTGGACGATCCCATCGAGATCTGACGGGCATGGCATCCTGGGGCACCCCGAGCTACCCGCTGACCCTGCGGGCGGGGAGCGGACATGGATAATAAGGAAGAACGGGAAACCATCAGGGCCGAGCGGGAGCGGTGGGAGCGCGAGACGCTCAAGCGGGCGCTGGAGAAGGCGCCGGAGCGGCAGCCCGGCTTCGAGACCCCGTCCCAGATCCCCTTGCACCGGCTTTACACGCCGGAGGACGTGGGCCCGGAGTACCGGGACAAGCTGGGCTTCCCCGGCGCGTATCCCTTCACGCGCGGCGTGCAGCCCACCATGTACCGGGGCCGCCTCTGGACCATGCGGCAGTACGCCGGCTTCGGCAGCGCGGCGGAGGCCAACCAGCGATTCAAGTACCTCCTGCAGCAGGGCCAGACGGGGCTCTCGGTGGCCTTCGACCTGCCCACGCAGATGGGATACGACTCGGACGATCCGGCGGCCCGCGGCGAGGTGGGCAAGGTGGGCGTGGCCATCAGCAGCCTGGCGGACATGGAGGCGCTCCTGGACGGGATCCCCCTGGACCGGGTGAGCACCTCCATGACCATCAACGCCACGGCGGCCCTCCTGCTGGCCCTCTACGTGGCGGTGGGGGAGAAGCAGGGGGTCCCCCGCGCGGCGCTGTCCGGCACCGTGCAGAACGACATCCTGAAGGAGTACATCGCGCGGGGGACCTACATCTACCCGCCGCGGCCGTCGCTGCGCATCGTGACGGACATCTTCGCCTTCTGCGCCGCCGAGATGCCCCGCTGGAACAGCATCAGCATCAGCGGCTACCACGTGCGCGAGGCGGGCTGCACGGCGGTGCAGGAGGTGGCCTTCACCCTGGGCAACGGCATCGCTTACGTGGAGGCGACCCTGCGCCGCGGCTTGGACGTGGATGCCTTCGCCGCGCAACTGGCCTTCTTCTTCAACGCCCACAACACCTTCTTCGAGGAGATAGCCAAGTATCGGGCGGCCCGGCGGCTGTGGGCCTGCCTCATGCGGGAACGGTTCAAGGCGAAGGACCCGCGGTCCTGGATGCTGCGGTTCCACACCCAGACCTCCGGCGTGAGCCTCACGGCCCAGCAGCCGGAGAACAACGTGGTCCGGGTGGCCTACCAGGCCCTGGCCGCCGTGCTGGGCGGCACCCAGTCGCTCCACACCAACTCCCGCGACGAGGCGCTGGCCCTCCCCACCGAGGAGGCGGTGCGGATCGCCTTGCGCACGCAGCAGATCCTGGGCCACGAGACCGGCGTGGCGGACGTGATCGACCCGTTGGGCGGCTCCTACCTGGTGGAGGCCCTGACGGACCGGGTGGAGGCCGAGGCCCGCGCGTACCTGGAACGGATCGACGGGATGGGAGGCATGCTGCGTGCCATCGAGACCGGCTTCGTCCAGAAGGAGATCCAGGACGCGGCCTACCGGGAGCAGCAGGCCATAGAGGAGCGGCGCCGGATCGTGGTGGGCGTGAACGCCTTCACCGGGGACGAGAACACGTCCATCCCCCTCTTCCAGGTGGATCCCCGCATCGAGAGGGACCAGGTGGAGCGCCTGCAACGGGTCCGCGCGGGGCGGGACGGGGCGGCCGCCGAACGCGCCCTGGGCCGGCTGGCCGATGCGGCGCGAGGCGGCGACAACTTGATGCCCGCCATCCTGGAGGCCGTGCGGGCCTACGCCACGCTGGGCGAGATCTGCTACCGGCTTCGGGACGTGTTCGGCGAGCACGAGGAGTCGGTCGTCCTGTGATCGCCGGCCCCGTGGCGCCCCGCCGCCCGCTCCTCTGGATCGCGCTGGCGGCCCTGCCGTTCTTCCTGCTGGACCTGGGGCGCCCCGCCCTCACCGACGGCGAGGCCATGTACGCCGAGGTCCCGCGGGAGATGCGCGCGCGGGGCGACTGGGTCACGCCGCACGTCAACGGCACCCGCCACTTCGACAAGCCGCCCCTCATCTACTGGGCCATCGGGGCCGCCCAGGCGCTCCTGGGCGAGACCGAACTGTCCGCGCGCCTCTGGCCGGCCCTGGCCGCCTGGGCCACCATCCCCGTGGTGGGGGCCATCGGGGGCGCGTTGTTCGGGGCGCGCAGCGGGTGGCTGGGCGCCCTGGCCTTCGCCGCCAGCCTGGGGCCCCACCTCTTCGGCCGCCAGGTGATGCCGGACGCCATGCTCTGCCTGTGGATCGCCCTGGCGATCCTCGGGTACGCCAGAGGCTTCCTGCGCGGCGGGGAGGGCCGCGGCCCGTGGCCGTGGGTGATGTACGCCAGCCTTGGCCTCGCCGTCCTCACCAAGGGCCTCTTGGGGGTGGGGCTGCCCGCCGCGATCGTCGGCCTGCACGCGCTGCTGAGCGGACGCCTGCGGGCATTCCGCTCGTGGCGCGCGCTGGCGGGCCTGGCCCTGGCGGCCGCCGTGGCCCTCCCGTGGCACCTGGCCGTGGCCCGGGCGAACCCGGACTTCTTCGGGTACTACGTGATCCGGGAGCACCTGCTTCGATTCACCGGTCGGCGCTTCCCGCAGGACGAGGTCCTGCCCCTCCCCATCTTCATCCTCCTCACGCTGGTTTGGACGTTCCCGTGGGCGGGCCTGGTACCCCAGGCGCTGGGGCGGGCGGGGCGCCGCCTGGCCGCGGCCGGCGCCCGGAAGGCCGAGGACCTGCTGCCGCTCCTGTGGATCGGGATCGTCATCGGGCTCTTCGCCGCCTCGCGGTCCCGGCTCGAGTACTACGCCCTACCGGCGATGCCGGCCGTCGCCCTTCTGGTGGGCAGGTTCTGGGACGAGGTCCTGCCGCCTGCGGGGAACCCGGGCGGCGGCGCCCCACGGCCCGCCTCCCGGCGGGCGCTGGTGCTGGCCCTCGGCGCCACGGCCGCCCTGATGGCGGCTGCCGCCGCGGCCTCGCTGGTGGTGCTGGGCCCGTGGAAAGATGTGGTGTCGCGCGCCGTCGCCGCCTGGTGGCCGGAATCGGGGTGGTTCGGCGGCCCGGAGCAACAGGCGGTGCTGGAGCGGATCCGGATTCCCACCATGGTTACGCTGATGGGGGCCGCCGGGCTTACCCTGGGCGCGCTGGCGGCCGCCCGCCGCGGCCGCCACGGAGTCGCGTGCGCCCTGCTGGCCGGCATGATGGCGCCCATCCTCGCCCTGGTCCACTGGGGCTTTCTGGTGGTGGAGCCGTGGCAGTCCAGCCGGCCCGTCGCCGAGATCGTGCAGCGGATGGCGGGGCCGGACGATCCCGTGGTGTTCCAGGAGCCGTACGAATACATGTGGGTGGGCGGGATCACCTTCTACGCGAGGCGGATGGTTTTCATCCTCAAGGACCCGCGCTTCGAGGGCGCCCCGGCGCGCCGCCGCGAGCCGCCGGAGCGGTTTCTAGACCGCCGGCAGCTCGAGGCCCTCTGGGCGTCGGGCCGACGGGTCGTGGTGGTGGCGGATGAACGCGGAGGCGTGGAGGCCGCCCTGGGCCGTGTCCGCCCCGCGGAGGTGCTGGGGCGAGCCGGCGGGCGGGTGGTGTTCCGTCCCCGGGACGTTGGGAGGCCAGGAAGCTAGGACGCTGGGAGGCTGACATGGCGCCGTACTCGGAATTCAGGCCCCGTCGCTCGGGTGTTCAAGCATCCTAGCGTCCCGGCGTCCAAGCACCCCAGCGGCATGAGGCGCCTCATCGTCAACGCGGATGATTTCGGATTGTGCGCCAGCGTGAACCGGGGGATCCTGGAGGCGCATCGGCAGGGGATCGTCACGTCGGCCACGCTGCTGGCGGGGGCGCCGGGTTTCGAGGAGGCGGTGGCCCTGGCCCGCGGGGCGCCCGGGCTGGGCGTGGGCGTGCACCTGAACCTGACCCGGGGGCGGTCTGTGAGCCCACCCCCTCGCGTCTCCACGCTGGTCAGGGACGATGGGATGTTCGTGCAGACCCCGTGGACCCTCGCCCTCGGCCTCTTGAGGCGCCGTATCGCCCGGGACGAGGTGCAAGGGGAATGGGCGGCGCAGATCGCCCGCGTGCGTGCCTCCGGCATCACCCCCACACACCTGGATAGCGAGAAGCACGTGCATTTGCTGCCCGGACTCCTCGACGTGGCGCTGGGCCTGGCCCGGGAGCACGGGATCGGCGCCATCCGGGCCGCGGCGGAGCCGGGCGTGTGGACCCGCCTTGCCCCAATGAATCCCCAGTGGTATAAAACCTGCGGCGTGGCCGTGCTGGGCCGTCGGGCCCGCCGGCACGCGATGGCGGACGGGCGGCGGACGCCTGACCGCCTGCTGGGGGTGCTCGATGGCGGGCGCCTGGACGAAGGTCGGCTCGTGCGCCTCCTGGGCCTCGTGGGCCCGGGCGCGACGGAACTGATCTGTCATCCAGGCTACGACAGCCCGGAGCTTCGCCGGCTCGTGGCGGAAACCGGCGGGGGATACCTGCTGGCGGCACGGGAGGCGGAGGTCCGGGCCCTCACGGCCTCGCGGCTGCGCGGGGCGCTGCGGGAACGCGAGATCGAACTCATCCACTACGGGCAGCTGTAGCGTAGGGCGTAAGGCGTAAGGGGTGAGGCGTAAGGGGTAAACGCCCCTCACGTTTCACGCCTTACGTCTCACGTTGTGGAACGGGCACGGGAACAGACGCGATGGCACGATGCCAGATCTCGGTGGTGGTCCCCCTCCACAACGAGGCGGACAACGTCAAGGAGCTGTACGATCGGCTCACGGCCGCCCTGGAGGGCCTGGGGCGGACGCACGAAGTGATCTTCGTGGACGATGGCAGCCGGGACCTCACCTTCCAGCGTCTGGCCGAGCTGCAGGCCGGGGACCCGCGGGTGCACGTCCTACGCTTGCGCCGCAACTTCGGGCAGACGGCGGCCCTGGCCGCCGGGTTCGACTTCGCCGAGGGCGACGTGGTCGTGGCCATGGACGGCGACCTGCAGCACCTGCCCGAGGACATCCCGAAGCTCCTGGCCAAGATCGACGAGGGCTACGACATCGCCAGCGGCTGGCGCGCCCGGCGGGTGGATCACCTCCTGCTCCGCCGCCTGCCGTCGCTGGCGGCCAACCGGCTGATGGCCTGGCTCAGCGGGATCCCCATGCGGGACTTCGGGAGCACCTTCAAGGCCTACCGGCGCGAGGTCATCCAGGGCACGGAGCTGTACGGGGAGCTGCACCGGTTCATCCCCGCCCTGGCGAGCTGGCAGGGGGTGAGCATCGTGGAGGTGCCCATCGCCAACATGCCCAGGCGGCGGGGCGCCTCCAAGTACGGCCTCTCGCGGACGTTTCGGGTCCTCTTCGATCTGCTCACGGTCAAGTTCCTCATCCATTACCTGGAGCGCCCCCTGCAGTTCTTCGGCCTCTGGGGCTTGGTCTTCTCCGGGACCGGGTTTGCGATCCTGGCCGCGGTGACGTTCTGGAAGGTGGTGTATGGCGTCTCCATCTACGATTACCTGGGCTCCCTGCTCCTGGGGATGCTCCTGATGATCGTGGGGATCCAGATCGTGGCCGTGGGCCTCTCCACCGAGGTGAGCACCCGCATCTACCACACCGTCCGCCACCGCCGCATCTACGTGATCCGCGAGGTGCGGAGCGCGCGGCGCCGCCCCGAGCCGGGCGCGGGGGATGCCCCCGGGCCCCGTGGCACGCCCCCGACATGACCCCACGATTCCCCTGAAATCCCTCCCGAACCCAGCAGGCCGCTGAAAAACCCGTTTTCTGCAGGCTGCTCAAAAAGGTCCAGATGCAAGGCGGCGGGCGATGCGAGGTACGAGGCGTACTTGGGCCGTACGTCGCAGTGCCGCGCGAGCCCGCCAACGCGGCAGATGGGCCTTTTTCAGCAGCCCGCTAG
>Ga0187780_10000582_pt1 | contig 27362 bp, 24 predicted proteins | sample 1015_Q2_SP10_20__FD_132429 | JGI IMG/M metagenome (GOLD analysis project Ga0187780, IMG submission 132429) | Tropical peat soil microbial communities from peatlands in Department of Meta, Colombia - 1015_Q2_SP10_20_MG | ecosystem: Environmental > Terrestrial > Soil > Wetlands > Peat | place... | reverse complement strand
TCGTCACGTGATCGAGCAGGAAATTGCGGTAGCGGGATGCGATCCCGCCATCTTTCTCGCTGGCGAATATTTGCGGCGTCATACGAACACGTCTACGGTGGTCGGATGGACAATGGGCAGTGGCGCCGCGCTAGAGGCATTGAAACGAGGAGAAGTTCATATTGCTGGTCTCCACATTGTCGATAGCACGTCGGGCGAATCGAATCTGCCCTATGTGAAGCGGCATCTCAAAGGATACGACGTGGACATCGTGACATTCGCCCGATGGGAAGAGGGCCTCATAGTGTCCGCCGGCAACCCCAAGGGTATTCGAGCAATCACGGATCTGGCGCGTCCCGACGTGCGATTCATCAATCGGGAATCGGGCGCGGGTGCGCGGATTCTTCTCGATCAGAGGTTATCGGCAGCCGGTGTGCCATCCAACCGCGTGAAGGGCTATGACCGGCTTGCGTCGTCGCACTTTCATGTGGCGCGCTTGATCTCCGAGGGGCAGGCCGACGTTGGCGTCGGTGTGCGCTTCGCCGCAAACTATTATGGGCTCGACTTCGTTCCGCTCCAGGAGGCTCGGTATGATCTGGTCGTTCCCAAAGCTTATCTCGCCGCTCATCCCACACTGCAAAGCTTCTTTGAGACGATCGTGACGCATGATTGGACCGAGGCATTGACGCTGGGTGATGTGATCGCGGTGATGGAGAATGGTCAGGTGTTGCAGGTTGGCTCACCACAAGACGTGTTTTCTCGTCCCAAGAATGCTGAGGTCGCGCAGATTGTGGGAGTGGAAACCGTCGTACAGGGTCATGTGATCGAGCAAGCAAACGGGCTGGCCACCGTCCGCGTCAATGGAACGACGCTCAAAGGCTTGGGATCAGATGAAATTGGCTCGCCGGTGTTCGTCTGTATTCGAGCCGAAGATGTGGTGTTGGAACAAGCGGGCAGTGGCATAACGAGCGCGCGCAATCATCTTGTCGGGAAGGTGAGCGAAATCATTCCGCACGGGGTCATGGTGCAGGTGAAGATCGAATGTGGCTTTCCCTTGGTGGCGATGGTCACCCGAGGGGCGTTGGAAGATTTATCGCTGAATGTCGGGAGTTCGGTGATCGCCGCGATGAAAGCCGGCGCGGTCCATCTGGTACCGAGAGCCTAGCCTGCCGCCAAAAGGCACTGATCCGACCGATTCGGGGTGCCGCTAGATGATTGGCCTACCACAAGCAACCTGTTAATCTGTGATTGGCCGGAAAACGAATTGCTCCAACCCTCAGAGGAGAAGAGGCTCGGTAGGTACAAAACCTGCGTGTTCCCGACGTGTTCGTTCCAGAGCACAAACCGCCTGAAATAACCTCATTCGACCTGAATACACCCAACTTGCCAACACATCGCAAACCGCTCCCAGAGCGCCGCTTAATTGTATCGATATAGCCTTCCGCACAGATCAATGTTGAGAGTGACAGTTACTCCGAGGAGCCTTGTTCGTTTTTCACGCTGTGTGTGTTGAGCGAAACCTCTCGCCAACGAGTCGGATAATTACCTTTGACCAAGGTCGTCTAGTCTGCAACTTCGCGCGGGCGTACCGCACCGATCGTGGAAAGATAATCACCTTCATCAAAACTTCACAGCGTTGTCTAGCAACATTCAGAAGAGCATTACACTCGCCAAAACTCTTCTTGACGCCGCCGCCGAGGGGGCTTGGGTAGGATGGAGAACGACAAAGGCGAACTATTGTCTCCCGATGCGGTCCGGAAAGTTCGAAATCACACCGTCAACGCCGAGCGCTAATGCGCGCTGGATCTCGCTGATGCTGTCTGCCGTATAGACCCACACGAGCAGGTTCTCCTGGTGGAAGGCATCGACCAGGCGGCGGGTGACCGTGTCATGCCGAAGACCGACGTATGCGGATCTATATTCCCTTGCACGAGCAACCGGTGCCCGGGGTAGCCGACTGAACAGCACCATGAGTGCCGCCTCTGGATCGACCGATCGAACTTGGGTCAGTTCGCCGTGCAGGAAAGAGGCATAGATTACCGGGTAGCTGAATCCAGCCTCGCGGACCGCGTCGACAGTCTGCTGCGCCACTCCTTCGACCTTGAGTTCTAACATCAGACCTGTTTTACCGGAAGCCGCCTTGAGCACTTCATCAAGCGTTGGAACGTGTTCACCATTCCCCGCGTTGAACGCCTGTACTTCCCGCAGTGACAAGGAGTCGACTCGTCCTTTTCCGTTGGTTGTTCGACTGATTGTCGCATCATGAAGAGCCACTAGGATCCCGTCTGCCGTGCAGCGCACGTCAATCTCCACAAAGTCGACTTGCAATTCGATCCCTCTTTGAATCGCGGCCAACGTGTTTTCCGGAGCATGACCAGCAGCTCCACGATGGCCGATTCTCACCACACGAGGCATGGGATCTCCGGAATCAATGCGAAGACAGAAGTGGTTGGAGTTAGGAATCAGCGCTAATGGATGGCGCAAATCGGAGGTTGTGTGCGTCCAAATGTTCGAGATATTCCTTCATCCGTTTTCGCTCGTAATTCTTCACCAATTCGATCACCTTGCCATCAATCTCCAGCAATCCGAGGCCAGGAGGGATCGCGTCTGGGCGGATGACAAAAAGATTGACTCCCATCTCCTTGGCTTTCATCTGTGCTTCCGTGAGGCGGTGGTGGATGTATCGCTCATTCAATCGTAGCAGGTCGTTTAACTCGAGAAGATCCCGCAAGGGGTGTGGGTCAACACGAACACTCTTCCTCGGAACGTTGAGAAAGATGAACACCGTATCGCATCCGAGGCTGAGAGCCTCTTCAACCGGGAGGGGATTGGCGAGATCAGCATCGAGGTATCGGTAGCCGTCTATTTCAACCATCTCAAACAAAGGGTACAAAGCCATGGAGGCGCGGATACGCTTAAAGAAGACATCATGTTTGGATTTCTGGATCCGCGCGTCTTCAGATTCATCCATCGCGAGATCTCGGTCCTTGTTTGAAAAGATCACGGTCGCTCCATCTTCATACCGTTCAGTCAGGATATGCCACACGGTGGGGCTTGCGAGCACCTTCTGCAGGTCAATCTGCTCACCGAGTCTCGCTAAAAGCGGGAATGGATCCAGGAAGGCCTTCATCCTCTTGAATTCAAAATATTTATCCACTTCGTCGAACGCTTCTTGGACTTCAGGCGCCTGCACGAGCCGCCGGAATGACTTGTGCTGGGATTCAAATGTGTCCATGAGGCGAAATATAAGACTCACGGTGCGACCCGCTACGCGGAACGGCATGCGCACACAAAAGGATAGGACCAGCGGCAGAAACTTGAGTGCCCTCCTCAGATCGTGGAGTATCGATCCGCTCGGCCCCCAGCCCTGAGTCACCCGTGGTACAACCCCTAAGAGACGTGCCAATTTCTCGCGGAGGAACGGGTGGACTTCGTAGATCGCCTCCGGAGAGGTGATATATTCTTCCCAGATGCGGAGAGTTTTCTCGGCTCCGACTACTCCGGGATTCTCGACGAAGCCGAGAGCATTGCAGGTTCCAGCTGAGGAACTCATGATGTGGGCTGGTATCAAGCCGGCATTGACCAATTCTGCAGCCGCAGCCGCCTGGATGACAGCCTTACACCCACCGCCGCAAAAGACGAACAGAATCTTCCCGTATTTGTTCGACAGATGATCAGACATGCGAATTCCCCAGCTTTGCATACCCAGAACACCTATAGGGTGCCAAGACGGCTACACGATGTTGCCAACGACGTGGGTGCGCTAAAACGCCCAGCGCATAGCTTGCTCGGCCAGTGTCCGGACAGAAGGGACCCCACCCAATGAACTCGTACGATGTCTGCATTGTAGGAGCCGGGGTCGTCGGATGCGCCATTGCCCGAGAGTTAGGGCGGCGGCAGTGGACCGCTCCGCTCCGCATCGCCGTACTGGAACAACGCGCGCGGGTGGGAGAAGAGACCAGCGGGCGCAACAGCGGTGTGCTCCATAGTGGAATCCACGAACATCCCCGTTCATTGAAGGCCCTATTGGCACGAGAGGGAAGCGCATCGACGGTGTCATACGCGTTACAGCACAACATCCCCCTGCTCCAAACAGGCATGGTCATCGCCATTTCGCGCGAGGATATCCGCCGAGGTCTCTGGCGTGAGATGTCCATGCTCCGGCGTCTGTGGATCAACGCCTGGAAGACCAAAATCCGGATGTCGTTTGTGACGCCGTCGGGATTACAGACGTGGGAACCCCATCTTCGTGCCTGCTGTGGCATTGTCATTCCAAGCGTCTGTGTCATCGATTCGCTCGCCTTTGTGCAATCACTCAAGACCGACTCGGAAGCTACTGGTGCCGAGTATCTTTTCACTAACCGAGTGATCGGCATCGATGAAGAGGCGGCTTCCTACATCGTCACCACCGATCATCAGCAAATCCGTGCTACGTGCTTAATCAATGCTGCAGGCCTCCATGCCGACGATGTTGCCACTCTTGCCCTACATAATAATAAGTATACCATCAGCCCCCTGCGGGGTGAGTACTACGAGGTGGTCACCGCAGAGAAAAAGCACCTTATTAACCGTTTGGTGTACCCTGCCCTACCTCCTCAAGCAACCGGCAAGGGGATTCATTTCGGCCCCCGTCCGAATGGACAGGTGTTCCTGGGACCCAACGAGGTGGCAATCCACAATAAAACGGACTATACGTCGCGCAAGACACCGCCGGGCGTGTTCCTCGACGCCTTGAAGAAATTCCTTCCGGCCCTGGAAGAAGGCGATCTTCGGTGGGCTTATTCCGGAATCCGGCCTTGTGTTGTGAAAGAAGATCAGCGCAAGAGCGACTTCATTGTCTCCGTAGACAGGAAAGACCCGCCGCTCATCAATCTGGTAGGCATTGAATCGCCCGGACTCTCTGCCGCGTTGGCGCTGGCTCGATATGTTGGCGACCTGCCTTGCGTTCAGGGACGTTTTCGCCCGGTTGGCCCCCGTCCTTCCCCCTGTGACGCCTAGGAACGTTGAAGGGAGAGTCGCTCCGTTTCTTCAACGCGCAACACCCGGTGCAGTGTCTTTCCAAGAATCGATCTGGGTAGTTCCTTGCGGAACTCAATCTTCTTAGGAACCTTGTAGGATGCCAGGTAACGTCGGCAATGTGCGAGGAGGTCGTCCGCAGAGACGTGTTCAACCGTGATGACAACAAACGCCTTAATCGATTCGCACCCGTCCCTGAGCTGCACTCCGATGACGGCCGCCTCACTGACATGCGGATGAAGAGCGAGCACCTGCTCAATCTCGGCTGGGTACACATTAAAGCCGGAGGTTGACAGAATCATATTCTTCTTGCGATCCACGATGTAGAAGAAGCCATCTGGATCGGCGCGCGCGACGTCGCCGGTCGCGAGCCATCCCTCGGGCTTCAGCACGTTCGCTGTTTCCACAGGATTGTTCCAGTACCCCTGCATCACTTGTGGACCCCGCACCCAGAGTTCACCGACCTCGCCAACCGGGACTTCACGACCCGTCTCGTCGACGATTTTTGCCTCAGTGTTTGCGATCGGCAATCCGATAGACCGCTTGACCGAGAGACCGCGGGGAATATTGCAGTGCGTCACCGGTGAGGCTTCTGAGAGGCCGTATCCTTCAACAATCATGTGGCCAGTCTTTTCTTTGAATGTTTTCAGGAGTTCATAGGGCAGCGCGGCTCCCCCGCAAATTACAAATCTCGTCGCCTTGAAATCGTTCGCATCACAATGGTCGAGAAGCTTTCGCACAAGAGCAGGAACAAGTGTGATCACGGTGGGTTGCTTCTTGCGAAGAATCGTCAGCAGAACAGACATGTTCCGAGGGTCAGGGACTAGCACCATACACCCTCCGACGGCCAGGCAGATATTTTGCGTGACCGTCATTCCAAACACATGAAAGAGAGGCAGCGCCGCGAGAAAGCTCTCCACTCGTTCGGCGGGCGCAAACCAGCTGATGAGTTGCTGAATGTTGGCCGTCAGATTGCGGTGACGCAGCTCCGCTCCTTTGGATATGCCGGTGGTGCCCCCTGTATATTGAAGGAGCGCGATATCGTCCGGCGTCACGACCGGAAGGTCCTTCGGCGCGACGGGGGTCACGCGATCCAGCACATCGTGGAAAAACAGCGTCGTATCCTTCGCCGGGATCTCAGGAGGCGGTTGGCCGTTGCGATGTCGATAGATATACTTCGCGATCGTCGTCATGAAATCGGTGATCCGGGTGACGATGATCAGGTCCAGGTCCAGCTGCTGGATTTTCTGGTACATCAAGTCGAGAACTACGATCACTCGCGCCCCCGCATCTCGCAGCTGGTGCGACAGCTCGTGTTCCGTATAGGTGGGGTTGCAGGCCACGACGATGCCCCCCGCCCTTAATATGCCGAAGTAGGCGATGACTGCCTGCGGAGAATTTGGAAGACAGAGGGCAACGCGATCACCCTTCCGAACTCCCAACGCCGCCAGCCCGCAGGCAAATCGCTCCACGAGCGAGTAACATTCCTGATATGAGAGCGTCTTGCCGAAGAAGTAGAGAGCCGGCCGGCGTGAAAACCGTTTCGCGCTCCGGGACAACATCGATAGGAGCGTCTCGGAGTAAAGCGAGAGCTCGTGGGGGACTCCCTCGGGATAATGTAAGAACCACGGTTGTTCACGCATGCAGCACTCCGCTTGGAGCGAGTTAACTCAACACCCTCTCACCACTACCACCCACCGCTCAAGAGACTCGGACAAGGCTCAAACCGTTTGCCGTACTTGATCGCCAGCGCTTCCAATGCCTGGGCTATCTGTCCAGGTGTCATGGTCTGGCGAGCCCATGTAAGCAGACCTCCACGGAACGCGGGAAACCCAATCCCATACGTGAGAGCAAAATCAACCTGCCAGGGATGCTCCACAATCTTGTCGTGCAGACAGCGCACCGCTTCGTCAACCATGGGAAGAAATAAGCGCTGCTGAAGGATGTCGTCGGAGACGGAATCAACCGCCGAAGACTCTGTACGACGATAGTGTGCAATGAGTTCAAGCGCCTGCGCATTCTCTTTACCTGACTTCCAAAATGTCACCGGCTTCTTGGCGGAAAGGAAATTCCGCAGCAGCGCGTCGCGGGATTCTATTCGAGATCCTAACGCGGCGAGCGAAGTCAGGACATGCATGGCGACCGGAAGTCCGATCAGGTCGACGAGTTCGAGAGGACCCATCGGATGCCCGCTGTCCACTGCCATGCCAAAGTTTTTGGCGATCGCGTCAATGCGCCGAAGAGAGATACCCTCTCCCACCATGATCACGGCCTCTGCCAAATAGCGTGAGAGGATTCTGTTAACGAGGAATCCTGGTCCGTCACGCACCACCAGCGGAAACTTGCCCAGGCGCTTCGCCACAATGCAGGCCTGCGCCAAAACCCTGTCGGATGTGAAGGGCGCTCGCACCACCTCCACCAACTGCATTTTGGCGACAGGATTGAAGAAGTGGAGTCCGACACACCGTTCAGGATGAGCAGCCTTCACGGCAATGTCGGCCAAGGTGTACGATGACGTGTTGGTGGCAAATATCGCGTCGGGTCGTGCCTCGGACTCAAACTCCGCAAGCACCGCCCGTTTCACGTCCAGTTTCTCCGACACCGCCTCGATCACAAGAGAGGCAACGCTTACATCCCTGAGGTCAGTGGTTGGTGTAATCCGCATCATTCGATAGCGCAGCTCGGAAGGAAGGATGATCCGCTTACGCACCTGGACAGCCTGCCCTTGATGGATCCTGCCCATCGCCGTCGCGAGAATGTTCGACGCCACATCCCGCAGCACGGTCGAATACCCTTTTTCGGCGAGCTGCCCGGCGATTTGGGAGCCCATCAAGCCGGCTCCCAGCACACCAATGCGAGTCACAGCCTCCGGAACGGGAGCAACCCTCCGTTTCACCTCCTCGCCTCTCAGGAACAGACCAACGAGGTGTACAGAGATCGGGCCGGCCATAAGGTCCAGCAAGAGCGGCTTCTCGACTTTTAGTGATCCCTCCAAGACACTCAGATGCATCCCCTTCTCCACTGCATCGATGGCACGAAGCGGAGCGGGATAAAAATGCCTGACTCGCTTGATGACCTGACGTCGCGCATAGCGACACACCAGCGAACGAATCACTGGGACGCTGAAGAGCCTCTCGTTAGCCCGGAGCTGCCGTGGTCGAAGAGGAGTCGACCCAAGTTCACAGGCCCGCGCAATGGCGACGTGAACGAGGGTTTCTTTCGCAACCTCCTCAAGGGTTCGAACCGTAGAGGGGATAGACGTCACCATTGCTTCCGCAAGGCCTATTTTCAAAGCCTGCCGAGGGAAAATTGTCTTTCCCGTTGCGATCATGTCCAAAGCCGCCGGTAAGCCGATTAACCGTGGAAGGCGCTGCGTACCCCCAAATCCGGGCAGAATACCAAGCTTGACCTCCGGCAGGGCAAAGCAGGTCCTCCCATGAGCACTGGCAAGCCGCGCATGGCAGGCCAGCGCCAGTTCGAGCCCTCCGCCCAGACAGGCGCCTTCCACCGCGGCGACAAAAGGTTTTGGCGAGCGCTCCATTTCGCCAAAGACTCTGTGGGCAGTAATGACCAGTTGCTCTAACTCCTGAAAGGAATGGCGCTGCTGTGCGTCATGCATCTGTTCCAAATCGGCTCCGGCACAGAAATTTCCTTCTTTCAGGCTCGTCAGCACCACGCCTTTGACGGCGGTGGAATGTTGCGCAAACCGGACGATCTCCTGCCATTCAGAGAGGCTCTCACCATTGAGCACATTGACCGACTTACCCGCGTAATCAAAACCTGCAAGGAGAATTCCCCCGTCAGCGACTGTGGTCTTGAAATGCCTGAATTCGCCTGACATCTCTATTTCCTCTCCAAGATCATCGCCACACCCTGTCCGCCCCCGACACACATACTGATCAATGCCCGCTCCGCATGCCGCCGTTTGAGCTCAAACAAGGAGGTCGTGGCCAACCGTAGACCGGAAACACCGACCGGATGACCGAGGGCGATAGCCCCGCCATGCGGATTGAGATCGTCGATTGGGATTTCGCCGAGACGTTCAGTCCATCCATAGCGGCCAAACTTGCGCTCCATGAGAGACGATGAGTCCAGAATGCGAGTGATCCCCAATACCACGGACGCAAAGGCTTCGTTGATTTCACAGACTGCAAAGTCCTTGAGGGTCAAGCGAGCCTTCGACAGGACCTTGGCGATGGCCCCGACTGGGGCGAGGCCCATATAGGCTGGCTCATACCCGAAGTCGGCGTAGTCTTTTACATATCCGAGGATCGGCAGCCCAAGGGATTTGGCCTTCTCTTCCTCCATGAGGAGCATGGCCGCAGCTGCGTCGGTGATTTGCGAGGAATTGGCCGGCGTCACCGAACCGTGGCGCTTATCGAAGACAGACTTCACATCGTGAAACATCTGTTGATCGGCATCCTCCCGAAATCCGTTGTCTCGCTCAATGTAGGCGTTGCTCTCTGAGACAAACATGGGCACAACTTCCTCGGCAAAGAGTCCGCCTTTCCATGCTTGCGCCGCCAGCCTGTGCGATCGAACGGAAAACCCGTCCTGGTCCTCGCGAGTGATGCTCAGCGAAGGATCTTTCGCAATATTCTCCGCCGTCTGTCCCATAATAAGGTCGCACATCGGGTCCGTGAGGCCCATGATCAGCCCTATTCCAGGCGGATATTTTTTAAGATTTAGCAACTTGGGAAGAAGGGCAACCACGCTGGCGGTTCGTTCTTGACGACTTCTGGCTTTGCCGAATTGGAGGAGAAGGTCAGCCACCGTTCGGTTATAGACAACCGGGATTCGGCTCATCGCTTCCATACCGATCACGAGCACGGTGTCGGCATCGCCGCTCCGAATGCGTAGACTCGCATAATAGAGTGCCGTCACTCCGGAGCCGCAATTTTTGCCGGCCACTGTATCGGCTGGAATCGTCGGAGGGAGTCCACCGGTGACGGCCGCGACCCGTGTCGGATTTACTGAATGCATGGGGGTCGCGACATTGCTTCCCAACACGCAATCGATCGCCTGCAAAGGGAGATTCCAGCGGTGACAACGCGCAATCATTTCGCGGACGACCCAGGCTCCCAGCACTTCCGCATCCGTCTCGCGAAAATCTGTACCTTCCTTGCAGAAGGGAGTACGAAATCCGTCGACGACCACGACATTACGCATGATGTTCGCCTCGTCCGAAATCCTGAATGATGCCCTACTGACATCGTACCATGAGGCCGACGATTTGCCTTGTTTCTTGGAGTATTGAGTCTCCCGCATAAGGAGGGATAGGAACCGCGTCCCTCTCATTACGAGACAGAGTCGGCATAATCGGCCCTAAAATGGTGGTAAAGTTACATGGATACACCGAGGTACAAAATGGAAGATGCCTCTTAGGAAGAAAGGCCAACATGGGCCATACAGATGTGTTTAAAGGGTCCGAGGCGATCGCTGAAGCCGCCCGGGATAAGGCTTCCTACACCGGCTTTATTGCGGGTTTGTTCGAAGCCGATGTCCGGTGGGACCTCTTCACCTCTATCGGCCTCCCGGAGGTGAGTCCGTCGGCCTTAGATTTTCTGGAACGACTCACGCCTACCCTTCTGTCCCTGGATCCCGAACGGGTCGATAGCGAGGGAGAACTCCCTGAGCCGGTTATTAAAACCTTGGCTCACCTCGGAGCACTGGGAATCAAGATCCCCAAATCGTTCGGCGGGCAGGAATTCACTCAATATGAATATCAAAAGGTTGCCACCCTGTGCGGAAGCGTCGACGCTTCGCTGACAGTGCTGTTGTCGGCAGCGCAATCAATCGGCGTTCCCGAGCCGCTGCGCCTTTTTGGAACGGAAGAGCAAAAAACGAAGTATCTTCCACGGCTGGCAAAGGGGGAGATTTCAGGGTTTGCGCTCACGGAGCGAAACGTTGGCTGCGATATCTCCAAAGTGGACACGTACGCTATCCGTGTCGCGGAGAATGGAAAGACCGTCGGCTACCGCCTCACAGGAGAAAAATTCTTCATTACGAATTCCGCGAAGCACGATGGCGAATTTCTGTCGTCCATGCTGGTCGTCATTGTACGAATCGTGGATCGTCCTGAGGAACTCCGGGACCCCCGGGCACACAAGCGGTATGGAGCCTTCATCGTCGAGACTCAATGGCCGGGATGCTCCGTCACTCGTCTGCGATTTGAGGGCGTCAGAGGTATTTACAACGGCATCCCGAGGTTCAACAATGTGTACGTCCCGATTGAAAATCGCCTCGGCAGCGAAGAGGACGGCCTGAGGATCGCGCTCGCCACCCTTACCGTCGGACGCCTGACTCTCCCTGCAGCCTGTCTGGGAGGCCTCAAGCAGTGCCTGTCCGTGATGCGCTGGTGGGGGCAGACTCGCGTCCAATGGAACAAACCGATCGGCGAACACAACCTGGTCGGAGAAAAACTCTGTCGCGTGGCAGCCTATACGCTGGCGCTCGATGCCGTAATGGCCTTCTGCGGAGCATGGGCCAAGAAGAAGGGTGACCTTCGGCTGGAGTCGGCGGCCGCCAAAATCATCGGAAGCGAATGGTACTGGGAGGCAGTCAACGACCTGTTCCAGATCCGCGGCGGACGAGGATTCATGACCGCCGAGGCCCAGCGGAAGACCGGCGAACCGGTCATTCCGGTGATGCGCATGCTTCGCGACGCGCGGATTAATCTCGTATGGGAGGGAACGAGTGAGATTCTTCGCATCTGGATGGCGCGCGAGTCTCTTGCTCCCTATCTCGATCAAGGTCTCGCCATTCTCGAAGGATCACTTTCCCGCAAGATCGCCGCGACATTTTATTACGCGCACATGTCGCTCCTCTCCTGTCTCACTTTCGCTCATTCCGGCTCCGCTTCTGCGTCATACGGGAGAGACTATGCCCGGTGGGTTCGTTTTATCGAGTCTTCCTCACGGAATCTGACACGATCAACCCTCATCGCAACACTCCGTCACCGACAGAAGCTGCACAATAAGCAACTCTTGCTGCAGCATTTGGTGAATGACAGTCTGTTACTCTTCCCCATGGCCGCGGTTCTCTGGTTTGCCTCCCAACCGGAAATGAGAGACAAGCCCGGGATCCGTGCGCTCGTCGATTACTTCTGCCAGGATATGGCGGATCGTCTGCGCCCTCCCTCCTCGATCGCCGCGAAAATCCGTCGACACAAGAAGGATACCGTTGTGTATCACCTATCAAAAGCCATCATGAATGGCGAATATGCATGGCTGGAGGAAGGGATTGTGCCCTGCTTGAGAAAAGTCGAGCCCACTCGTAACATGACGTAAGTCTTATGGTACGTCTCTCGAGTTATTGATACAGCTCCGCCAAGCCAAGCGAAACAAGAGGAGATTCAACAGTGAGCAAGTCCCAGCAGGCAGTCATTGCCAGCGCGGTGCGAACCCCGATGGGCAGCTTCAACGGCGTATTCAGCTCCGTACCGGCGACGAAACTTGGCAGCATCGCCATTGCCGAAGCCCTCAAACGCATTCAGGTACCGCCTGAGCGGGTGGATGAGGTCCTGATGGGTTGCGTGCTCAGCGCCGGGCTCGGCCAAGCACCGGCCAGGCAGGCATCGATCGGAGCCGGAATTCCCAACTCCGTCGGCGCCACGACGGTGAACAAGGTCTGCGGGTCCGGCATCAAGACGGTGATGATGGCCTCTCAGGCTATCGCGCTCGGGGAAGCAAGAATCATCGTGGCAGGCGGCATGGAAAATATGACCCGCGCGCCTTATTTGCTGGAGAAGGCCAGACGGGGATATCGGCTTGGCCATGCGGAGATAGTGGACAGCCTCCTTAAAGACGGGCTGTGGGACGTGTACAACAATTTCCACATGGGGAACGCCGGTGAACTCTGTGCCGCAAGGTACCGGCTCACGAGACGTGAACTCGACGATTTCGCCTTGGAAAGCTATCGTCGAGCTCAGCATGCCATTGCCTCCGGAGCCTTCAAGCGAGAGATCGTGCCGGTCGACGTACCCCAACGGAAGGGTACACCCGTAACGATTACGGATGATGAAGAACCGAATCGAGTCGATCTGGGCAAGATGCGCAATCTCAAGCCGGTGTTCCAGGAAGACGGTGTCCTCACCGTGGGCAATTCTCCATCCTGTAATGACGGGGCAGCAGCGTTGGTGGTAATGGCGGAAGAGGAAGCCGCCCAGCTTGGGCTAACCCCGATGGCCCACATCGTCGGCTATGCCGGAGCAGCCCTTGCGCCTGAATGGTTGACGATTGCACCGGTTGAGGCCATCAAGCTTGTGCTCAAGAAAACTGGCCTCTCGCTCACCGACATCGATCTCTTTGAGATCAACGAAGCCTTCTCAGCCGTCTCCCTTGCCATCAACCGTGAACTCGGGCTCGACCCAAAGAGGGTCAACGTCAACGGTGGAGCGGTCGCGCTGGGCCATCCGATCGGCGCCACCGGCGCCCGAATTCTTACGACTTTGCTCCACGCGATGGAAGCCCGGGGTGCCAAACGAGGGGTAGCCAGCCTTTGTATTGGAGGGGGCGAAGCCCTCGCATTCGTGGTGGAACGATCGTAATTCCCGCAGGAAACACCTGGCGAGAACTCGCTTAGCTCGAATGCTCGCGTTCCCGTCTAGTTCTGTCCACAGCAAAGTCGCCTAAACCTTGCCGAATAGACCGGAACGAACCACGCAGGTACAACAGCGTAAAGGTCACAGACCCAGGTTCGATACTGGTTGTGTCAGTCGACACCAAACGGCGTACCAGTTGCCAGAGCTTTTTCCCAGTGGTATCAGAAAGCTTCTTCTCCGATGGGCTCTCTTCTGTAAGTTTTGGTTTCATGGTGACCTCCGTTCCAAAACCTGCAATGTCTCACGCTCAAAATTAACTCTAACCCCTAGTTGAGACTCAACGTCAGAACCATCGGAGGAATCGTAAGGCCTCCATATACCCATGTAGATTTGCATGAAAGGCCTTTCCACACCTTCTATCCGCAGTGATGTCTTTAGTCTCGCGCTGTCTGGATCATCGCTAAGGATTACCTCATAGCCGCATGATCGGGCCAATTGTAAACCAAGTCGAAATAGTTCAAGTTGATCACGATCGTTGTAGGTGGCAGTCCTTATTAGGTCACGCTTAATAGATGACTGCCATAGCAGGACACAGATGCAAACCCCTACCGCCAGGGCAGTGATTATAAAAGTTGTTCGAGTGAGGTTTTCCTGGAGAAGGATATAGATCAAAATTCCAGCGACCATGACAATAGGTGTTAGCCGCTGAGCCAGTGCTACCCTCTTCGGTCGCCAATTCCATTGTGACTCTTCCACGCGCTCTAGTAGTTGAATCTTGCGTAATAGATTTTCAAATTGCCGTGTAAGGTCTTCAGACATTCTGGCTATCTCGCCTCGTTAGTCTCAGTAGGATGAAGAACTATTGATTGTCTAAGTTCATTATTTGAAAACCAATCAATTGGAGAGCGTGACCAGAAAATGCGGATGGCTCTGACCCAAGACGATCAACCGAACGGATAAGGCACAAGCGAATCACTGGCGCGCTCAACACCTTGCTCGTTCAACAGAGCGTTAGTTCGTTATCTCCCAATCATTGCCTTCACCTGGCTGACGCAGGCAGTCGTAGTTATAACCTGGCTGACTGACAAAAAAGAGGTTGCTTCTCTCAGCAAACGACTCGTCATCCCTATAACGGCCTCGATCATCAGCGTCCGGATGATAGACTCTCGCATAACCAGAACGGTGTCGTTTGTGAAACGTGTCAATGTAATCCACATACCCATACAGGTACCAAACTTTTGTTCCACGTCTAATCTCATCGTCATCCCGAATCGTTATGGGAAACTCTTGCCAGTGAAAAAATGGATCGCCTTTGTACAGAAAGATATGCTATTTCTTGTTTTGAGCGGAGGAATAGTCAGGAATGGTAGGCAGGGATGTCGTATTCGGAAGCACCAGCGGAATGAGAACCATTCCCGTAACAGTTGCCGGAGTGCGTCCAAGGTTCTTCACCTCAATTTGCACCCCATACTTACTACTTGGCCCAGGAGAAACCTCTCTCCCAGGTGGGCTATGAGACATTTTGACGTAAGCTCTATCAGAGGCGACAATCGATTCAGCTTGTTTGATGGCAGCCTCAGCAGATGCTTTAGCCGCTTCAGCAGCACTGCCGGCATCGGTCGTAGCTTGTCTCATTAAACGCAACTGCCAAAGAAACAGACCAATTTGACCCAGAGCTGTGACAATCAATCCGGCCGTGCAGTACGCCAAGAGCTTGGTGTATTCGACGAGTTCCGTATCGAGCGCCGTTTTGTGTTCGCGCTCTTTTATATCAGTAGCTATATCTTCCTCGCTTCTCTTGGTCGTGATCTCGCCCTTCATAAAGACAGGCTTATCTTCGGTACCGCGCAGATAGGTTGGGGACGGCTTCTTACCGCTAGTAGACTTTTTTTGTTCTGGCTTAATCTGACTCGGACTTTGGGGAAAATTGTCGTTTGCCGCTTTGCTGGTGCCCGTTAGAACCAAGACAAAAGCAAATAGGATCAACGCCCATGAGTATCTTGATCGCATCATCACAACTCGGTGGATGCAGATTGATTATTCTCTGTTCGGCGACGGTCCGATCTTCATAACGCAGATGAATCTTACGCCAGAGTAACTCGGTGCGGCTAGAGGACCCCAATTGACACCCCTCCGAGGCACGAGCTGGTCCAGACAGTTGAAGGCTCCCACGAAGTCGACTTCCTCATTGTTCCAGACGATCCATCCCTAGAGCGGATCAAGATCGCCATTGAACTGGACGGCCACGAGTTCCACGAGAAGACGAAGGAGCAGGTCCACAAAGACAAGGTCAGAGAACGGGCGATCATTAAGCAGGGCGTGACCATACTCCGCTTCTCCGGCTCAGAGGTTGTTCGCAATGCACGAGGCTGTGTGGTGGAAGTTGAAGAGTTTCTAAGCAGAACGATGGTTCAAGTGCCGACCTCGTAGAGCGACGGCACTCAGTCTGTACGATGCTTTCCCCTGTATTTCCTACCTCAGGTCGACGAGAAACTCAGTACCGTAGCGGCGTTCTACACACGAGTCTATACAGCGCGGCGGCAGTTGAGGCCAATTATGCTTAGGGCTTGGTAATCAAGGCAAGACGAATGAAGACACCAGTCAGATAGACAAATGACTCGACTTCCTTCCGCGTCAGGTCTGGTTTCGGCTGCCCATCTTTTCCGGCGTGGCGGATTTTGTTTCCATAGACCACGTATTCTTTGAGAATCGGTTTATAGAGATCCGAGACCTCGACCGCTTTGATGAACGACTCAGCATTGCCGGAGAGGTCTTTCTCACCGCGACCTGTCACAACTTTCGCCAGCCCCTCTAGTGCCTCATACATGTCTGTGATGACATCGGACAACAACTGAGGTTTGCCAATCGAGTGCAGAAGATGCTCTAGCCCCTTATTAAAGCTACTTCTGACACCGTCGTACTTTTCACCTTGGAGACAGCCAAGTACATCGTTAACGAGTTTTTCATCTAGGATGCCTGATCCCGAGGGACGGAATTGTCCCTCATGCCAGCGGATGCCAAGATCAACCTCCGATAAGGAGAGAATATGCATAATGAGGGCTTCAAGGTAGCCAGCGTTCCGATGGCCTTTGAGCATCATGGATATTGCTTCCACAGCTTTAACATTGGCCCAAAATTCTTCTCTGATGTAGCGATGGAGCGGAGTGCCATCACGCCTGTTCTTGATGCCAAGAATCATAAGCAGATTGCCCTCATAAATGTTTCGCTCGTCTGGGTGCAGATCCCACCAAAATTGCTCTAAGATTTGGTTATGAACTCGATTTACAAATTTCTTTTTCTCCTCTTCAATCGGGATGTGGATGTTGAACCGTTCGTGAAACTTTTGTGTCATGGCCTGCCTTGTTTGAGCACGTCCGAGCCGGACACCGGCTGCCGCCATTAGATCGGCAGCCGAGTCCCACCCGCGCCGGTGTGACCCCGGCGATCCTGGAACTGTTAGATGGGCTCCCTAAACCGAACTGGCGAGGCGAAATGTGACCCCAACTGTGACCCCAGGCTACGTTCTCGACCGCCTATATAATCTAACTTCTTGATTTGGTTGGTCGGGGCGAGAGGATTTGAACCTCCGACATCCTGCTCCCAAAGCAGGCGCGCTACCAGGCTGCGCTACGCCCCGACTTTGGAATTACCAGCACTTATAACTTGCCCTGAGGCAGGCGAGGACGCAAGTGTTATTACAGTGTTAGCCGTATACTTCTGAAGCTTTTGAGCCGCCTCATGGAGGTCTTCCGGCTGGATCGTATTATACCGCCGATGCATTTGTTCCGACTTGTGGCCGACGATCTTCATAGCGGTCATGGTATCCACCCCTGCCCGTCTCAGATTGGTGCTTGCCGTGTGGCGAAGGTCATGAAGCCGGAGACCAGTAATCCCCGCCCTTCGACATGCCGCGGCAAATGCGGTTCGTGGGTTCTTCCACGGCCTCCCGTTATACAGGAACACCCGATTAGTGTCTAGGCGTCGTTCCTTGTGTAACTCAACAAATGTTTCATAAACGTCAGGCGTCATCGGTACCACCCGCGTTTCCCCATTCTTGGTCTTGCGTAGCGTGAACTCTCGTCGCCGCATGTCTACATCTGACCATTCCAGCTTGAGCAACTCTCCCTTCCGCGGACCAACCATGTAGGCAATAGTCAGGAAGCGGAGTAAATGAGGAGCGCCCGTCTTTCTTAGAAGTGCCCATTCTTCAGCACTCACGATCCTGTTACGTTCATTTCTTGGGTCCGGTTTCTCAACATGCGAGGCTGGATTGTCCACCACAAGCTTAAATCGGGGACTCTTTGCTACGTTGAACATATGCGTTAACGCGGTATGGTCGTGGTTCACAGTTTGCACTGACACAGATAACGGCCTGTCCTGTCGCTTCCACCCACAAACCGGACACACTGCTTTCCCAAGGAGCTTCTGACAGCCACCACACCTGGTCATCGGGTATCGCACGCGCTGTGCGCGATAGATTGCCACATCTTCAGATGTGATCGACGCTAACGGACGATCACCGAAGAACTCAACCAGATGACCGACTTTCAGCTTGCGATCTTCATACGTTGCCAGCTTGCGTACCTCTTCCAGACCCAGGTAGGTCTCAGCCCATTCCCAGAATGTAACAGCCTGTGCGCGTTCCAGTGATGGACTTAGCATTTGACCAGCCAAAAGCTTTGTCTTAATGACCGCTTCCTGGTCTCTTGCATAACCTCGATTCCGTGAACCTACCTTCCATCGCCTTAGTCTCCCTGTCCCCGGCGGTGCCAGACGAAGCACCTTTCCGTCATCCAGAACCGGGAACTCAACGTTAGTAACTATCCTTCCGTTTAGTCAGTCCCATCGGACTACCTACCTTTCTGTGGCCGCTTGGCCACCCCTACAAGTTGGTTGAGAGTGATGTGTAACGCCTTGCACAGCTTCAGGAGCGTGGAGAGCTGCGGATCAAATCGGCCAGCTTCAAGGTTTACCAGGGTTACGTAATGTACTCCTGATAGTGCCCCTAGTCGCCTTAGACTCAACCTCCGTCGCTCTCGCCACTCCCTAAGCCGCAGCTTCACAACACTATGATAGTGTATACACTACCACACTGTCAATTGCCTATCGGTGGCATAGGCATAACGGTATTCTTTTTAAGCCACCCATCGAGCATGGCCTGGTCAAACTTCACCAACCGACCCACTTTGATGTAAGGGATGCGCCTCTGACTAACCATCGTGTAGATGGTATGAGGCGACAAACCTGTAAAAGCTGCTGCGTCCTTAACCGACATTAGCCGCTGCATTGCTTGTTACTCCTTCTATTTATATAAGTTCATTTTACTTAGTACGTTGATCCGCCGCGTATAGCCGCGCTTGACATCCGGAGCCAACTTCCTTAAACGAATACACATGGCGAAGCGACGTAAACCCAAAGCCAAGCTCTCTAAGCGTCCTAGAAAGACTGCGCGCACTACGGCAAGGGCAAAACGGGCTAGAGTCACACGGAAGCCACGCAAGGCGAAAAAGGCCGTGCCCAAGCGTAAGTGGAAGACATCCATCGCATCAAAGCGATCAGGGACGCCAACCTCTCCACCCACCACCAGCCATGTTCCCTGGACTGAGCCACTGCCAAGCGAACCACCAAAGCTCACCGATGACTCTGAACCAGAGATTCCTCCTGAGTCTTAGTTACTTCTCCTTCACTTGCTGCTCCGCAGGGCAGTTCCTTCTTGGGACGCCTACCCATCCGGTATGGCCACAGTGCACAAGTGGTAACCGGACATAAACGGATTTCCTTTGGTTGATTGCAAGTACAGTCTAGGCACTTCGCGCGTATAGCCTTCATAGCCGTCAGGTGCTTCATAAATGCCTCCTAAAGCAAAAAACCCGAGGGCTAGCTCACGATTTTGCAACGATCGCCGTGAGGCTAGGGGTAGCCCTAGGGTTTCAATCAGTCAATATGAATTTCTTGAGCTACGGTACTGCTATTCGTTTACTCCTGTCCTGTGAGGAGACCCTCGCTCGGCTGTTCCGAGGCGCTCTTTTCTTGAGATGGATTCGATTCGTCCAAGGACCCACCCTCAGGCGTGGTGTCTGGATGAATCGAATTCCGCCGATAGCGGTAGGGATCTCCCTTGCATCCCTTCCCGCTACGGACACATTTGTCTTCCAACTTCTTCACTGCTCTCGAAAAGTCCTGCTTGGAAAGGCTGGTCTTTTTAATTAACTCCTCTGTCGTCTGGTCACTTTCGGTTAGCGCAGCAAAGAGTTTCTCCGCCTTTACCGACATGGATACCTCTTCAGGAGTTCCAAGCACCCTGTACTCGTCTTCCTTCAGTTCAATGAGGAGTTCACGAGGCGTTTCCCGATATCGGGGGAAGCTCTCCAGCATACGTTGGCAGCCTCCTCCCTCTGTGCGCTTCATGGAGAGTGCAATATCCACGATTCCTAGTAGAGCGGAGGACCCTCTTATTTCTTCCCCATGCTCCCCACCGCCTTTCCTGGTATGTGCAAGTCCTAACCAGGCAGCATTCGTCCTACGTACGACATCCAGCAATGGAGATACTTGGCGGATTACCTCGGACGCATCTGTTTCGTCTTTGAGCTTCCACCAAGCTACGAGCGTGTCGATCACAACAAGACCAATGTTATTTTCATCGATGTAGGTAACTAGCTCCTTCAACACGGACTCATTGTATGGCAAAGGGGCCATCTGCACCCTCACTAAACCACGCATATCTTCAGTGATGACAGTCCGCAGTCGGTCAATCATGTCTCCAGGATGTTCTTCTAAGCCCAGTATCAGCACGTTTGCCTGCGCGACTTCTCTCCCTAGAAACGGTTTTCCGAGCGCCACGGCTGCCAGGAGTTGATACACGAGCGTGGTCTTACCCACCTTCGGCGGTCCGGCTAGGAGCGTGAGCCGTCCATCTGCAAGATAGCCATCCCATACCCAAGGGATTTCGCTATCCACTTCCTTGAACAGATCAACCACGTCTACAGGGTTGAGCATGGATATACGATTCGATCCGTCCGAGCTTCCTGTACTAGATATGGGGCTTGGATGAATCGAAATCACCTCACCTCTTCCTGGCGCGCATGGTTCTATAACTGACGTTGATCGTGCCACACTCATGACAAAACCCTTTCTGCTGCTAACTCATATGTAGCAGCGTTGTGCTAGATACGCGTAGTACCTAGCGATTAAGGTGAACAACCTGTCAAAAAAACAAAGACCCCGCGGATGAGCTGCGGGGCCTTGCTTTCACTAAAGAGAGAGGTCTATGGAGGGAGCTAAGACGCTTATATTCCTATGTACTGGGTACTATGTATATGTATACGTATAGGCAGAGGAGTAGGTAGAAGAATAGCTTGTGGGGTAGAGACCGGTCGGACTGCCCCCTAGCAACGCGGCCAAGCTAGACTGGAGAACCTGTTCCTGAAATCCAGCCTCTAAAACATTACCCGTTTGGCCCGCATATTTTGTGCGGCTGGCGAGAGAAAAACATTTTCACCCAACCCTCCTTTGAATAATCGGAGCCTCAACCGATTGAAAATTAACAACTTCTCTGTCCAGAATCGCTTTAGCCCTAGCCAGTTTTCGGGCCACCTGATCGCGGCTCAGCCCTAAGGCCTTTCCAGCTTCCTTTTGCGTCCACCCCTCAAAGAGACAGGCCTTGACGACACCCCGCATTTCCTCCGGTAACCTGCGATAGGCTTCACACTCACTGATCGCGTTCAGTAGGTCGGCCACGGTGTATCGTTCATCTTCATAATCTCTTGCATTATCTTCATCGAAGCTATGGAGATGAATTGGTTCAACTGCACACTCTAATCTCCGCCGTTGTTCGTCCACACACCGAGACTTGAGGCGGGTCATCAGCCACGTTTTCACACTTGCAGGACCAGCCACATCAAATTGGCCACACTCTTGATACAACTCTAGAAGAGTCTGTTGGACCACGTCATCAGCTGTAGGTTCATCGCGAAGCTTGCTGATCGCAAATCGAACCAAGTCTGAGCGATGCTCTTTTACTGCTGCCTCGAACTCTGCGTATGTCATACCTCCCACCTCTCTACTGCTACACAGCTGTAGCAGTGGTTGTGTGTCACGCACTGCTCGTGCTTGACGATGAATGTGAAAAGCTGTCAATAAAGCAAAGGCCCCACGTACGTGTACGCGGAGCCTTGCTTTCAATACAGAGAGGGGTCCTGGGAGCTACCTAGTAGGGTGCTGGTATAGAGCTAGGTATATATTTAGGTATGTATAGAGATATAGAGGGAGAGAGGACGCAGGTATCCTACGAGCGAGGTCTATCAGTAGTACTAGTGCGGTGCGACTACAGTACTACTGGGAAGCAGGGCTGAGTCTCCGCGCTATCAAGACAAACCATCCACGGGAAGGCTCCCCTGGCTCCATGCAAGGCTTCGAAGCATCCCGTGTCGTTTTGCATTTAACTCCCGGTCCGGAATTTGTCAAGAGCCTCGACCGGCCAATGAAAACTATTTTCTCGATTTACCGAATGGACAAGCCTGGCCAAGACCTGTCTATAGTAAGTACGTATACCTAGCAATGTTATGACCCGCATCATTCGTTCCAGGCTCGACCAACTCCAGCCAGTTCCAACGAGCAACAGACTGCACAAACCGCAAAGCATGCAACAGAGGAATAGTTCCCTGCGAACTGCAATTTTGCCTTTCTTGCTTTAGGTAGCTGGCGGGGTGAATGCCCTAGGTTCCGAACGGAGCATTGCATTTCCGTCTCCTACGGACGGATTCTTTCGTACCCGCTATCACTGATGAACAAAGGGCTTTGTCCTACTTAAGAAGAAAGGTTTTTACTTTTGAGTAATATCCCATCCCCCGGAAGAAGCATTTTATTCTGTGCCAGCCAGATAATATTGTAATCAATATTGCCTTACGTTTTTAGCTAGATCTTGCCACTACATTGGGAGGGTGAGATATATGTTGCTCGATGGGCTGAAGCCCGTACAAAGGAGAAATCATCAATGAAGCCTGTGACTGCAGGGTTGTCTCTGGCCGTCTTCTTTGGCGCGCTCACTACTTCACAGCCAGCGTGGGCCTATATTGACCCAGCTAGCGGCAGCATGATCGTGCAATTGGCGTTAGGTGGTGTCGCGGGCATGCTTGTCGTGTTGAAACTGTATTGGCACCGCTTCATGAATCTCCTTTTCGGTCGCAGAGGACCAAACAAAGAGAATGGTAGTTTCGGTTAGGCTGAAGGCGCAATGGAAATGATAGAAGCATTACCTGGGTCATTTCGTGATCCAAGCGGCCATGTCTATGAGATCGAGGGACAAATATTCAGAACTGTGTTGGAACACCATGCAGTACATTTTGAGTATGTGAAATCCACCGGACTGCTTCAGCAATTCGTACAGGACGGACGTATTCTCCCAGCCGAACAAGTCCACAAAGAGGTGCTTGGGCCCGTTGAAGAGGATGTCAAATATGTGATTCAAGTCCCTAAGTTACCTTTTGTTACATTTCCATATGAATGGTCATTCTCTGCCCTAAAAGCCGCGGCCTTGTTACACTTGGAGATTAATTTAGCCGCCCTCAACAAAGGTATAACACTCTCAGACGCTTCCGCCTACAACGTACAATTTCAGGGGACACGACCTGTTTTTATCGATCATTTGTCTTTTCGAAAATATTACAATGGAGAGATTTGGGCAGGTCACCGCCAATTCTCGGAGCAGTTCCTGGTTCCCCTCCTGCTGCGTGCGTTGTTCGGTATTAGCCATAACGCCTGGTATAGGGGGACGCAGGAAGGGATTCCCGTGAGTGATTTCCGACGATTACTGAAGTGGCGACATTATTTCAATTGGAATGTGCTCACGCACGTCGGCATGCAGGCCATATTCCAACGAGCGGCCCTCGATGCGCGCATGTATCTCAAGAGGGACGATCTGCCCACTTCTCCTTTTCCTCTCTCATCCTTCCGTCGCATGTTGAACGGATTGCATGATTGGATCACCTCGCTTGAGCCTGCGGACACTGGCAAGACGCTCTGGCAGAATTATGCGACAACATCTGGCTATGCAACCAGGGAAACAGAACTGAAGAGGCAGTTTATTCAAGAATTCGTAGCCAAAGCGAGACCGAAACTGTTGTGGGATCTCGGCAGCAATACTGGCGAGTACGCCGCGGCTGCATTGGAAGCAGGTGCTGAGTACGTAGTTGGATTTGACTCGGACCATGGAGCTGTGGAGTCGTGCTTTGCACGTGCTTCCAGAGAACACCTCCCGTTTCAGGCGCTGTTTATGGAGATTGCCAATCCCAGTCCAAGTCAAGGTTGGATGGAGCGGGAAAGATCTGGGTTGCGTGAGCGCGCATCCGCCGATGGCATCCTCGCGCTCGCCTTGGTGCATCATCTCGTGATTGCGAACAATATTCCTTTCGGGCAATTGCTGGATTGGATTGTTGATCTTGCGCCCAGAGGGATTATTGAATTTATCCCCAAGAGCGATCCGATGGTTAAGTGCCTACTTAGCCTACGTGACGACATCTTCTCGGACTATACGCTTGAGGTTTTTCTGCAAATCATCAGTAAAAAGGCTGAGATCGTCAAGACCGCCGTCGTATCCTCGAGCGGTCGGTTTCTACTTTGGTACCACAGGCGGTAAAAGCTCAATGTCTGCTGACAAGAAAACACTTCCTCTGCAACCCAGCGCGAAGCACGTGCGGGGCATTCGATTGATAGGGTGGATAAAGGAGCTGTTGCTGCCACTCCTTATTCTCTGGACGTCATTCGCATTTTATCTAACCACGAACTCCTTCTCATTCCATCGTGCATCTGTCTTAATTGTGCTCGGTGGAATGCTTCTCTTTGCCGCCTTTGTTTCCGTTCTCAAAATGACCGGGGCACGAGTCTGGCACACGTTGATCATCGCGGGACTCATTACGCTCTTCATTGATACTGAGTTTCAGACGATGGTCGAAATAAATAAGTACAGCCTGCTTGCTGTATTTCTTGGAATCTTTGTCCTTTTCCTGAAGTGGCAAGAGAATTCTTATCACATTATGACGGTTGTTTTCTCAACCTGCTTGGTGAGCACACTTACTTTGCCGATTTTGATGCGAAGCGAAGCCGAAGTTCCCTTTGCTGTGAGTACGGCAAACGCCGCACACCGTCCTCTTCCCCGGATTATTCATCTTATTCTCGACGAGCATGTCGGAGTTGAGGGTATCCCGACTGGACTCGAATCCGGTCAAGCGATTAAAGACAAAATTCTGGGGTTCTATCAGCAATACGGATTTTATGTGTATGGCAAGGCATTCAGTCATTATGCTAGCACGTATAACGCCGTCCCTAACGCTTTAAATTTCTCTGCGGAAGCCGAAAACAGGCCATTCCTCACGGGCACTCACTTTCCTTTTAAGCTTCAGAGTAACAAATATTTTACGATACTTTCTCAAAGGCACTATCAGGTTAACGTGCACGGATCTGGAACCATTGACTTTTGCCCAGGCAATCCTATCCTTGTGCACAGCTGTCATGAATATGCCGGCCTTGCTACGGGAGTCATCGCGGACCTCAATCTGCCTGTAGCTGATCAACTCCGGGTGATTTTTGCCGGATACTTGAATCGATCCATTCGATATCAACGTATACGGTCCTTTTATCAATCTATGCAGCCACGACTTATTTCCCAGGGAATTCCATTGCCAGCATGGACTTGGGACACCTATGTTGTGCCGTATGCGGCTAACACCATGGCAGCCCTAGCACATCTCTCGGAGGACATCTTGGCGATGCCACCAGGGAGTGTCATGTTTGCGCACCTTTTGCTCCCCCATTTCCCCTACGTTTACAAAGAGGATTGTTCAACCCACGCCTCCCTTCAAGAATTCAAGAGCCGGACCCTAACCTTCGAGGGAACCCACCAAATGAATGGGTATGACAACACCATTAAGTCAAGGGAGGAGAGATATCGACTCTATTTCCAGCAGTTGCAGTGCCTTTATGTCAGGTTGGAGGAACTTTTTCAACGAATGCAGGCTGCAGGCATTTTCGAGGACTCAATCATCATTCTTCATGGCGACCATGGTTCGAGAATTGGTCTGCACGATGCATATTTCGAAAATTTCGATGTCCTGTCGAAAGAGGATTACACTGATGCCTTCTCCACACTGTTTGCTGTGAAGCTCCCCGGTAAATCAGGAGGCTACGATCTTTCCATACGCCCGTTGGAGAACTTGCTGGCAGAAGCTATAAAGGTGCCAATCGAGTCAGCAGCGACTCCCGCAACTACGGATTCCGAGCCATTTGTTTACCTGAAGTCGAAGACTGGCAAGGATTTGGTTCGGGTATTCTATTTACCGGCATCCTAGCCCTGCCTTAACTTTTCTTCCTGAAGCACCGGAAGGTATACGTCGAGATGCTTGATAAATCGAGCGCACTACCAAGGGGATTCGAGCTAGGATTTTGGACAAGGGATGAGCGATATGGCTGGGCTTGGTCTGAAACGGTCAGGTGTGTACCCAGAGCCCGTATTGTAATCCCACTTCCACTTTCCATTTTTGGTCCCGCTTCAGAATATAACTCAGCCGCAGTTGGTCGTAACAAAAATATCAAAACACCAAGTTTTTCATTCTTCCGGCGTCGTAGTTTTTCGCGGTGAATCTTCATCGGTCATAGGGTCGTAGGGTGGACTGCGATGCAGCCCCAGCCATGAGGCATGTGTTCTGTTGGCACTGTCATGCGTTTAACCCTGGCCTCGGGCCCCATGGACACAAGGGTGGCCACGCAAATGTACCCCTGGCCCCACGTGCCTAGCGACCAGCTAGTACCCAACCAACGGAAAGGGCCACGCCTTTGATAGGCGTGGCCCCTCCCTCTACTGACCAAGTGTAACCGTAATTGTAACCATTACACCATTACAACAGCCTCACACTCAGCGCAACTCTACGCAAATCCCAGTTGCGGGCTCTCCCCATCTAACTCGTCAGAATCAGGCTGTTGGCGCGGCGATTGAGTATCTAAACAATCGGCAGGGTCTGGTATTCGTAAACCGCAGGTCGCTGGTTCGATTCCAGTCGCCGGCTCCAGCAGTTTCAATATCTTCTGAGTCTTCTTCAGACTGCTCCTCTCCGGGAGTTGTCACGAACTCGTCACCAGGCCCCTGCACCTCCACCAACCGCACCGCTTTATCTATATAACCAGGTTGCAAGTGGGTATAGCGATTGACCATCGCCAACGTCTGATGAAAGAAGCGACGACCTGGCATTAAAGTACGACCCGCCCATGCATTTCGTTATCCCTGACTATTACATAATTCGTAACTGTGGGTGGTTCGCCTTTAGGCCTTGTCAGGATACTATTGGCTCCCGACTCGATAACGGCGTTGGAGTAGGTCTGCAAGAATCTGGAATGCAGGTTGAATATAGCGAACATATTCCCAGTAAGGGGTTGGTATGCGTTGTCACCGTGAAGCAATCGTCCCCCGAAAATTACACCGCTCAATTTCTCAGTTTGGCGACTGCAACGGTGATTCCTGCTTACACGACACGCGAATACGTTCTGAGTTACCAGATCATTCTGGATTTTAAGGATATAAAAGAGTACCAGTACAATATTACGGAGAAGGCTCTTAGCAGCCTGTTTATGTGGCTACTGGCTCCGGTAGTGCCGTTTATGAACGATGTGGCAATAGGCGTGTGGCACCCCGGACCGCTTTCTCCTGTGGTTCGAGAGGCTACTAAAAGGTTCTGGCAGGATGCCCACCGAGACGGGATTTTTTAGAAATCCCTGCCATAGATGGTTGAGTACCTACCAAGCCCGTAATCTTCTAGATCGTAATACAACCATTTCCCCC